>Ga0209367_1011036_pt1 | contig 12035 bp, 11 predicted proteins | sample WorMetLIZISLAND2_FD_187412 | JGI IMG/M metagenome (GOLD analysis project Ga0209367, IMG submission 187412) | Marine gutless worms symbiont microbial communities from Max Planck institute for Marine Microbiology, Germany - Olavius geniculatus... ... | reverse complement strand
TGGCTTGGTGATTGTCGTACGTGCATTAAATGGAACGATGTAACTTCTGTGTTTATCAGAATTGATTTCGGAGTGAGACAAGGTTCTGTCCTGTCTCCTCACCTATTTGCTATTTATATTGACGATATAGTTACACGTCTTCATGCTAGACAACGCTCTTTTATTGTGCTATACGCTGACGATATCTTAATATTTGCACCGTCTATCCAAGAATTGCAAACTATAGTTAGTATCTGTGAACTAGAACTGTTATCTATTGACATGGCTATAAACGCTAAAAAATCTTGCACAATGCGTATTGTACCACGCCATGATATTAAATGCGCTAGCATTAAGATAAACAACCAAGACCTGCCATGGGTCAATGAAATAAGGTACCTGGGCATCTACACTGTTAGGTCAAATAAGCTAAAGTGTTCTTTGGACCATGCAAAACGTTCTTTTTACCGGTCAGTCAACTCGATTTTTGGTAAATTGAAAAGAACTGCATCCGAGGAGGTAATAGTACACCTAGTTCACAGCAAATGTCTGCCTGCTCTGCTGTAGGCATATGGTCTGGAGGTTTGTCCATTAACTAAAACTGACTATCGAAGTTTAGACTTTGTGGTGATGCGATTTTTAATGAAATTATTTTGTACATCAAACAGTGTTATTTTAAACGAATGTCGAATGTATTTTAATTTCAGACTACCCAGCGAAGTAGTACCGACACGAAGTGTTAAAGTAATGTTGAAATTATCCAACGTTGCTGAAGCCTAATAGGCCTATGGTTATGCTTACTGAGTACTGACAGTTTTACTGACGGTTTCGTTTGTTATTATTATTAATTAAGTTTAGTTAAGATTTATTTTTTTTGTTTAAGTGTGCTACCATTATATTATGGTAAATAAAGTTGTATATATAAGCTGTCGTAGAATAATGCTATGGTTGCATAGTTCCCCTCATCTCGGTTCATCGACTTGCCTTGTTCCTTCCTATACTGATGTGTATCGCTTCCGTAATTCATCGGTCCATCATGTTACTTTCTCTGTCGATCACCTTGACGTGGTCGACTTGGTTGAGAGAGATGGCGTGTTCTGTGACTGCAGACTTGTTTTTCCTCTGTTGTTGTTGTAAGCGTGTTTTGACGGCACACACACAAACATTTTAATTTATAAAAAAATCTTTATATAGACTTGGTACAGTGCATTGGCGCAAATAAGTGAACAATTCACACAAGCATGCATGAAGTACATAGGCCTACATGCTTGCCGTGCAGCCGTGCAGGTATGAAATTTCCCATCTATATCCATATTCATATCCACAGATTTTTCGTGGATATCCATGGAAATATCCATAGACGTGTATCCTGCGTCATACATGTAACCACTAAATTTCCAAAAAGCACAGCGAGGACAAGGGCGTACTTCCCCCCAAAAAAAACAGAACGCAGACACTCTTCTGAATTTAAAAAAAATGGGTTTCTGGTCTCAAATTTAGTATTTTTGTAGGCAATTTTCCGACAGCCCAAAATTTGGGGACTTTTAATTGGCCCTCTTCCCAGCCACGACGAAGTGGCATGCATAGCCATCAGAAATCTACATTACATCTACAAATCTACAAATCTACATCTCGCCTTCCTTATCCTTTCTTTCCTCCATTTTCGTCTTTTTTCTTTTTCTTTTTCTCTTTTTTATTTATCCTCATTTTTTTCTTTTTTATTTCCCTCTGTCCCTTTAGAAACAGGACCCCCAAAATTTAAGTAAGAGGCCTGGGGGAGTGCTGTAAGTTTTCCCAACGGGGTCTGAGGCAGAGCCCCAGCCGAAATCGAATTTGGTGCATTGAAGCTTTGAGATATGAAATTTGGTGACAACAATTTTAGTTATTTTTTTCAGAATCAACTGATGAAATTGGCACATTTTGTGCAGTTTAAACGTGTGCTTGTGTCTTCTCTGGGATACTGAGGGCGGGGGCTGATGGGCCCTCTCCCCTATTTACCCCCTCTCCTTTTATCTACGCCACTGTCACACGACGTCACGGATATCGATATTATCCACGACGAAAAAAATATAGATTAAAACAAAGTAAAACAATAACAATAACGACAACTACAATGATACATTTTATCTTGACAACGTCTATATAAAGTAGAATAGGCCTATAATCATTTCACATGCGTATGGCTGGTGATTCAATTGATTGTATGTTCATCGCGTCGTTCAATAGGCTATAGCCTCAGGAGTCGAACGAGCAACTTTGCTGCTAAGTGCAGCCGGTGTCTTCTGAATTACGACTTTGATCATTGATCATCATCATTTCGCGATTGCGGGACGATCTGCATACCTTGTATGCCTCTGATGGCTGCATTGGGGCAATCCATATAAAAGGTATACTGAGCGGTAAAGTCAGTAGTGTGATTGCCTCGACTGCTGCCTCATTCGTTAGATTACGAGCCGTTATAGGCAACGTGGCTTGCGACTATATACTCATAACGATCGCAGTTTTGTGCAGTGCGCACATACTGGAGGCAGACAAACAGTGGACGCAGAGATGCAGACACCAACAGACACGCCGTCTGACAACAAGTGTCGCTTATAGCAATACAAGACATTGCAGAATAAGGCTTTGCTAAGCTGACGCGTCGCGGTCTAATCGTCCAATTTTTTTTTTCAAATACATGCAGTGCAAAGAAAAATGAACTTGAGGTTATTATTAGTAGCGGTGAGAGGATTGGTGTGGCAGTGACCAAAGAACAAAGCTGAAATTTTCGGAACTGAAAAAAATCGTGCAATAAATAGCAACGTTCATGATCCGGAATTTTCAAATGCGAATCCACACCTGTATAATAGTATACACGAATGGTCATCAAAAGACGGTGCACGAATCATCTCAATACCCATCATGCTATATCTTAACAACAGTAGCAGCAACAGTAGGCCTGTAGTTTAATCCATAATCGAGTCGCTTGCTCACCGACAGCCCTCTCCCCTCTCCTCCCATCTCTCTCGCTCACAAAACAGCTGGTGCTTGGGCCCCTGTCTGTCTACATAGACAGAGCTTTACGACAGACTTATCGACTGCAAACGCCACAGATTGACTAACGCTGCATGGATAACTTACGACTGGTTTAGGGGAGGGAAGAGAAGGGGAAGGGCAGTGTGTTCTCGGGGAAGCACAGGGAACTTGCCCCTAAAGGGAGATGTAAAACACAGGCGCCGGGAGTTAATGACAAGCCGAATCAGCTCAAGCATGGATTTTTTTCGCGGCGACGTTTCTACGCATGAGTTATCGATTCGGCAATCACTGACGACTCCGCGGGCATATAGAACGCCTGCAGTGATGGGCAAATCGGGCAAATGCAAATCGCGAATCGATTTAAATCGTGATTAAATCGCACATCGGGATCTGATTCGAACACAAACGATTCGACTTTAATCATTGTGACTCGATTTGAGATTCGATCTTTTCAACAAACTTGCAATTTAGTTACAAATTTTAAATCGCAGATCGTTAATTAGTTACTTCCTTTTAGGGAATGTAGGCCTAAACGTTTCTGTTATGCAAATTTTACATAGATTATCTGAACACTTGTCGATTATTGTACAGTACAAAGTTACAGAAACATTTTTCCAGGAGATTTGACTTGATTTGAGATTTGCACATCACTGATAGCACGTTCATCGATGATCACTTCAGACTACCCACCCCCTGTACTCGGCCACTCGCAATAATCATATTGCCGTTGTATTTCTGTATATACTTTGTCTTGATGCATCGCAAAAATATCTCCATCAAATTTGTTTTTATTTCATCACGCAGGAGCGCAGATGAATAGTTATTTTCTAGTCAAATGTATTTCATAATTTCATTTTTCTTCAAACGACATGTGCACGTGGCACGCATGTCGCTTTGACTTGAGTGCTGTGAAGATCGAACTGCAGACTATAAGCTTCAAGCTTTTTTACACTCTTTTTATACTTTACTTTTTTCATTTCTTGCCTTTTACGATGCGCACTGCACAGCTGTTGATGTTTAATTTATTTTTGTTGTTTTTCTTATTACTGACTCGTATTTGCGTAGAGTTAAATTTATTTTGGCTTGTAGTATTTTCTGTTTATTGAACAAATATTGACGCGCCTTTGTAAGTGCACCAAGAATGAAATACCGGTTTACTGAAAAATTACACGACAGAACAGAGACTAAAGCAAGCATTCATTGAATATGAATTATGAATGATACATTTAAATATAGATTAACTGGTATATTGTTACTTTATCGATAAGACAGTGCCCAAACCTATTTTTACCAAATATATGCTTATACACGTATTATTCAGACTGCAATAACTATATAACAACATTGAAACAATTAAGGACACATGTAAATGTAAATATACAAAATGCCAACGAAAGTTTAAAGGTTAAAGGTGCATGTGTCCAGCTGTTGATGTTATAGGCATAACTTATCTCAGAGCTACGTAGCCGTAGCGTCACCTGCCGTATGGGATCACGCAGTGTTACCTGCAACCCGACATAGGTGAACGCGCCCCTCCTGAACCCCAGCCAGATAGGCCGGTACTCGATTTGCCAACCCCGGAAGAATGAAAGGCTAAGTTGGCCTTGATGTTGGTTATATACTGAGACGGTTTACCTGTCCACAAACTCCACATGCATACAGTCACCCATCCAAGTACAAACCACTCGATAGCAACTTGACCGGAAGCTGAACTGACAGCCTCGCAATCGTAAAGGCGCGTAGGAATACAGAGCGACGTAACGGAACTGAACTGAACTGACATGGTTTTGTTTTTGACGAACTGACCAGTGGGCAAGCAGTAATGCACTACAATAGACACCATCTAACGGCGTCGATGGCGTACGTGACTACGCTCACGTACGCGTCAGCCAATGAGCAATGGGCAAAGGCTCGCTCTGCTTGCCCATTGGTCAGTTCGTCAAAAACTACACTGTATCAGTTCAGTTCAGTTTGGTTACGTGTCTCTATACGCGCCTTAACTTAAGTAACCGCTATACCAAGCCACCAGTGCAAATCATTCATCACGATCACATCATATCATATCATTGTGTGAATGCTGGTGCAGTGTACGGTGCGGACGGTGCGGGTGGCTTCCTGCTGCCGTTCCGCAAGCCGAAGCGCATCCGGACAGCGTTCTCTCCGTCCCAGCTGCTGCAGCTCGAGGAAGCATTCGGCAAGAACCATTACGTCGTCGGTCAGGAACGAAAAGACCTCGCCACCTCACTCAATCTCACTGAGACACAGGTCTGTCGTGCATGTTGAGCTATTCAACTTGATTCGAAGAATTGAACAGGCGTAGGCCTACTGTGCGCATTAGTCCCGTATTCGCTGTCTCGCAGTGTAATCCGGTGTCGAACTGATTGCTAAGGAAAAAGTGATCAGCGCCTTGCATTCTTTTGCAGCGTAAAGCGCGTACAATGTAACGTAACTGAACCGAACTGACACAGTTCCGTTTTTGACGAACTGACAATGTGGGCGTGTAGGGCGATGCCACTGGTTATTGGTCGACGCGTACGTGAGCGTAGTCACGCAAACCACCGATGCCGTTAAACGGTGCCTACTGTAATACAAAAACTAAACCATGACATATCAGTTCGGTTCATTTTAGTTACGTCGCTTTGTGCTCGACTTTATGTTTAATTTTTTTTAATTTGTCGTCTTGTCTTTCAACGATAGTTTGTGAGATTATCGTTGAAGGACAAGATGGCGAAGGTTTCTGCTTTGTTAGTACTTCCACAAAGTAGTACAGCAAGCTTGATAACGTTGCCAATTCTCAACCGCTTTTCAAATTTTTTTTTACAGAAATTTTGAAATAAAACTGTCGGCAAAGATTTCACCACACCCAAAACTCATGGCTACATAATAATTATATGCTGTGTGAAATATGAATTTTGGAAAATCGTACCAACATAAAAAACACAGCAACGACAAACCAAGCGCGTTTGAACTAAAGAGAATGTGATCCTGTGGATGCGCTGGTATTTAACCCAGTTCCAGTTAGACTAGCTATGCAAACATCATTTAATGCACGAAGTGCACAAGGGTATAGTGTCATATCATTTTTATAGTGATAATAGATTGAAATGTTTTAAAAAACGTTTGCTGAAGAACTGACCAAAAAACTGCATGCTATCTGAGACATACGTGTGCTTAAAACTCATGATGACTCATGTTATTTTCATTTGGCTTAATGACGGAATACTGTTTACATTAAGCGTGGTGTTATTAACCGTGCGCTCGCACGTCCAATATGGCTATACATTTAAAGAAGACCTGGTGGACCGAGGAGTCGATTGGAACAGCGTCCGGGCTGTTGCTACAAACAGAAGCAGATGGTTAACTCTTGCAGCCCATTGTCCTGTCAAGGACTGGAGGATCTAAGTGCTAAGTAAATATATATGGACCGAACGTGCGCACGGTAAATATAATCATTGTTACATTAAATACGCTGAAAAATTTATACCGAGAACGAATTCATTGTGTAAAAGGCCAAACTACGACTTCTGCATTCCACAGAGGCCCGTCGAGAAAGGGAGTGGGAAAGTAAATTACCCCGGACCCCGCGACGTTTGGGGTGCCGCCGTCGATCAAAAATTTAAAGTAAATCAAAATGCGACATTTAAAAAAAACATTTAACAATGTTCTCCGCAGAGGGACCCGGCGAAAATGTTTCCTTGGGCCTTTCTGTGGCTCTCGACAGAGTGTTGCGTGCCGAAAATTTTAAAATTCGGCTTGTTTCACGGAGTTTTTGAAAAAATAAGAGTAGCACGTTTTTTTGAGACTCGACGCACTTCTGATCATCCGATGCGGCCGTGCCATGTTTGCATGAAGATAGTAAATAGTGATTGCTAATCATGCTGATGAAACTGCAGAATATGCCGAACATTATATATAGGCCTAGCTGCATGCTTGAGACTCGCTGTCGTTGCAGGTGAAAGTCTGGTTCCAAAACCGTCGGACGAAGCACAAGCGCATCCAGTCCGATGACGTCACGGACGAAGATGTGACGTCACGCGAGGCGGACGTGACGTCATCAGACGACGAGCTGGTCAACGTCGACGACTCCCCGTGCAGTCCTGCCACGTCTCCCACATCGTCACCGCCGCCCGTAGCAGCGACAGCAGGATCCCCAACGTTTCACCACGGAGCAGCAGCACAGGACCTCAGACACAGACTCACACCACCATCACAGACCAACCCAGTGTCGCTAGATCATCACAGGGACACGGCCGCGTCGTACCACGCTCCGCACCATAACAACCTGCACCCGACCACTCACATTAATCCCCCCAATTGTCACCCCAGACCGTCGCCCCACCCCAGAGACACTCTCGATCGACGCCCCCAACTCCCGCATTCTCTCACACTTCCCGCCATGCATCACAACTTCCGCTCCGCCGCGGCCGCCATGTTTGGTCACCATGGCGACCGCGTCCCGCCCCCGCCGTCGTTTGGCGGCGCCACCGTCACTATGGCGCCATCGTTCACCGGCAGCACGTGACCACAGATATCGACTGCGTGTAGCACAGTTGAGGTAATAATTGTTATACGTTGATCTAGGCTATCGGCTATGGCAAGCCGGGTCTCATTCAATAATGATCGGTGTGTAAGCTACATCAAGCCTGAAGTAGGTATATCAGGAGGAGGGTTGTAGAAAGTTCGGTCGCAGACTAAAATGGTTAATTGTCTCAAGAAGACAAAAAAAACAACTGAAGTTTATAATGTTTTACGTTGTTATGGGGTTATGCTGATAACAGTTTAATGATAATGTAGGCCTATATCGAATGTATTCATAACGGCTATCTAGGGCACCGTTTTTACGCGCGAAAGCCAGCATAGCTATAGCGCGTATTAGCTACGGTAATTCTATCTGTCCGTCTGTCTGTCCGTCACGACCCGGTACCGTTTCAAGACCAGTTGAGATAGAGACTTCGGGTTTTCACCGTATGATAGCCTAGCGTTTCTAGTATTTCGTGACAGAATTTCATGCCACTGGGTGAAAGGGGTCCCCACGAACTAAGGGGCGAAAAAGGGGCACCCCTCCTAAAAAGACGTTGTTCTACCGCTATTGGCTCGTCTGACGTAAAAATGGTTGCAGATAGGCACGGATATTCTGCTTATCTAACAAGCACTGGCAGCGAGCTTCTTAGAAATGTCAACATCGATCACCTTGAATGAGGTTGAACCCTAAAATATTGATTTTAAGTGATTTTATTGGCAATTTTTTGCCTGCAAAAGAGTGAATTGCGACGAAATGGATGGAGATAGACCAAGATGACCTGCGAACAGGAACTGCCAGAGGCTCTCGCGCATCTCATGAACATTAGCTCACATTTCTTGTTTTACATGAAACAAGAAATACATGGTGTTTCATAAAAAAGGAACCCCTTTTCTTTCTTTTATAATTCACTCAAATGATGATCAATTTACATGAAATTTTCACGAGTTGTAGCTGAACAAATACTAATTCAAAATATTTTAACAAAATTTAGCAGTTGATTAAATATTCTTTGCTAGGCGTGACGTAACGCTGACGTCATAATATGTCACGGGTACAAGCCTGCTGGTCTCAACTGGTGCTGTCAGTTGCTACCCTGCTCCGATGGTGAAAAATCTGGTTCGTTGATAACAAATTTTTGAAGTTTTATAGTTGCAGCCACAAAAAACGTCCAAAGCAATCACATTTACCTGTCTGTGGTGATAGCTGGACTTTCACATATTCAAGCAAGACAGTGCACTAGCACACCGAGCTTGCAAAATGGTTGCGTTTTTGGATCGCGAGATGCCTGATTTCATGTCCACATGTTGCTCAGTACTGACACGATAAACATTTTCATTAGCAAACTAGATTAAGTTCACCATCGAAGTAAGGTAGCAACTGATCGCACTAGTTGAGACAAGCGAGCTTGTACTCATGACACATTATGACGTCAGCATTACGTCACGACTAGCAAAGAATATTTAATCAATTGCCATATTTAGTTTAAATATTTTGAATTAGTATTTCTTCAGCTACAACTGTTAAAAATTTTGTGTAAATTGATCATCATTTAATGTATTATGAGAGAAACAAAAAGGGGTCCCTTTTTTATGAAACACCGTGAAGTATTGTGACCAATCTAATGTACTTCTCGCGCGCATCAGTTTCTTTTGTATTCTTCTAAGAGCTTTTTCGTTCCTTTCGTCTTGTATTAGAGACCCGACGTGTAATTGAGACCCGTTTAATATTATAATAATAGTGACTAACGTCGAGGTCGTTATTGGAAATTGTCTCCCCGAAGTTCATAAAATATTGCCCGATTTTAGGAACTGAAAGGAAAAAAATTCCAATAATGGTCGATGACGCTAGTTGCCATTTGTCTTGTTTTATCTTGTTATGAAAATATGGCGCCTCGAAGATAATGGGGTCACGACCTGGACTTTTTGTGGTCACGTGACGTCATCGGTCACGTGACCATTCGACTCCCGGGGGTCGACTTCCTATGGGTGGTCCATATTGACCATGCGTCCATCTGGCATTGGTACGGAGATATGGCCGTTTGAACTTCTTCCAGGAAGGCTCTTCCAGGAACAGAGGTCGGTCGGTCGGTCGGCGGTCGGTCCTCGATATTACACTGATCTCATATACTCTTTTTCGCTACGTTAGGAACGTAGCGCGCGATGAGTAAAAATTTAGCAAGCAGCCGACTGGTTTGGTGGCGTAGGCCTAACAGTGAGGACGTTGGACTTAGGTTCAAAAGTTGACTAAGTTCGAATCCTGCAGGTCACGTCGCTATCAAGTGGTCAGTGGCGGATTCAAGGGAGAGGGAGGGGACGGAGCGGGGGGCGCCCCCCCCCCTTATTGACCGGATGGATCTTAAAACAAATAAAACTTTTGCACGAAAATGCATTATTTTTGCCTAAAATTTTCAAACATTTTATGGGGAGGGGGCTAGACTTCACCCCCTACCCTTCCCCCTTATTCCAAATTTCTGGATCTGCCGCTGCATATGGTTGCTATTAGGATGAGTGACATATAAACTCTTCGATATAGCCAACAAGCAGGTCAACTCACCGGCCTGCATGACTGCTGGGACAAAAGCGGGAAACGTTCATCTGTTTTGGGGGGAGGGCAGGTAACACGGTGTGATACCGTATGGCAGGTGACGCTCCGTAGCTTTGCGATCGGTTTATCATAAAAATTTTTACATACCTTTAATTTTCTAACCTCTTTCGATCCAAGAACGAAGATGCGTTTGACCACCACAATAAAAATATAACAAATGAAGCTGTGTAATTGGGACTGGTGATCACAGTATAAATCACGGCATGTATAGTCACTATTAATTTTGCTATGTTGTATAACTCAATACGTTGTTTGCTATGGGATATTGCGTGTATTTATGTTATAATGTGTACATATTGTATGCTTGTTTGCTGTTAGCGGATCGATAGTAAAAGGGTTTGTTGTGAAATTTTGTTATCGACTAAAGTGTTGTCCGTTCACCGCCTCGACAAATTGGTTCAAAGCTAAATGTAAGCTTATTACAATTTCGCACCAACCATTCGTGCACAGTCTTGTCAGAACTGAGAGTGATGTACAGGGTGCGGCAAAAAAGTGGACCTCTAAAGTTTTTCGCTGTTTTCTCAGCAACCGTTTAAGATTTAAATTTGAAATTTTACAGACTTATTTAATAATATCTTTTACATCTAACTGCTACGTAGCATGCGATTTTGTTGAAATACGACGAAGTTACAGATTTTTTAACATGATCGCCTACCGATTTTTCAGCATTTAAAATGTTATCGCTACAACACCAATTTAATAACAGCGTTAAACAACACAGTTATGACAGAATTCCATTGTCACTGCGAATGTTCGAAGTGTTCACCACCAGCTCCAAGTTACAACATCAGCCTCCAGTCGCCTTATTTGAGAAATCTTTTACAGCCTTGTCGATCAGTCCCTGTGGCAGGTTGTCCCAAATAACTAAAACGCTTCCTTGAGTTCGGCGCTTGTTCTCGGCTTTGTTTCAAGTTTACGGCAAGCCTCCAACATTGCACCCCATACGTGATAGTCCATTGGGTTCATATTCAGCAAATTTGGAAGCCATTGGTCTAATTTGTGATGATATCTGGACAGTTAGCCCGCAGCCAGTTTTGTGCGCTGTGCGGCGTTGCGCGCTGTGTGTGCTGACGCGCCGTCCTGCTGGAAGATGAATCCGGTGGGCAGCCGGCGATTGCTTTAAAGGAACCATAATTTAGTGATAATATATAAACAATATAAATGACTGTTTATCAAAATGTCACTGTGACGTCATTGGCAGTAACGCGTAACCAGTTTTTGAAAATTAAATAGCATTTTTAGCTTGAACATTTTTAATGCTAAAAAAATCGGTACGCGGTTATATTAAAAAGTCTATAACTTTGTCGTTTTTTAACAATATCACATTTTACTTGACATTTAAATGTAGAAAATGTCATTAAATAAAGCCGTAAAATTTCATATTAAAATCGCAACCGGTTGCTGAGAAAACGGCGAAAAACTTTAGGGGTCCAATTTTTTGCCGCATCTGTAGGTCTAGTGTTCACACAAGGCGACTGTCACGACGACGATCGCCTCGTATAGGCCTATATTCTGTGTATTAGAGACGACCGGAAATGACTTTTGCATTTCTATTTCCTCCCATACACATCCAGTCAATTCCCACTTCTTCCCATTCCAATTCCCAATTTTGTAACCAATTTCCATTCCCATGGGATTCTCACTGGGCTTTTCCCATTCCTTCTCATTTTCATTCCCGAACATTCGTTCAATCGTTGCGGCATAAACACTTTTGGCCTATCGAAAACGCAGACTGCAGTGCATTGCTTGTCGTTGAGTCTAATGGGGTGTTTACACGATCCAGCAAACGTCCAGCAAACTTCCAGTAAATGCAATGCTGGACGTTTGCTGGATCGTGTAAACACCCTATAAAACTGATCACGACAGCCAGAACCACGCTTTACTGCATTACTTTTTAGCATAGGCCTAACTGAGC
>Ga0209367_1011035_pt1 | contig 12036 bp, 4 predicted proteins | sample WorMetLIZISLAND2_FD_187412 | JGI IMG/M metagenome (GOLD analysis project Ga0209367, IMG submission 187412) | Marine gutless worms symbiont microbial communities from Max Planck institute for Marine Microbiology, Germany - Olavius geniculatus... ... | reverse complement strand
CAGTTGACCTGGCTCAGAACCGTCCACTCTGGAGATTGATGTCTACGTTCGGCGCTACGCACTCTTAGTGGCGCTTGCCAGAAATGATGATGATGATGACCTCTTGAGTATTCTCAGGGGTCCCAGCGGCAAAAATTAATTTCAGGACCAACTTTTTAGTAAATTTCCGAACAATTTCAGGACATATTTACGGTATCAAAAATCTCAACAAATACAAATTTATTACGTGTTACCTAGCACAAATCGGTCATAAACATCAGAGAAGCAGTCATTCATTACAATATTACGAGTAAAGTAAATGAAATAACAGTCACGTCCTGTATTCGTATATGAAAAGCAGTTACTGTAAAAGAACATTACAATTCTGAGAAATAGAAATATATCTATATGTCGAATTTAACAGTACAGCAGTGCTGTCAGCAAAATATTACACAACTTTACGACAAAATGATGGCCAATATCAGGACATTTGTACTAAATGACTAAAATTTCAGGACAATTTTAAATTTCAGGACAATTTCAGGACAACTTTAAAATTTCAGGAATTTCAGGACAACTGGGACCCCTGTATTCTCATTTACTGACAGTGCCGATGCTGACGACAGTGTGACTGGTATACCTGAGTCCAAAGCGTGTTAGCGCCGCCAGGTTGCCAATAGAGTCCGGAATGTCCAGCAACTCATTATGTTGTAAGTCGAGCGAGTTTAATTGAACACAACGACCTATCTCTGCACCCAGACAAACAGACACATACAGCAACAATTAGAAATTTGAGGCAAAGCCCAACGTAAGTCCAGCCAACAATGTAAGTCCAACTGAGAAGAAATTTGGGGGGTTCGCCTCATAGCAGTCACATGGCCTAACTCAAACGCATTAGCATACGCACAATGTGTACACTGTAGGCCTACAGTCGACATAAAGTGGGTACACAATTAGCCGCATAATCTCTGGTGTTAGTGGACCAAAGTTCACGATTTTTTTTACGGCGTTTTAGCCATCGCAATTCTGTCCGTCTGTCTGTCACACAGGTGGATCAGGCAAAAACGGTTCAAGCTAGGTCACCAAATTTTCACCGTCGGCTGCCTGGAAGACTCTAGTTTCAGGAACCGTAAAGCTTTTTCATAAATTCAAAAAGGGTCAGCCAGAACGAGAGCGCTAAATGAGAGGGGGTGGGCAAAATTTGTGATTTTTGGCCAATAAGTCGCTGTATCTCAGTAACGGTACGATATAGGGCCTAGGTTACTATTAATCACTAATAGGAAGTCGTATACTGGCTCTCGATTGGCGCTCAATTCAATGACCTTGAATGACCTTGAACGCCAAAATATGGGTTTTATGGATTTTTTTGCGATTTCAGGCTGCGAGACACATTGCAAGAGCGAATTGCGCTGAAACCAGTTGAGATAGAGATGGACAAGCTGCGTATGAAATTTTCAGCATTGAATGTGGATTTCAACGATCCAAGTCTCGATTTTCTAGGTTCAAGGCAACCTGCGCACAAGAGCATCAAAGAGCGGTACCCCCATAAAAGTCGCGACGAAATGGCTGGAGACAGACTGACAGTTTGCAAACAGGAACTGCTATAGGCTTTCGCGCGTCCCGTGAGCATTAGCTCAAATTTCTTGTTTCTTCAATGTGGGAAGGATCGAAGAGAATAACTCCGTTTTCCGCTTGCTGATATCGCTATCCATTCCAGAGATATTTGCAGTGAAAGTGGAAAGTTGTCCTAAATCGCACCCAATTCTGGACGTTTTTTGCTCTCTGAAATGTTAAGGGGGCAGTGCCCCCCAAAAGCTGTACTCACGTTATGACCCCTACCTAGTTGCATGTCACATGGCAAAGTTTCATAAGGTTACTCCACCTGGCTGCAAAGTTCTTGTGGCTAATGCACTGAATTTTATGCCAATTTTTGACCCCCATCAAAATGGAGGGTGCACTGGTAAGACTTAGTCATTCTCTAGTGTGTGCAAAAATTTGGGAGCACAGTACCCCATAGGGTCCAAAATATGGTCTTCTGTAAAAGTCGATTTGGACGGGTATAATTTCACTACCAGATCTCCGAAGCTACAGGACCAATGTTAACCGAACTTTTTTCGCCAAACGCAGGGGGGGAGAATTGTGGTCAATCAAGTACTTGTCCAATTTTGAATACCTTCAACTGTTCTGGAGATATTTGTCAGCCCACTTTAAAGAGTCAAATTTTGCATGTTTTTGGCTCCTTAATTTCTTTTGGGGAGGCCTGCCCCAAATTTCTGAACCTAATTTTCAAAATTCGACCTATTACCGAGCATGGTGCAAAATCTCATGCTAATCAACTGATACAGCTGGAAGATCTCGCATCGAAAGGAAGAAATAAGTGAATAAAAAACATCTGCAGAAAAACGTAAGTCCACTCCGAAATCTACCGTTTCTGGGTGAACTAGTAACACTCAAATTCGTCAATGTCAAACCTTGGCTACCTTCAGATGTGACGTCACTTAAAGACCCACTACTTTCAGTCAGCCTTTTCTGCCACCTAGCGTCCATCATCCTATGCGCCCTGATTCTTTCTGAGACTTTGGCGCTTTATAAATCATTTACTTACTTAATTACTTACTTACAGACGGATAGCACTCTATGCCCAGCGCTAGTTTAACTGAATATATCGATCTATCTCTACATGCATACAAACAGACGAGACGCCATCTAAAACACAAGAGCACCGCAGAGGTCTCATAGTCTCACAACCTACTAGCAAAGCTGCCAGTCAAACTTTGTACCACATCGGAAGTTCACCGTACCCGGAGATCGGGCGTTGGCAACCTCAAATACGAAACGTCGATACTGCAGTATGTACCACATACTGCAGCCAAACTATCAACCCCACACAACTTTCCTTTCTGCTAAAAATAATATACTCGCATCAATGCCCCTAATGCCAAATTACTCTGCACCACCTTGTTATAGTTATTATTTACTATAAGATGCCATGGTTCAAATACTGGTATGTGGCACTAAATAACTAGGCAAAGCAAAAAGTCGCCATTTTCGGACAAAATCTGCAAATTTCTAACAAAAAAAACATCGTGAGTGCTCAAAATTTCAATTTTGTCTTTATATCTCTCCGAAAATAGTTTCAGCTGCAAATTTTGCATTTCTGGATAAAAATTTTCAAACAAATACAATTTTCGCACAAATTTCCCACAGGCCCCCTCTCTGCCTGCCACAGTGCCAGGGAGTAAACACCTTCGGCATTCTGCTGATGTGAAACGATACCCGACATGCGACGTAATACAACTAGTGAACAACTACCTTCGGGCAGATGTTCAAGGTGATTGTGCGAGACGTCGAACGTCAGCAGATTGATCAATTCACCGACACCGCACGGCAACTCGCGGATCTTGTTTTCACGTAGGCTCAGTATTGTCAAATTCTACCACCAACGCAGACAAACTTTTACCGATACACACGTTGTGAAACAACAGCTTACAGGGGCGGATTTAGACATGTTCAACATGTTTGGCTGAACGGAGATCCCCACTGGCCAGAAAGAAAAACGCCACTGGACAGCTGCACAGCATGTTGTGGCCCCCAGTGGCCTCTTTAAGGTGCATTCCGACATTTGAAATTTAAACTTTTTTCAATAAAAAATAAACTCATATCATGAAGATCATGAAGTTGACTCAGGTCAGGTCAGGTAGTCGCGTAGTCGTGAGACCGTAGCGTCGCTCTTCCGCCGTGACCACGCCTGATAGCCAGCTTCCATTGATCAGCAGGTGGGCGGTTGTTGTCTCATCGGAGCTGGTCCATCCATCTGCTATGTGGACGACCGGGACAACGTTTCCATGTAGGGTCTGGGAGGCGTCCCTGAGACAACCTGACGCAACTGTGGAGTGCCTTGTGAGCTGGTACTTCGTCACCAAGCCTCGCTAGATGTCCGAAGATGGCTGAGCGACGACAACAGATGGTGGTCGATAGAGGAGGGAAACCGGTGCGAGTGGCAATCTCTTAGTTGACTGGTGAGGTGTTAACTGTCTTGAACAATTACCTCCTACTACTACGACTACTACTACTGCTGCTGCTGACGACGACGATGAGTGATAAATGACAATGCTTTAATTACCTTCAAGTAGCGAATGTCGTCATCGATGACTCTGATACGATTGAAGCGTAGAAACAAATGAGTCAAAGATGTCAGCCGATACACCACACTTGGTATCTAGCAACAACAACTACAACAACTACAAAAACAACAACAACTATTACTACTACATTACTACTTCTATTTCTACCACGAGAGACATCCACTAATTTACTACACTCAGCATTCAGTAAAAAATCAGCAGCAAAAAAGCTAAAAAGAAGTTGAAGACATTTTTCTTAATAACAGTTTTCATCTCAGATGACCGACTGTAGCTTCCAGTATGGTGCTCTAAGTTAAAGTTAAAAACGAACTTATATAGCACCATAAAACTGAACGTGTGTAAAGTTACAGAGGCGCTGGCTACGTTACAGTTAACCACTGTTTTCGAAAGCAACAGTAAACAGATGTGTCTTGAGTTGACGACACATCTACACATCTGCGCTGCCAATCGGCTAATCGGCTGCACTACCAGTTTTACCCGGTGTATCCATCACCACATGCTCATAACTCAAAAAAGGCACAGAAAAAAAAAAAAAAAAACAAACGTTCCCCACAACAGGTGTAACAAGTGTGTCAAATTAGCAGTTCCAAACGTCAAAGGTCAATGTTGTCGAAAGTCACAAACCTGCAGAAAACAGCATATTATCATGTATACCTAGTATTCTGAAAAATACTGGAGATACAGAGCGACACTGCTTATTCCGAAAATAATGCAAGATTCTTAGAATATCCCAAGTTCACGAGCTGGGCACGAGTCTTACTTTGTTAAGTTCATTGTGCCATAGGTCAACAACTTGTCGTCTACTCAGTCGGTCCGTTACTTATTTAACGTCAAGTCTGTTACTTAGGCCTACTTTACTGCGATGACTGACTTCGTTGAGTTTGTTGTGTCGCAAGTCGAGTACTCGTAGTTTAGTGAGGCAGCCGAGAGAGTCGGGGAGGCTCTGTAACGAGTTCTCGCTCAGACCCAACGTCTCCAGGTTGGTCAGATAACCAATCTCGGCGGGCAGCGACACCAGTTTGTTACTGTACAGGTAAAACTCCACCAGCTGAGTCAGCTGCAGATAGACATATGCAGAGAGACAGTGAGATATACAGGAATAGACAGACACAAAGACACCGGCAGAAACGCACAAAGGTAGACTGACATACAATGACAGGGGTCCATCAGACATAACAGTGTATGCAAACAATAACAAAACCGAGACAATACGTGAGTTCATGTTTCGTCGAGAAGTAGGATTATCGCTTCGGTCGACACCTTCTCTTAGAATAAATACCAAGATAATCGAAAACATGAACTGAAGTTAGAATTCGGTGTTATCTTTCTTCTAAGAACCAACATTTCCGATTATCTACCAGATAAAAAGAACGATAATCGGAAACGGCAGCTAACACCAAAGTTAATCCAAGCATTACCGATTAACACCAGACAGCTCCAAAGCAAAAGAACAGGCGTAATTTCTTAATCCCTAGCGATTAAAAACTTTCTAATTGGTTCTCAGTTCACTTTTTTTTTCTATGGATAAGTTAATCGGATTCGGTTCTTAGCGGATGTCAGATTAAGCGAATACCGATTAGAAAAAAAGATAATCCTAATTAACGACGAAACATGAACTCACGTAATGACAGGCACATCAGACAACAGTGTATGCAAACAGTAACAAAACCGAGACATTGGGCCACTTCACTTTTTGACTTAGACTTTCGCTGAGCCTTTTCGCTGAGCGAAAGCTAAAGCTGAACGCTAAAGTCTGTACTTAGACTACAGTTCAACTAAACTTTGGTCTAAGTCTACTGACTTAGACCAAAACGATTAAAATGGCGGAAAAACAGGCAAACCTAACAGGAAATAAATCAACCATGTACACTTGGACTTGCTTATTTAATTGCGCCGCGTACGCAAATGTAATTACGTAATGTTTTACGTCATTGTGTATTCATTATGGCGGTTATTTTTAGTACCAGACTGCTTTAATTTACTAAACTATCCGTATGTATAGCACTGCAAGTCGCCATGTTTTCGCTCAGCTAAAGTCAAAAGCTGAAGTGGATTCAGACTCGGCGAAAGTTAAGCCCTAAGGGCTAAAGCTATCTCTTCCATGCAAATCGAACCGACTTTAGCCAGGTTAGTTCGGCTCAGCTTTGGTCTAAGTAAATACTTTTGGACTCAGCGAATCGCTGAGACTTCTCGCTGAGTCCATTGGACTCAGCGCAAAGTCTCAGCGAAATCACTTCACTTTTTGACTTTAGTAGGTACTTAGACCGAAGTTTAGACTCAGCGAAAGTCTCAGCGAAAGTCTAAGTCAAAAAGTGAAGTGACCCATTGTGAACCATCACAGACCACTTCCACAGCACGCACGAACTCTTGATGTTGTTCCAAGACATCAAAAAATGGCAGCAATTGTTGGTAACGTCGTTATTCATCAGATTAGGAAATGCACCTCAAAACAAATGATCGCCCAGAACTTATTCACATGCAGAAATGATTTTCAAAACTGCTAACCTACATGTATGCACTGAACATGCAAAAAATCAACTACTGGTAACGGCTTCACTCTCAGCATTCACACAAGAGTTGAGTTCCAGATGCAAAGAGATATCGAATGATGCAGAAAGAGACAAGACCAAGTACACTACGCTTTTGATGACATACACGGCAGTGGACAATCCTTCCAAGCAACAGACATTCACGATGATCTGACTGAAGTCACTCAAACGCTGGTACAAGCATTACTGAATACTTATTCTACAGAATGCTAAAAATGCTGAAACCTTGTTTCTGTATACACTCCAGATGTCGGAATGCACACTGCACATTACACTGTCGCAGTTTCGTTTTCAGCGGACACTATGAACATGCAGTATTCATACTTGACCGCCAAGCGCATTAGAGGTTAATTCTTAACGACAACGTGCTATACAAATTGACGTTTTACTTACTTACTTACTTACTTACACTCAGACAACGAAGCATGTGCTATATGCGATTACACAGCACATTTTTAATATACATACTTACTTACTTATTTAATTAATTAATTACTAATACCATGCAGAAAAGACAGCTGTGTAATGTAATAATGTGTGCACGTACTTCTTTCACCATCGGCGGAAGTGCGCTGATCTGTAACAAACCACATACACAGACAGACAGAAATGCACCAAACCCACACACAGGCACAAATGCACATACATACTGACAGTAAGTAAGGTTTGACACAGTATAGGTCATTTCGGGGACGGCCTTTCCAGGCGGAATGCACACAAACACATAATAACGAAACGGTAAGTTTAACATTTACAAAAACACGAAACACAAAATACCAAAAAACAAGCTAAACCTAAAATTGTAAGAACTCCATTATATGCGTGCATATGTAATTAACATAATGGTAGTTCTAATAATCTTCCCTGTTATCCTCCAGAGAGACATCAATATGATAATGCTGTCTATTGGAGGACAGGGGACTACATACTGACAGACAGATATTACCACACCACTGGCTATAATGTGAATCATGATGGTGATGATGATGAAGGACGAATTAACTTTAGCGTGGCGTTAAGTCCTAAGACTACAAGGACACATAACAATAAGCTTAAACAGTGAAGTCACGTAATAGTAGTCAGTACAATGAGACGTTCTTAGCCATGACTGTAAAAAGTTCGGTTTTCAGTCTGCTGTGGAAAACTTGCAATTCAAAACTTTGTTATACCTCAACAACGTTTTGCAGACATACGATGTCAAACATTACAAAAATACACCCAACATGTAACTCGCCAAACACGTTTTGTGTAGCTACATTATGATGCGAAAATGTTTAATGCAGTTTTAGTCTGACTTGCCTGCAGTTTACACAGTGCTAGGCGTATAGCAAGCTCTTCTTTGCACTTCTGTAATAGCTTTGTGATGTCCTGCAGCCAGAAAATTACAACACACTTGTCAGTCATCAACGAAAGCTCGTCACTGGCATGCTACGGAGGCAAACACGTCTCAAGCTCACAGACAGAGAACACATACCACAGACAGATACCCACTTACCGAATCAGCATCGTTTAGTAGACATAATGGTGAACCATAAAACTATACAGAAGGCACACTTGACACAGTGAAAAAAAACATTCACCATAAAACCTGTGATTTATTCTTGATGATGATGATGATGAATGACGAATTAACTTTAGCGTGGCGTTAGATCCTAAGACTACAAGGACACATAACAATAAGCCTAAACAGTGAAGTCACGTAATAGTAGTCAGTGCAGTGAGACGTTCTTAGTCATGTCTGTAAGACCACGCAAAAAGTTCGGTTTTCAGTCTGCTGCGGAAAACGTGCAACGACTGAGACGACTGGACCGACTCCGGCAAACTGTTCCAGACCGATGCAGCAGTTGCTGGAAAGGTGCGGTCGCCAATGCTCATTTAAAGCAAATGACAATAAAAAACAATCACTTAAAACGTCCTTGGTGTGAAGTCCTGTATTCAGAATTGCCCCAAAAACTTAATATGGAATGGACTGCTGCTTTGGCCTTGCCCCACTGCTCAAAGATTTCCAAATTCTGAAGTAGCCTTTCAAACAAACAAAGGTAACAAAGTTTAGTCTGCAGGACTACAACAACGACACCTGTGAATGTGTAGGGCGGCAAATGATATCCAATATTAACTATACATACACCATGTCCCAAAATTAGCAGCCCTCCTGCTTCAAACAAGCCTAATTAAGTTTGTAGTTCATGGATTTCAACGAAATATCGCACATTGCACTATCTTAACATTACTTATGGTCACACCATTATGACATATGCACTTTACCATGTGTGCTCAATGTAATGTCATTATGACATCAGAGTTTGTTTACATTAAGCTTACGTTCAATACATTGTTACTGACAAAGGGATTAAGCAGAAGCATACCCGCCTTATACTAAGAGCTTGCGTCAAGGCCAAAAGTGGCCACTTTGAGCTTATCGGTGAACTGTAAAGACTAGTTCAGGTATTAACGATTTTACACTAAATTATCTAAAGAGGGGCCGCTAATTTTGGGACACAGTGTAGATAGGAGTAGCATAGTAAACAGCAGTTTACCAATTGATGCATAATATAAGATACACGGTGTTTCATAAAAAAGGTGCCCTTTTTCTTTCTTTCATAATTCACTCAAAGGATGATCAATTTATACAAAATTTTCACCAGATGTAGCTGAAGAAATACTAATTCAAAACATTTTGACCAAAAAATGGTTGTTAGTTCAATATTCTTTGCTAGTCGTAATGTAACGCTGACGCCATAATGTCTGCAAATAGATTCATTAGGTCGAAAGAACTTTACAGTAAGAAATTCATCAATTATGACCAAAAAATTGTTTGTACCTCAACGTTTTGACTTCCACCGGAAGTCTTCTTCAAGAGTGAAAACAATCATTTCTTCTTCCGGTTCTTGGCACAGTAAGTAAGTTCTGTGCCAAGTAAGCAGTTGTACGCGTGGCTGAGTTGGTAGCTGCCTTCTTCACGGTTCATGGCTTGTTGTCCCTCCTTACGGATATGAATTGCCTCCTTGATCCATCTGGTGGCTCTGTCAGGTTCTCTGTCGATCACCGACGCATCAGACCAGTTTATCACGTGGTTTTCTTGTAGAGCATGGTCGGTGAAAGCCGATTTGTTGTATTCTGCTGAAGTGCTGGAGCGCTGACTTTTGGTAAAAGCTCGCTTGGTTTTGAACTCCACTTTAGTTCTATGTTCTTTCAACCTGGCTCTAAGTTTTCTTCCCGTTTCACCTACATACGTCTTATCACAATTGGCACATGGAACTTTGTAGACACATTTTGATGTCTGCTCTTTGACTTCTTTATCTTTTGGCCAAAATGCTTCTGAGAGTCTTGCATGGTTTCATGGCACGTGATACATTATATTTTTTCATGATCCTAGCGACTGCTTCAGATGTTCTCTCTACACAGGAAATCACTACTAATGATCGAGAAGGCAACTGATCTTGCTTTTTCTGCGTCTTCTGCTTCCTTTGTTGCAATTGGCTTTTCCCTTTGTCAAAAGACCACTTTGAATAGCTGCACTTAATCACAGGCTGAACGGTAGTTCAAGCCATGTGTTAACGGCGACTTCTCTTTCTTATGGAAAGCCAAAAATTCGACACACAGTCAGTGTGATGCGGGCAATATCACCTTTTGTAATTATTGCTGTTTTCGATGTGCAAGTCCTTGAATGTTGCCGTTAACAACTGATGTTTTGTACATTTATGTATAATGTCATAATGTGTAGCAAATACAAGCTTGCCTGTCTCAACTTGCAACTGGTGCTATCAGTTGCTACCCGGCTTCGATGGTGAACTTTATCTGATTCACTGATAAAAAATGTTAATCGCATCAGCACTAAGCAACATGGGGGCATAAAATCAGGCGTCTCGCAATCCAAAAACTCAACCATCTCGCAAACAGTGTAAAAAGGTAAAAAAGGTAAAAGTCGTCAATTTGTATAGCGCATCATCGCAAACACGCCTCTAATGTGCTTTCGTCACTAACCAAAGCCGCCTGCCGCTTGGCCACCGTGTGCAGCCTGCAGACACAGGCTGGCGCAGCAGCCGGCTAGGCAACCCCAGTCAGCTGTAATAATAATAATAATAATAATCTGACTTGTAAAGCGCCAGTATGTGCTAAAAAGACTTCAGTGGCGCATGCGAATGAGTTACTACTCATTTTACCATCCCACGGAGGGTAGAAGGCTGAGTCGACCTAGCTGGCAGGCTTCGCACCGAGATGGTTTACCTGCCCGCAGGCAGTCACCCATCGCAGTACTAACCGGGCCCGGCGTAGAGTAACTTCGTTTCAGCCGAAACGCGCTACCAACTACACCATGCCACCACCAGTGCAGTGTCTTCCTGGAAGGTGAAAAAGTCAAGCTATCCCCGAAGTGTGCGAAAGTAATCGTTATGGGCATTTTTTTGTGGCTGCAATGATAAAACTTCATCAGTTTGTCATCGGTGAACCGGATGAATTTCAACACCGAAGCAGTGTGCAGCTATTGAGCAACTGTCAACACCGGCTGGGGCAAGCCAGTTTGTACTCGCATTACATCACAACTAACAAAGAATATTTAACAGCTACATTTTCTTCAAATATTATAAATTAGTACATCTTCAGTTACGTCTGGTAAAAAATTTGTGTGAATTGATCATCATTTGAAAGAATTACGAAAGAAAGAAAAAGGGCAGCTTTTTATAAAACACCGTATATACTTACAACATTTGGTTTCTTCTTAGTTTTATTAGCACCGCCGACAGGTTTGGGTCGTGTGCCTGGAGGAGCCATTACAACGTGCTTAGTTTGTCGCGTGACTTCCGACGATGGGACTGACATGCCAGTACAACTGTCCTTCTTTGTACCCTACACATCATGCAACCGGTGACGGCCCGCCATAGCCAGGGGCCGCCATAGCCAGAATCCCATAGCCAACCAGGGCCGCCATAGCCAGGGGCCGCCATAGTTAGGGTTACGGTTAGGGTTAAGACCCCACATTCCTATAGGCTTCTCATAGAATCCTCGCTTGAGGAAAGGGGTGGCCGTAGGGGGTAGCCGATGGTACGAATGGCTAGCTCCGCCACACTTTCCTATAGGCTACTAGGGTTAGGGTTAGGGTTAGGGTTAGGGTTAGGGCTAGTGGGGTCCTAACCCTAACCATAACCCTAACTATGGCTATGGCATTGTGGCTATGGCGGCTTTTGGCTATGGTGGGCCACAATCCATGCAACCAACTCATGAATCAATCACTCAATCAGTCACAACACCGTATGCAATGCACAATAGGGCATATTTTTGTAGAAAAAATTCTAACATCCAGGCTCCAGCTACACAAATTCACCAACTGACAACACAAAGAAGAAGAAGAAGATTTCGCATAGGCA
>Ga0209367_1011034_pt1 | contig 12037 bp, 7 predicted proteins | sample WorMetLIZISLAND2_FD_187412 | JGI IMG/M metagenome (GOLD analysis project Ga0209367, IMG submission 187412) | Marine gutless worms symbiont microbial communities from Max Planck institute for Marine Microbiology, Germany - Olavius geniculatus... ... | reverse complement strand
TTATTTATTGTGTTTGTTATTATTTTCGTTCATTAGATGCAGAAAAAAGTGATGCAAGTATTATTTTGCGATCTGCATTCGGCTGTTGTGCTAGCTGATAACGTATGAAGTAGCAGACAAAACTATCGGCCGTGCGTCATGGTTCACCGATTTTGTCGGGCAACTCAACCATGCCCACAAAAGTCAGCCGACTTTGTCGTTCGTCTGACCAAGGCTTCAGTGTTGCACAGCTGAAGGCAGATAGCTGCATATTATATCAGCACTTGGCTGACACATTTCTTAGTTTTATGTTTGTTTCACTTCAGTAATCGAGATATCTGTGTCTGCTCTGTGCAGTCTGGGAAATGACGTGTCATCCAGCGGCGGCAGCAACAGTATGCAGAAACGGCGAGTTTGTGGTACATCTCCATTGCATCTGTCAGTGAACACATCTGCTGGTTGTACCAGATAGGCCACAAACCTGGGAAACCTGGAATACTCGGGGAATTCTCAGAAGCCGGAAAACTTAGGGAATTCTCCTGGAATTCTGTGCAACCTCAGGGAAAAATTGTAACAAATGTCACCAGATGCACTTTCCAGTGTGCAAAAATGCTCTAAAAATTTGTTTGCGGTCATAACCCTGCTTTTTGTTGCGATGACCCATGGAACAGTAAGTTTTTGGCTGTTGAAAAGCCTGTAAAACTTAGGGAATTCTTTTCTGCTACTTTGTGGCCACTCTGTTAGATGCTGAAGCCCAGGTTTAGAGTTCTGTGCTGTTGTGTTGCTGCAGTGTTTGCTGTTTGTAACATGGTGCATGGAGTGTTTTTTTTCTCTGAGCACATTGAGCACATTTTGTTAACTTAATTATTTTAGCACCTGTAGGCTGTTGGTTAGGTTTACTTTTTATTCAAGTACAATACACATGCAGTCATAATGCTTAACGGGGCTTGTGTAAATTTCACCTGACTAGCTGTACTTGAAACCTAAAAAACAGCTAAGACTCTCTTCAAAGATTTACTGGATTAATTGTTAATTTGCTTACTTGTATGATTTGGATCTGAGAATATTCACACTTAAGCTGTGTTTTTGATGGCCTAATGGTTTTGTTTAGTTTGGCATGGCCATAGATATTATAAATACGCTAATTTCGAGCTCAAGTCTAACACGTTCTAAGTGCGCTAGCTGTTAGCAAAGACGTTCTAATTTCTGCTGATGCCATGGCAGACGAAAACTTCACAACAAGCCCAGCTATCGCTAGGAAAAGCTGACTGTGTTGCCTATGTCCAAAGCCCAGCATCTGACTTCCAGTCATGGAAAGAAAGCGATTTGTCATGGGTGACACAGTTTCATGCATGCTATGTTAACGGAATGCTGTCTCGAAAGCTACAATGAACACTAGTATAACAGACATAGAACGTGGTCAATTTGCCAAGTGATATAAATAGCTACAGAGTAAATAAACAAGGAGAATATCGGATGCGTGTTTTACAAATATTTCTCACAATAAAAATGCCTTGCTCGGGAAGACACACTGCAGCCTATACAGTTCCTGTGTTGCAGTACTGACCTTCAAGGTCATCCAAGGTCGATGACTTCTATGTTATTTGAAAGCCAATATGCCACTTCCTGTTAGTGGTCAATAGCAACCTAGGCCCTATCTCGCACCATTTAGCCACAATAGTGCGTAAGTCTTTCAAGGTCATCCGAGGTCATTGATTTCTGTCTAATCTGTTAGGACGTACGCCACTTCCTATTAGTGATTAATTATACCCTAGGCCATATCTATCACCATTTCTGAGATACGGCCACTTATAGCTTTAAACATACCATTCAAAACTCTGACCAAACCGCTGCAGATGGACACATGGTTGCTATTGACAGCCTATAAGAAGTCGCCACCTCCCTATCCGATGGTACCATCGCTGACCCTTACATACCACATGATAGTGCGTTATTACTCTTCAAGGTCATCCGAGGTCAGTGATTTATATTTTGTTTGAAAGCCAGTATGTGACTTCCTATTAGTGATCAGTAGCAACCTAGGCCCTATCTTGCACCATTTAGCCACAGAACATCCATGACAGACAGACAGACTGATGACAACTCGTTCCAATAGCTCGACCATTACTTATGTACAGTCGGCTAAAAAGTGTTTTGTTTTGCTGTATTCAGATTGAATAACAGCTAACAGTTAACAGCTACCGCACTCGGACTGTGGTAGGCTTGGGCATTAAATTAAGCATATTTATAATATACACAGGCCTGCCTAACTAACCGAAACCGTTAAGCCATCAAAAACATGGCTTTACTGTATACAGTATTAGTGTAGAAACAAGATTGTGCTTAATTGCCAGTTTTTGCAAGGTAGTGCATATACATAAGTCATGTATTGTAATATAGTTTAACCCTTTTGTTACAATTTTTTGTAGTATATACAGGGTGGTCCAAAAAAAGTTCCAACTTGTTTTGTCATAACTTTGTCAAATCTCCACCAAATTTAATAATTTTCGCCACATGCTCGGCCAAAACAATAGAATTATGTGAGGTACACTCATTTTCCACCTTGTCTAATTTATGTCAATGCACTACTGTGTAAAACGCAGATGCTCCAAACTGTTGCATTACGCGGCGATTATCAGTAATAGATTGCTCGCATTTTCATTCAGAAAACAGTTGGCGCCAATAGCAGACAACAAAATAGCTGACTGATTAGCTCAAAACACGTCTAATCCATGAATGAGTGCTGTGCAGTTTGATCAGTTGATCATTAATGCTGCTATCAGCTTAGCTTCACATATAAGCTATTGTGTATACTTTGGGCATAAATTTTGATAATTTGGAAGCAAGTTGTTACACAAACTTATAATTCTGTTAAATGAATCACATTTTAGTTTATTGTGTGCATAATTAAGTCATTAAAACTTTTTACGGGCACAACAACTCAGCATTATGCAACAGTTTGGAGCATCTACCTTGTGCCTGGACATAAATTAGGTAAGGTGGACAATGAGTGTACATCACATAATTCTGTCATCTTGGCCATCCATGTGCCAAAAATTAGATTAGACAAAATGCCGACAAAAAGAAGTTTGGACATTTTTTGGGACCACCCTGTATATATCTGCAAACATTTGACAGAATCTGTTGATGTGATGAAGTTATTGTGAAAAACACAAAGCAAGGTGCGATGTGTTGTGTTCTTTGTTGTCAGGAATCCCGACAGTAAAGTAGTCTTTGCTGCATCTGGATCATGTGAAATGCAAGTTGACTTGGTAATTTCACTACTTAATACTTCCGTTGCATTTGCACTCTGAATGATGTTACATTCACCTTACCTTACCTCCGGGGTGGACAGGCTCTTACACCTGCTCAGTGCTGAGGCCATATCAGTTCGGCCCAATGCGCGTCACCGAATGTAACCACAAGGTTTCAGGTAGTGGCCATAAAGCCGTAGACGACTGTGAAGCCGTAAATAGACGACTGTAAAGCTGTAGTCGGCTGTGAAGCTGAAACCAGCACAAAAGCACTGGTAACGTGTAGCAATCTGCTGTCACGGGTTTGGTCAGCTCTTAGTTAGCTCCTCGCCTCCAGATTTTAGAAATCTTTCGGGTCATCTGTGCAAAGCCCCACCACCACATCAAGGTGGCTGACCATGGTGGGGATGTTACATTCACATAAGTAAATGAAAATTTCAGTTATTGAATTATCATTAAGTTGACATAATTTGTTAGTCAGTTGCAAATTAGAACAGTCATTGTAGTGTTTTTTCATGCTTTTTCCTCATTGCAGATATCTTTTTCTGACACACGTTGCAGTGAAAAGCTGCTTGCAATTTTTTTTTGTTCTCAGCTTATGTCCTATAATGTTTGCAAAATGGGTTGTGAAAGAAGAACATTTAGCTCATGGTTTAAAAAACCTGCTTCATGGCTTTTCATTTATTAGAGTGAGCAACGAAGATACTGTCCACAGGTTTGAGGTGGGTTCGCATTGGGTGTTTGTGGGTGTCTTGATCCTGATCTGGCTTGTGAAAAACATCTAGGCCCAAGTCGCAAAAGGTTCTAAGATGTGAACTAACCCCAAGTAGCTGTAGTGTGATTAACTACAAAGAGAAGGTCTAATATTATCTTTGTGTGATTCTTACCATGAAATGTCTTGTTTGCAGGCAACTGGCAACAAAGAGAATGCTATAAAGCCTGTGGTGACTTTGTAAGAGAAGAAATTACGGCAGCAGCATTCTGCAGAAAGTGCAACGATGCTCTTAGTCCGCTGGTTAAATCGGTGTATTACTGACAAGCTGGGCTGGCACATTCACATGACGTTGATTGTAAACTGCTGAAGTTATGAATTATTAATTGTTGAGTTGAAGCTGTGAATGTGCCACATTTTTCTTTAGCATGTCATGGTATGACGTATGCACTGGTTACCAAATTCAGGCTGTGTTCACACAGACACGAGTACGAGTCTGCGTTTCCGTTTATGGCCGTAGAAGCTTCACTCGTACGAGTGCAGAACGCACTTGTACAAGCACACAACTTAAACGCGTGTTGGCCATATTGAATTAAATCAAATTGAGGAAATGCTTTGCGAATAAACAACAATATTCTACCACAAAGTTACTTTTTTTACAAAACCGCACATCTCTAACGATAAACAATTTTACGATGATGTTAGTCGTGACGTCAAACATGCGTCACGGCTTTTATAAATTACATTAATGCTACTTACGAGTAATTTACTTTCTACTAGACCTGGGAGTCGCTGAGGTACAGAAACTTGACCTGACTTGAGGCTAAAATGACCCCCAAGTCGACAGTGGTCGACTTGAGCACATCTGAATTTAAATTGAATTTAAATTTGCGTGAACGCTGTATGTATACTGTAGGCTATTCATAAAGTGTTTTATTCTTTCGGCCGATGCCTTTTGTTATTGTCATTTATCGAAGGAAGTTCGTACAGACGTAAAAAAATGCATGTTATGTGATTTTTTAACGAGCTACAGCTATGCTGTACAGCATATTGGCATCGTTGTAGTCCGTCCGTCTGTAGGGCCTATACTGGATGTATTGTGACTAATCGTTAAGACTTACGGAAAAACTTTTACGCTAGTAATTAGCTCTGTCTTAAACCTAGACATGCAAAATTTCAGTGATCTAGTACAAGGGGAACAACAACACGAAAATTACGTCATTCACACTAGGCTGATACATACGTTGGCCTCTACATTATTCTAACAATCAACGCTGTGTGAAGCGTTGAAACTCGATAATCCCTTCACTTTAATCGGTAAGCTTATACCGCTTTTTAATATACAGTTAGTGAAATATAATTTTTACAAATTGCCTTATTCGCCGGAACTCTATCGATAGCCACGTTTGATAAAACTGCTAGGTGCAAGATTTCTGGTCAAGTCGACTTGAAATGACTTGTAATGAAACCGACGGTGCCAGAAAATTTTGATGGTGATGCTGCTATAGACCGACTTGGAAGGCCCAAGTCAACTTGATCGACTCGACTCACAGGTCTACTTTCTACGAGGTGGATAAAAACACGACCTGCACAGAAACTACTCGTACGAGTGAAATTTACAGATAACCCGTACTCGTATATATGTGAACGGCCACCACTGAAATACATGCAAACTCATGTTTGCCGGAACTCGTATACGGGAACCCATACAGTGTCGGACTCTTACTCGTGTTTATGTGAACGCAGCCTCACTGGGAGACGAGCCATGCACTGACAGTAACATTTGTTAACAGTTGTAAACTGTGCATGGTTCTAATGTAGTGTTACTTTTGCACCATTAAAAAGTACATTTCTGAGTGTATCAATGTCATAATTTAACCATGTTATTGACTTAATGTAAACATTGTTTCTAGAAATGATTGTTTGCTTAACACAATGGGCAATAGTATGAAGTTTATCCCTGACTTTTGATCAGGGTTCCTACAGGTTTTCTGTAGCAAAATTCACAGACTTTTCCAGCCATGGAATGACAATTTTCCTGACGTTGTCGAAACAGTAACCCTACCGCACAAATGTCAGAAATGGTATTAAGTAATGAAACGGTATTAATAGAACAATATCAAACGACAGAGGCCCTGGTCCGGGCGGGGGGGGTCCCCCCTGAAGCTGAACCATGTCCAGCTTTCTGACATTCAACAAAAGCCGCAAACTTGCCTGCTTTTTAATATTTGGAGATGCAAAAAATCAGTTATCTGCAGTCTACATGATCCAAGATCATTTTCCCTGACTCAAAAATATTATCCCTGAAATTTTCCTGAGAACAAAAATTCCCTGACATTTTCCAGTTTTCCCTGACCTGTAGGAACCCTGATTAATAGGAAGAGTCAATACCTTACTTTCAGTAGGACCCTTCTGAGGCATACTTTTGTTGTAGCACAATTAGCGTTGATGTGCAACTAACTAACTCGAGCTTAAACTAAAAATTAGTTAGCAACTACTTTGGCAATATAGTTAAAGCTAAATTAATAATTCTTAATTATACTTTTCCGTATTACTTTGCACCTATTTTGGGGATGCAATGACAATTTAAGAAAAAGAATTGTTGTACTTTATCAATTCAACTTATGAACTGTTTAAGTAGCTTTAAGTAAACTTTTTGCCCATCACTGCTGGTTAGTAAACTTGTGTTACAGCTTCAAGCAGTATTTGAACTAAACTCTAGTGGTGTTAAGTCATTTTCTGCCACCAAGACAAACACGACAGACAATTTGATATACATACAGTACATTACACGCATGAGCACATGAAATCAACACAATGTTTATATACATTTTGTTAATGACTGGCAGCTTTATAAGAAGAATCTAACAGCACAAAGTAGCTAATGTTATGTAAGCAGATGCAACAATATACAGCTAGCCTTATGCATGTGGTTTTATACATCAGTTGCTTGTTGAAGTAAAATGGAACTAATAATTTTCAATATAACCTGTTTCATGTTGAGATTTACTTGCCGAACAGCAAACAGAGACGACTGTGACATATACAGTATTTCACCCAATCAGAAATATCCTACACTATGTAAAATACAGACATACAATACACATATCAGCCACATCGTAACTTACTGACAAATGGCAAAACATTAGTTCGGTTACTCAGTACCACAGACAACCTTTAGAAAAAGTCCTGTGTACACAAGCCCACTGTATATGGTATTAATACAATATCTGTGCACTGCACTGCACTGCAACAACATGCACAGATAAACAACAGATGAAACCAATCAGTCCACTGGTTTTCAACACATCTAGCGCTTTGACAGCTCTTGAGATAGCCAGTCCAGACCCTCGTAGAGGCCATTGCCTTGGGTAGCACAGGTTGCTTGGATGTACCACTGTAACATGCAAAAAACCAAATCACCATAATTACAAATGCCACATTTTTAGTTCATTCTGCAGAAAGTAGGCTACAGTCACATGTCTTAACAATGCTGACTTCTGAAGATGACGGAATATAAAGCTGCATACATTATAATCTTATAACTTGCTAAGAAATACAGATAGAAAAATAACACATGTACAAATTTTTTTGGCCAACACTATAAAATATTCCTTGTTCACACTGTCTACAAACTGACTATCACAACAAGAAATTTGAGCTAATGCTCACAAGATGCGCTAAAGCCTATAGCAGTTCCAGTTCAGTAGTTTAGCTAAAAATTGGGGTGTTCAGCTAAGTTAATATACAAATACCAAATTCTCTATCTGGATTGCATAATGATAGTTCCGTGGTGCCACCTTGTGAATGAAAGACTTGTGTCGCAGCCCAAAATCACCAAAAAATCCATAAAAACCCTATTTTGGCATTCAAGGTCATTGAATTCGGCGCCAATCCAGAGCCAGTATACGACTTCCTATTAGTGATTAATAGTAACCTAGGCCTTATCTTGCACCGTTAGTGAGATACAGCGACTAATTGGCCAAAAATCACAAATTTTGCCCACCCCCTTCTCATTTAGCGCCCTCGTTTGGAGTGACCTCCTTCAAATTTATGGAAAAGCTTTATGATTCCTGAAACTAGAGTCTTCCAGGCTGCCAAAGGTGAAGATTTGGTGATCCTAGCTTGCATCGTTTTTGACTGATCTACCTGTGTGACAGACAGACGGACAGAATTGCGATGGCTAAGTCGCGCTGAAAACAGTAGCTGCTTTCACGCGCAAAAAAGCCACGTCACGGATAAATGTTGGGTTCTGGATAGAGGCTGGGGGTCAAGGCGATTTGTATTAATGGAAGCTGTGTCCCAGTTATAGGCCAGTTTGACTAGGATACCGGTATATATGTGACACAATGGAGACGACAGTTTTCTGACTCAAAAATGTGCTAAAGCATCAGTAGGCTCATGGGGTCAAGGTAACTTGTACTTTTAGAAGCCGGGTTCCAGATAAACACTAGGTCCTGGATACAGGCTGGGGGTCAAGGCAACTTGTACTAATAAGCCAGGGGCTTCTACGGCACACAACAACGGTACTACTTACGTTGCGACCTCGTAGCTGGTTAAGTCCTAATTTGTCTGTGATTTCCGCAGCTGACATTGCATTCGGCAAATCTTGTTTATTGGCAAACACCAGCAGCACTGCATCTCTTAGCTCATCCTCTTGGAGCTACAGAAAAATGCCAGCAAAGACTTAAACTTGTGCAACAACGGGTATTCTAGGCAATGTAATATTTTTCAGAAGTACATCGTACACAAAACTTCAAATACATGTTGTATCGGTAGTACGCTACACAATCTTGCAAATATCACCAGGAAATTCAACAACTAGTAAGTTGCTCTAAGCAGATATTCACAACAATCTTCAGAAGTGGACTTAATTCTAAAAATGACAATAATTTCACAAAAGCTATCTGTGAGACATCTGGAACTAGAGCAATATAGGCCAAATAACTTTGACAAATCGGCTTTCACAGTGAGTTTGGCGAAATTTAAATCCTCAAATCTGGTTGAAGATTGGATCTGATTTCGAACATAATCATTGATTTTTCCATGATCTAAGTAAAATTCTCAATAACAAGTTAACTTACTGTTGCGTACAAACAAGAAAGTATAAATAAACAATCTGTAATCATTAGTAGCAACAGTACTATCACTGCAGCAAAGAATATATTGATGTAAATCATTCAAAAAACGACAAGTCAAGACTATAGTTTCACTAGTTCTAGCTAAAAAGTTATGTGCATGCACTGCTGCCATGTTGACATCCAGGCAAAAATATTGTTGCCCCTACTCTCCCTGAGGTCCAAAAAGTAAAAATGAACCATTCTGCCATTTTAGCTCCAGATGCTTGCACTGAGATATTAGAATGGTTGGTGCATCACATACTAAAATTTGAAGTTCCAAAATTATAAACCAGAACCCTTGACCAATAACCGCAAACCTTACATCAGTTCAACCTGCCAGAATCTCACATCATAACTTCATAATCACAACTGGAATAAAATATAAAACAATGAAATGAGACCATTTTGGACAGTTCTTCGCGAGCCTCAGTTGCTCTCTCACGGTCGTTACTGTCCACTACAAAGATGAGGCCCTGTGTGTTCTGGAAGTAATGCCGCCACAGAGGTCGAATCTTGTCTTGACCACCGACATCCCATACTGTGAAGCTGATGTTTTTGTACTCAACAGTTTCAACATTGAAACCTAACAGCATCAACAAAATACTTAGTATGTGCAAAATTGTGCATTAAACTAACAATAAGTTTAGCTAGAACTGAAGAAAAAGCATTTAATGGCATCTGCTGATTTACCGGTAGTCTGGTACACATCAATCAGGATGCAGGATAAGCAATATTTGTTGACTATGCGGTATCCCTGTTTCATTCTCAAGTTATGCACACCTGAGTGATGAATTTTTTTACCTAACTGTGAAAACAGAAAGCAGAAACCAGCAGGCTGAATTTACATATAGTTTTTATGGTCACAATTTATCTGTAGAAAGCAAATCTTCTCAGTTATACAACAGAGAGCCATTGTATCAAAAATGCAGCAACAAACTATTTTAAATACACAATAATGTGACAACACTGATCTTGATAATCAGCATGCAGAATCTAATACAATTCACTATAAATTAATGTTTGCAATCCTGAGATCCCGACGCCAATCCCGAATCCTGGGATTGGCGGCGTCCCAATCCTGGGATTGCGGGATTACAAAAATTTTTTAAAATTGTACTTTTTAAAGTGTTAAATGACACAAATAACAATTCTTACTGTCTAATGAATAAAATTTTTCATGCACTTTAAAGTGCTACTGTTTGTTGTGAAATGTAATTCGTATTTTTACAGTCACAGTCACTCCTTACAGTTCGCGATACCTTCCGTAGGCCTACTACATCCTCATGCATAAAATAAGTCTACTATAGATACCGAAACAGCGATTATTCTGTAAGCCTAATCCCAAAATGGGATCCCGGGATTACATATTTCTCAATCCCGGATCCCGGGATTGAGAATTCAATCCCTTGACTGCAATCACTACTATAAATGCAATTAGTATAACTGTGGTAATGTACTAGATAATATTTTACTGATCAAAATACCAATAGTTGGAATGGTTGTGACAATCTCTCCCAGCTTCAGCTTGTACAGTATTGTGGTCTTTCCAGCAGCATCTAAGCCAACTGCAAATGCAAAAACAAAACAAAATATTTTTGTTCCAATGAGACCAACCAAATTTAATCAATCACCCATCATTAAATTAAAACAATGGACCTATAATGACTCACATCTGTATTCTGCATACCTATCATTCTAAACATATGACAGTACAAGAAATAACAGGTAACGCTTGGATTAGTGGCCCTTTGAAGTGACACTATTCACAATATATACATCAATATCCTACAACAGTACTGTCTGCAAACAATCATCATTCTCTGCTCCCTGTCTACTGACTTTAAACTGTTAAGGCATGATCTCAGTAGGTCAAACATGTGTTCCGTGTTTATGGTTGCACAAATATTGGAGAGTAGGGAAAGCTAAACAGCGAATGCTGTTCGACGAACAAGTCAACCGAGACTAGTTGCTGTTTACGCTTTTCTGTTCTGGCGAAAAGGCTATTAATAGAACATCGCGAAGCCAGGCAGTTACGACCGGAAATTCCAGAGTTACTGGCATGGCCCGGCTCATAATGAGCATTTCGTAAACAGTTGTGATTTTGGATGGCTGTCATCTGTTTGCAAACCAACTTGACTGCAGTCTGTAAATAGAAATTAGGCGCAATTGCATTTTTTCCCGGAGAGCGTTTTCGCATACCTAGGGTAAGTAAGGGTTAAGGTTAGAAATAGGGTCAGTGGTTAGGGTTTGTGGCAGTGTTCATTTATGGGAAATTGTATGAAATTGTTCAGTAAAGGAAGGTATTCTAGGTATGCAAAAACGCTCTCCGGGAAAAAATGTGATCGTGCCTAAAAATTAAATATGTTCACGGTTAACTTTCCCGAAAGTATGCCTGTAGCCTGACAAAATAATCCAATATTTTACATGCTCTAATCACGTTCAACCAGGTTTTAAGGTAGGGGCTTATTGCCATCAGCAGTTTCGTCTTCTTAACAAGGGTATGGGTAATTTGTGGAAATGCGGAATGCGGAAAGTAATTTGCGGAGTGAAATCTGCGGAATGAAAATGATTGGTTGACGGGCATGATCACGTGATCAGCCCGATTCCGCAAATTACTATACCTACCTTCCGAGCTTGACGTAGTGATAATTTGCGGAATTTATGGTGCGGAATTGCTGTAGCTAACAATGGAAAATGACGATGGTAGATCGCCATTTACCTAATTACATTTATCTCGTTGTTAAGAATGCAGCCACATTTCTCCTTCACTGCATTGCTAAGACTGCTTAGAACTGAAATGTTATCAATTACCAAGCTTTAAATGAAATTTATTCAAAAGCACTATAGTTCTAAATCTGTGTTACAAAAACAGCTTTGGCTCGAGATGGACTCTGATATAATACTGAATAAGCCTGATTTAAATACGTGACAGTGTCGTGGCATGGTTTGTAGACGTTCTACGTCTTCCAGGA
>Ga0209367_1011033_pt1 | contig 12039 bp, 7 predicted proteins | sample WorMetLIZISLAND2_FD_187412 | JGI IMG/M metagenome (GOLD analysis project Ga0209367, IMG submission 187412) | Marine gutless worms symbiont microbial communities from Max Planck institute for Marine Microbiology, Germany - Olavius geniculatus... ... | reverse complement strand
TTCTGTTCGCAGGTGTGCCTCAACGCCATCCCTCAGTCTATTCAACACTATACTTGCAAACACTTTTCCTGGGACTGATAGTAAGGTAATGCCTCGCCAGTTGTTGCAGTCCGACAAGTCGCCTTTTTTAGGGAGTGGTATAATTATGCCATCCTTCCACTCGCTAGGCACCTCTTGTTTGTGCCATACAGTGTTGAACAGATTCGTCAGGCGTGGGATAATTGATTCTGCATGTTTCAGCAACTCTGGCTGGATGTGGTCCGGACCGGCAGCTTTGCCATTCTTAAGCTTTTTGATTGCCCGTGCTACCTCTTCATCTGTTATTGGGTCCGAGCTCACGTCGAGAGCTGGTATGTCTGCAGAGTCGCCTTCGAAATCGTGTGGTGCCTCTGGTTCAGAACAGTTGAGCACAGACGAGAAGTGTTTCTTCCATCGCCGCATTTGTTGATCACACGTTGTTGCATATTTCCCATCCTTGTTCTTTATTGGTGGTTGGTTAGTGTTACTTTTAGATAGCTCCTTTACGATCTGATAAAGTACCTTTGTGTTTCCCAACTTTGCTGCTGCTTCGGCTTCATTGGCTCTATCATTAATCCACTGCTGTTTGTCTTTTTTTGCAGTTCTTCTTCACTTCTTTGTCTTCAGTACTGGCAAGCTTGCACAGATCATTAACGAAATGAAAATTTACCACTTGCAGATCCTAGGAATTAGTGAGATGAGGTGGACTGGATCAGGGAGGCTAGTATCCGAAGAAATCACAGTCCTACATTCCGGAGGTGATAAACATGAGAAAGGCGTTGCACTGCTATTCGACAAGATGACAGAAAAAGCAATCATCAGCTGGGAGCCAGTGAGTGAAAGGATCATAACCGCACGGCTAAGGACAAGATTCACTAACGTCACCATAATCCAGGTCTATGCACCAACTGAAGCTGCTTGTGATACGGACAAAGATGGGTTCTATGAACAGCTAAGCCAAGTCATGAACACAGCTCCTACATATGACCTGAAAATACACTGTGTTTCAAAAAAACGGGCACCCTTTTTATTTCTTTCATAATTCACTCAAATGATGATCAATTTACACGAAATTTTTACCAGATGTAGCTGAAGAAATGCTAATTCAAAATATGCGGACAAAATATGGCTGTTAGTTGAATATTCTTTGCTAGTTGTGATGTAATGCTGACGTCATAATGCATCGTGAATACAAGTTTTCTTGTCTCAACTGGTGCTGTCCCTTGTTACTCTGCTTCGATGGTAAATTTTATCTGGTTCATTGATGAAAAATTTTTCATCGTATCAGCAATAAGCAACACGGGAGCATGAAATCAGGCGCTTTGCGATTTAAAAACTCAACCAACTTGCAAGCAATGTGTGCTGGTGCACTGTCATGCTGGTAGGTCTAAAAGTCAAGCTATCCTTACAAGTATGTGAAAGTGATCGTTTTAGGCGTTTTTGTGGCCGCAATGGTAAAACTTCAACAGTTTAATGTCATCAGCGACCCAGATAAAGTTCACCGTCGATGCAGGGCAGCTATTCAGCAACTTACAGCACCGGTTGTGACAAACCAGTTTGTACTCGCGCCACGCTATGACGTCAGCATTACATCACAACTAGCAAAGAATATTTAACCAACAGCCACATTTTGTCCATATATTTTGAATTAGCATTTCTTCAGCTACAACTGGTAAAAATTTCGTGTAAATTGATCATTATTTGAGTGAATTATGAAAGAAATAAAAAGGGTGCCCGTTTTTTTGAAACACAGTGTATAATTATGGCTGTTTTGGCTTTCACCGGATGAATTCTGACAACGGCTGTGTCTCAGCGTTACGTAAGTTGGATTTTGTTATCGTTCGTAATTGTATAATATGCATAGAAGTGAAGACGTACGCGATTTTTGCTTTGATCTCGAGGAAGAATGTGCGAGCGCGGGTGAAGAGTTGAGTTGCTATCTGCTCGGGGTTGATCGAAGCAGCTGCTTCTGTCAGCCGCTGAGCCATCGCGTCAGACAAGACCTACTGCTGCTGCTGCTGACGGTGATGATGATGATGATGACGATAGGCCTAATGATGACCTGTGATGCACAACGCAGTGCAATGACACATAAACAAGCAAGCAAATAAATACAAAAAAATGAGCTTATGCTCACGAGACGCGCGAAAGCTTATAGCAGCAGTTTCTGTTCGCAAACTGTCAGTCTATCTCCAGCCATTTCGTCGCAGTTCATTTTTGGAATGTACGCTGCAACCGCAGATCGCAAACATTAATAGAAACCCCTTATTTTGGAAGTTCAAAGTCTTTCAAAGTCATCGATGTTGATATGACTGAAAAGCTTGTCATTAGTGCTTGCAAACGCTTTCACGAAAGACTGGCCAACAATGATAAAATAACGACTTTCACGGGGGTACCGATCTTCGATGCCCTCGTGCGCAGGTTTCCTTGAACCGAGAAAATTGAAACGCAGATTATCAAAATTTACGTTTAATGCTGAAAATTTATTTTGCAACTTCTTTATGTCTATCTCAATTATTGATTTCAGCGCAATTCGCTATGGAAACGTGTCCCATAGCCCGAAATCGTCAAAAATCCATAAAACCCCCTAATTTGGCGTTCAAGGTCATTCAAGGTCATTAAATTCGGCGCCAATCGAGAGCCAGTGTACGACTTCCTATTAGTGATTAATAGTAACCTATAGGCCCTATCTCACACCGTTACTGAGATACAGCGACATATTGGTTAAAAATCGCAAATTTTGACCACCCCCCTTTCATTTAGGGCCTTCGTTCAGGGTGACCCCCTTCGAATTTATGAAAAAGCTTTACGGTTTCTGAAACAAGAATCTTCTAGGCAGCTGACGGTAAAAATTTGGTGATCCTAGCTTGGATCGTTTTTGACTGATCTACCCGTCTGACAGACGGACAGACAGACGGACAGACAGACAGAATTGCGATGGTTAAGAAGACGCGCTAAAAGCTGTAGCTGCTTTCGCGCGTAAAAAGCAGAAAAAACTAAAAAGGGGAAAAAACTTGCAGGTGATATGAGTTCCGATTAGAGAAATTGAGTTTCGGGATTTTATTCGTCATTTGTCGACAGCACAGTACAACAAATAAATAAGTAAGTAAGTATACGATTCGTCAAGGCCATGACTGTATTATCCGAGTGTAAGGGTACATAACTGACGCTAGACTGTGTTAAAACGTGCTTATTTTATGACTGCGATTGGTGGTGTGTTATTCGCAGATTGGGAATTGCATGTCATAAACAGACGTGAAGCGCGTTTCAATCGTCGCGCTTGACTGGAGTAATATTACGGGCAGTTAGTTACAACACTCCAGACACTGGGGTGAGAGATAGAAAGATAAAGTGAGTCATGAAATCAGCAACCAGAAAGCGGAAACAATTCAATATCCAACGTTAGACCAACCGTTACGCAATGCAGATTGTGACTGGCATTTAGGCGCCACATATGTCGGCTTCTCCGCAAGATGACAATGCTACTTAAAACCGCACAAATGTGCTCCATCTTAAAAGCCAGTGCCGAAAAAGTGACGACAAAAATCAGCTTTTTGTTGACTAAAATGAGAGAGGCAGAAACTAGCAATTTTTCGACAGACAGCTGCAGACTTCCAATGGATAAGTTTACGGGTGTTTACATTTTAACTTTGGTCCTAGATTCCCTAAAATGAAAAAATTTCCGATTTCAAATTTTGTATTTTTCTGAGAATAAAAATTTTCGTTGGACTAATATTTAGGGATGAAGATTTTTTTATACATCTTTCCTTTCTCTCGTTGCCGCGACGTCACCAACGGAAATGTACATAAAAGACTATTAATACGCAGACATCACAGACAGTCACACGTCATGTCACAAAGTGTGTGTCGGGACTCTGGATCTCTGCGAGCTGATCCAACATCTGAGAGCTCAGGACACGCACGTGCAGACCCGTGCGCCGTCATTAAGTCCTGCTCACGTAACGTAACGTAATGGCAAACCGCAACTTTAATGGCGACAGCGGCAGCTTAAGAGAGCTGAATTGAAAAAAAATCTGCACTGGTGACTTTGATAATTCGTGATGTTTGCTGTCGTACACAAAAAAAAATCTAGGATAGAACTAACAAGCGAATTAAAGTAACACTGCGAAATGTGAATTGATCACCAGCAACGCCAGTGTATACAGTATAGGGGCACAGTTTCGTGAAGTGGAGCCAAATATCGTGCATGTTGACCCACAATCAGCCGTCCTACTTGGCGTTCCGATTGGTGGCCAGAAAGCCACCAATAACGTTTTAGCGACCAAGCTCAGCGAACAGCAAAGATTGGGTGAAAGGTTCAAACTGTTGAGTGCCCACGACGCTATCCTTCTATTGAACAAGAAATTTGAGCTAATGCTCACGGGACGCGCGAAAGCCTATAGCAGTTCCTGTTCGCAAACTGCCAGTCTATCTCCAGCCGTTTCGTCGCGACTTTTACGGGGGTACCGCTCTTTGATGCCCTCGTGCGCAGGTTTCCTTGAACCTAGAAAATCGAGACTTGGACTGTCGAAATCTACGTTTAATGCTGAAAATTTCATACGCAGATTGTCCATGTCTGTCTCAATTGGTTTCGGCGCAATTCGCTCTTGCAATGTGTCTCGCAGCCGAAATCGCCAAAAATCCATAAAACCCCCTATTTTGGCGTTAAAAGTCATTCAAGGTCATTGAATTGGGCGCCAATCGAGAGCCAGTATACGACTTCCTATTAGTGATTAATAGTAACTTAGGCCCTATTTCGCGCCATTACTGAAATACAGCGACTTATTGGCCAAAAATCGCAAATTTTGCCCACCCCCTTTCTCATTTAGCGCCCACGTTCGGTTTGACCCCCTTCAAATTTATGAAAAAGCTTTACGGTTTCTGAAACCAGAGTCTTCCGTGCAGCCGACGGTAAAGATTTGGTTATCTTAGCTTGGACCGTTTTTGCCTGATCCACTCGTGTGACAGACGGACGGATGGACGGACGGACGGACGGATAGACAGACAGAATTGCGATGGTTAAGACGCGCTGAAAGCAGTAGCTGCTTTCGCGCGTAAAAACTGTTTCAGTTTGCCGAAACTCGCTTACACTCTGCGACGTGCGCCGCGTTTCCAGTGCGAGCTGCTGAGCCAATACAATGACGTAATCAGGAACACACACTGAAGGAATGTTCTCAACATTCAGCTGTCAGACACGATGACTTGGGCTCAGGCCGTGCTTCCCCTCTTTGACGCCCTCGCTCGAGGGGAACCCAATACCTAAAGGCACGAAATTTTGTCACGAAAAACTAGAGACGGTAACGCAGCCCATGGTAAAGATTTTGTGATTTTAGCTTGCCCCGTTTTGATACAGTGCCAGGGTGTGACGGACGTACAGATGGACAGACAGACCATGGCCAAGACGCGCAAAGCATTCTGCTATCGCGCGTGAAAACTGATGATTTTCTATGTTATAGCACAATGCCAGTACTGAATAACTAAAATTTCTTAACATGATAGAGCTAATAAAATTTAGTCGCAAACGGAAGGCCACAGTAAGCCGCGGAATTTTGCAAACTTTTCCGAGAAATTGGCAAAATTCTCGCGGAAAACTGTGGGCCGAGCTTCAAAGTGTGAGGAAACCTATAGTGATATGTGAAGTCGATTTATAAAGACAAGGTAGGTCTCTCTCTGCAGAGTCAAGAACGCACTTTCTGTCGCCATTTTGTTGACAATTTGTAGGTTCTTCTTTGTAGTCATAAAGTCGAGTTTGGGTTCACAAGGCTAATGCCGATTCCGGTACGTTTTGGCAACGAACCAAGCAACGTAAAATGGTGACAGCACGGGCTGGCGGCATAATTCTATGGATCTGCTGGTCAAAGACCGACGTAGGCTCTATACTCGTGGATAATTGCTGCGCATGTCGTAGGCTTACAATACATTGCAGCAAACGGGCGTTCACGACGCATTTCATGTCGACCCAGCATGGGAAACAATAGGTCTACAATAATGTATGTCTCATGCCTATTGACAGTTCGTCGTTCCGCCATACGCAGCTGACCTCCGTGCCCTGTTTCCCGCAAAAGTAATGCAGCAACTAAAACTAGAACGAAAACGAATATTGTTGGCTTGCGTTTTAGAGATCTTAACCCTATTTTGCAATTAGGAAAGGGGTAATTTTACCCCTAGGCCGTTTTTTACCGTCTTTATCTGAAACCGCTTGGAATTGTTGGAAACGCTTTAGCGACTTTTCCTAAATACATGTATGTTCGGCCTAAAATGCTGCAGAAATTTTTAAATTATCTTTGCTCGTTTTTTTTAAAATTAAAGTAATTATTTTTTTAAAAAAACTGAGCTAAAACTAAAATTAAGTCGCTATTTTCGAAGAAAAGATGACTGTATTTTGAAAACTACAAACAGCATCCAGCGAACTGTACAAAATAGAACTAGAATCAATTAAAGAACTAAAACATTTTGTGCGGTTATCCGCGGCACGTGTCCCGGCGGTTTGGCAGACGTCTGTTCGCCAGAGGGCATCGCACGGCGCCGCAGTGAACAAAAGAAGCGGCGATCGCGGCGCTGTTTGCCTTGGAATCGGGCATCAATTATTGACGCCATATCATGCTTCTTCTAGCAGGCCAACCGCTCATTAGCCGTCCTACATGGCACGTACTGTAGGACTATAGCCCACAGCCAGTCGTTGCATGACTGGTCCGAGTAAATAATTGCAGCTATTCGCTACTCTGACAGTAAGAATGTATTCGCGCCCGTGGGAGACAACATCACTGCACTGAGTGGTGATTACCTGCAGCATAAGAATGAAAGAAAGATGACAAGAAAAGGGCAGGAAGACCAAAAACCAGCTGCCACACTAGCTTGAAGAAGTGCCCGGATCCTACAGCCAACGAGAACACCATCATCCACTGCGTCACCCTGTGTCTGTACTGTCACCCTGGGTGGTTCCTTTTTGACGCGCTACAGTCATGTTGTAGAACCGTCCTTGGCACGATTGTTGTCTGTCTGTCTGTCGCTTGTGTATCAGATGCGTTGTGGCTAAACGGTGCGAGATTAGGCCTAAAATTGGTTGCTCTTGATCATTAATCACTAGTAGGAAGTTGCACATTGTTTTTCAAATAAGATAAAAATCATCGACCATGGTTGATTTTAAAGGCCATACTGCAACAAAAATTGATACAAGCTGTAGCGTGTCTTCCTTAGCGACAGCTGAGTTTTTGTTTGCAATCGTAATAGGCCTACTGCAAACTTATTAGTAAAAATTTACCGAATATCTGTTCACGATAATAAGAAATTACTTTTAACTTGGAGACCAGCGTTGAAATGGCCACGGACAAAACGATTTTCAAAACATCAGACTGTATGTTTCTGCTCGAAAGATTTAGCTTAACTTTTGTCTTTTATGAGTGGCGCTGGCGTCATTGGACGGTCACGCCAACGCAGTAAATTGCGAAGGCGCCCGATAAACGCTTAGCACTATTAATAGCACTGAACAACGCGTCATTAACGTATCCAGCGTCTAGAGAGTCTAGACTATTGAGCAAAGGCGTGACGGACTCAACGCACGCATGCGTGCTGATAACGTAAAGGAAATAATGGTAAACGCATGCCGGAATTATTCTGCATTCGCAAATGACCGTAAACGAAAGACATCTTTCTGTAAATACCCGCTGCAAATACACGATCTTGCATAAATTTTGAATGAAATTGCTATCCTGTAAAGTCGCATAACTAAATATTGGAATTTTGCAAAACAGTGTGGCGACAAACCTTCCGTAGTTGGTTTCAAATCCCCGCAGTTGAAATTATTAAAAACCGTTTATATAAAATTTGTAAATTTTATTAGTTTTCTATAAAAAAAAACGTTACAGGAAAAGCCAGATTGCATTTTCACTTGCAGTGTACTTTTGCGCTTTGTACATTACAGGGTCTCAAAAAAATGAAAAAAAACAGTTTGCCTTCGCGCACATTTTCCTGAACCACCACGAATTTGCATATTCATTAACTAGTAACTGTCAGTTTACTTTAGTTTATTTCGTTCGTTCTGTACACTCCTGTAGACACAACTGATCTGGCATTATCATTTAAGTTTAGTTTAGTTTAAGTCTGTTGCGTGTGCACGCCTTTAGTTTGCAAATTCGTGCAACACAAATTCCGCGTTAACAATAGCAGCTGCAGCAGCAGCAACAATGGCAGCGCCAACTTCAATTTTGATGCCATTGTGACTTGCTATGGGCAAGTGTCAGGAAACGTCAGTTTTACACAGGTTTCACTGGAGTGTCACGGAACTTGTACCGCTCATGCGTAATAGGGTGTTTACACGATCCAGCAAACTTCCAGCAAATGTATTCAAAATATACACGTGAACTGCTGGACGTTTGCTGGACGTCTGCTGGAAGTTTGCTGGAAGTTCGCTGGACGTTTGCTGCTATATGTTATAATGGAGCTGGACGTTTGCTGGACGTCTGATGGATCGTGAAAACACCCCATAACGCTCGCTGCGTGCCGACGTTGTAGGCGGGGCTACGCCACCTACCGTTGATAAAAATAAGTAAGTAAGTATGCAAGTGCGATCTTTAGAGTGCACGTTGTCAGCCAGTGGCCAAATCTGAGGCACTTGAGCTGTAGACCTGCTGGAAGCAGTGAGTTTTAAGGAGGCGACGAAAAGTGTCTTTAGATGTAGAATTGCGAATGTTAGATGGAAATGACTTCCAGACTCTAGGACTGCAATGCTAAAACCGAGGTAAACGTAAGTTGTGTTTACATGTGATGCAAAACGTCGCTTGCAACAAAAAACGGACAGCTGCCAATCAACTTGCTTCTGGCACTGCTATCGCACGAGACACTACATATGATGGCGAGATGGCGCTGAAAAAAACCTGAGTTGATCAAAAGCTGCACTGTAGGCCTACGTAACCCCGCACTGATTTTGTCGCATGCGAAATTCTGTCGCGCATGTAGGGCTTGTAGGCATTTTCCGAGACACCCAGAAATCAAATGAGGAAACCGGCACCACGGGACGACGCAATCGTGCTAGAGTGGACACCGGGGCGGCGCGCGTTATTAGTCATCGCTTTTACATTGTAATTCCTGTCAGAAGCGGTCCATGTGGCGGCTGCTGCTGCTGCTGCGGCTGTTGATGTTTCAATTATTCAAGATGATAACTGTTGAGATCTATAAAACACTAATGTTTATAATATGATATAATATGTATAATATGTTGAGATCTATAGATACTGAAGACAAGATCGAAGCTCGTCGCCGACAGACGACAAAGTCGTGTTTGCCGCCGCGCGCCGTCAAACTCTGAATAATTCAGACGTTAAAATAAAAATTATTAATGTAGCAGCACTAACTACATCAAGATTTCATAAGCTTATTTATTATTTCTTTCATTATGTACGTTACGTTATTTACTTTACTTAAAATCTGATTAACTCAGTTTTCGAAATGAGCAAAATTTCATGCAACAATTATTGCGCATTTATTTTTATTTTTTAAAATTTTTGTTATATGTTGTAAAATGTCAAACTGTAAATAATTCAGTCGTAGTGAAATGAGCAGAATATTGCACATAAGCCATAACTGCAATTTGCATCACAACAGTCTAAGCTATTTTATTATTCTATGCGTTGCTGTCATCAAACTTTGAATAATTCAAATGTTAGAATGAGCATAATTTCATCTATATATGGACCGTGATGGTATTGAAATTATTGCACAAAACTTTGAGTGTTTTACTTTACGAAATGAGCATAATTCACGCATTAATATTAATCTTTTTAAGGCTAAACTCTATGCGTTTAAGTTTACGCAAACTCTGAATAATTCAGACGTGCTGGAATAAGCGGACCGAGAGAGCCGTCATAATATGGAGACAGAGACAGACCGGCGGGGCAGCGACACCTATCTGCAGTCGTTCGAACTACACCAGCGGCGACCGACGAGCAACTGCTGCAACGTGCCATAGATCTCACTCGCAACTTCTACCGTCCATCACCACGCCGCGCTTCCTACCAGATTATCATCCACGGACTCGTCTAACTAACTAACAACCCAGCGCACGTTCGCGACCAATTCACTTACGACCGCCGCCTGTCGTCGGGCTGACGCTTCTCGGACTGCAGCCGGTCTTGAAGGCATACAGGCCCGTCGAGTTAGGTGGCTAGGGGGTAAGTTACCCCGGGCCCCACGACGTTTGGGAGCCCGCCGTCACTGAAAAATATAAAGTAAGTAAGTAAATGATTTATAAAGCGCCAAAGTCTCAGAAAGAATCAGGGCGCAAGTACACCAGACTGCGCCGTTTTAAACAGAAAAAAATCCTTTTTTTCAGAGGGGCCCCGCGAGAATGTTTACCCGGGCAGCGCTGTGGCTTTCGACGGGCCTGCTTGAAGGCTCGTACGAATTGACGTAAATGAACGATTTGAAATGAACGAAACTATTGCATGCACTTCGTTCGCTTTCCAGTCTACAGTAAGTGCGACTGCGACGCAATGCAGCTGAACTGGCATTTCGGTTCCGTTCTGTTCTGTCGTACAAGCCTTTAGTACTGTCTATATGTGTGCTTTCTCAATAAGCCGCTACTTTTAATTCCTAGTTTTTGTAATAATCGTAATGGTGGCGAGTTTTTTTTAGCAAAATATAACTTAGGACATTATGTCAACTCTACGCATTGAAGGCGCCAATCGAGAGCCACTGTACGACTTCCTACTTGATTAATAGTAACCTAGGCCCTATCTTGCAACGTTACGCGCGAAAGCAGCTACTGCTTTCATCGCGTCTTAGCCATCGCAATTCTGTCTGTCCGTCTGTCCGTCCTAGCGACTTATTGGCCAAAAAATCGCAAATTTTGCCTACCCCCTCTCATTTAGCGCCCTCATTCGGGATGACCCCCTTCAAATTTATGGAAAAGCTTTACGGTTTCTGAAATTAGTCTTCCCCGCAGCAGACGGTGAAGATTTGATGATTCTAGCTTGCACCGTTTTTGACTGATCCACCCGTGTGACGAACGGACGGACGGACAGACAGACAGACAGAATTGCGATGGCTAAGACGCGCTGAAAGCAGTAGCTGCTTTCGCGCGTAAAAACGAAACGATTTGTGGCCAAAGCCAGTAATGGCCATAACGCGCGTAAAAATGCCATGGCCAAAGCCACAATGGTCATTGCTTCAGCGTCGCCACTGATTCTGAAGTCCGCCGGCAAAACAGTGCTGAAGAGCGGACGCGGCGACAGTTGGCACCAGGAAAGATCAATAGCCAATTGACTGATTGAGAGACTGGTGGCCGTGCGATTGATCCACTGATTAGAGTTGATTGAATCTAGAGAGGTATAAAGATCAATAGCCCTACTGTCAACCGAGCTGCGTTGCGGTCGGCGACAGAACGTTTGTCCAGTCGATATTCTCGCCTCGCTCGAACGCTCAATCAATCAATCAATCAATAACAAATTAGGAACTAATCAATAGACTAATCAAGCATCCACTCAATCAACGCGAAAATCAACTATCATCACTATGATCGTCACATTTTTGCATAAATGATATCAGCAACAACAATAAAAACAATGTAAGAAAATGCAACGGGAACGAATCAAAAGCCACGTCAGTCGATCGATCAATCAATCATTCACTGAGCCAATCAGTAAATCAGTCGGTAGTAAAATTACCCGCTCCGCCCTCTTCCTCACCATTCAGCCCCTCCCACCCCGTTTTTTTCCCTGGCAGCCCGACCGGCGGTATAACCCGGCAGCTCGTTCGCATCGTGATGTCGTCATACATTCGACCGCGTGATGCAGTCAACGATGTTTTGATGCCGAGGTGATTTCAGCTTCGACTCGATTCCGGCTGCCCTTAAGTACGTGATAAGTCCTTAAAACGTGGTGTGACCTTGGCTTGGCCTTAACGTGTCCTTGAAACATCCTTTACATGTCCATGACGTATATCTGATGTGTCCTGGAAATTTATTTGGTGTATTTCATTAACGTGGACATCTGCCCCCCCCCGGACACCTGCCCCCCGGACACCTGC
>Ga0209367_1011032_pt1 | contig 12040 bp, 9 predicted proteins | sample WorMetLIZISLAND2_FD_187412 | JGI IMG/M metagenome (GOLD analysis project Ga0209367, IMG submission 187412) | Marine gutless worms symbiont microbial communities from Max Planck institute for Marine Microbiology, Germany - Olavius geniculatus... ... | reverse complement strand
AGTAAGCTTAACTATTTTATGCTACGAAATTGATATCTTTATGTGTTGCCTGTTCTCCGAGACCACTGTAGCTTTGACAGTGTTTGTTTTGCTAGGTAATGTGGTCACACAATAAAGGTGTGGTGGGTGGAAGAACTTCACGTTTACGCGCCATAAATTTCTGCTTGCAAAAGTGAAAGAATGGTTAAAATCGGTGCTGAATTACCGAAGTTATCCCAAAAATAAAACTGGGTATCCGTTTTTGGACCACCCTGTATATAAGCGCCAAAGGAGCAAAAACGTAGTGGCTGCAGCGTCTAATGATAGCTAGCAGAATTTCTTACTGTGTTGGTTGAATGTCGGTGGTAAGGCTGCGAATGACTGACATCTGTTGGCGGCGTCTCACACTGTCGTTAGTCTTGACCTGGCTCTGTGACGCCGTCTGACTTTTGGCAGCCGCCGCGGCGACCAGATCGTAGACATCATCGCGTTCGTCGTCGACAGCTCCGGGTAGCGTCGAGTCGTCGGCGTGCAGATGCGGCCGCTGGAAGAACATCGGCGTCTTTACTCCACGTCGTCGGTCATTATCGTCGTCATCGTCGTCGTCGCTGAATACGAATGGTATGACGTTGTTCTCGACGACACACGCACTCAGTGGATCACTCTTCAACCTCGCCTGGACGCTCTCATGTCCGGCGTCTTCCGCTCCTGCAAGCGAAAATGGAGCAAACAGTACAGGCCTACCAGTGCAAGCTGCTGAGTGCGGTTTGCATCTAGGATACGCAATCGGCGAATTAACCCGATCGTTAAAGAAACAGAAACGAGAAAAATCTACACCCACGGCTAATCATAAACATTGCTAAACAATTCGTAATCCAAACGATTGTTGTTTTTTTCTGATAGGACTATGGTAAATTTGGAACTTTGTTGCTTGCTTTGTGATTTGATTTGCGGTTAAAATAGTTTTTTTTTACTTTGGTCTAAGTAATGAACATGCTATTTTTACGCTCTGTCTATGAATATACGTATTTCACGTTAAAAGCTCACGCAAAATGTAAAACTGACGACTATTTTGAAAGTACATTTTTGCTAATAATCGGCAGTTTGCAACATGAAATAAACTTAATGCGATTATAAACTACAGAAGCACGAAAAAGTTCAGAGACTCACATAGGCCTAAGTCAAGTTAACGTGTATAGCCATGTCAATAAATTTCTAATTTAGTTCGTCTTTTTGTTACACTGTACTGTTAGTGCTGCATGTTTTACAGTATTTTAGATATTTCATTCAGAGTAATGCAACTGAGTGCACGCTATGCTCAATTTCTTACCCAGCAGCGTATAGATGAGTTAAGTTTCGGTTCTTATATATTTTTTTGCTTTTATTTGTGTTTTAATTTCTGCTGCCGTTTATGGTAAAAAAATAAAAATATTACTGTTTTTTGTCGTTTGTCCTATAACAAACAAAGTGAAATAAACTCGACAACTACTACCCACTACTTTCAGTCAGCCTTTTCTGCCACCTAGCGTCCATCATCCTATGCGCCCTGATTCTTTCTGAGACTTTGGCGCTTTATAAATCATTTACTTACTTACTTACTTGCAACTGCTTGTTGTTAGATGAAGAGATGACTGGTGCATTTACCGGTGACAGAGATGACGGCGGTGGCCCACGTCTGGCGTGCTGTCGAGGACACAGATGCTTCTGCTACATCATCGGCATTGATGTCTGCGTTCTCGACGTCTGCAGTTCACATTGTCATCGTAATCACGGGGTGGGCCAAAAACGGCACCATTTGTTTGTATATTTTATAATTTCATCAAATATTAACCCATTTTCAAAAATTTTTCACTGTCAGAATCAGGAGACAATTTGCAATAAAACTATCACTATAGATCTTACTACTTCTCAAGTGTGTCGCTACACTACCTTATGAAATATCAGACGACGCACTCAAGCCGGCGACGCCACTTGCGTGATCAACGTTGATCAGCCTTTCATGTGGCCCATATAGACTCAGTGCTACTATAACTTGTACAAACGTTCGTTTGTATTGCGATATTTGTTTGGTGATGCGTATTAGATTTTGCATGTAGATCTGTTGTAGCTCTACCATATTTCATTTTATTTTATTTTATTTTTTCCTTTTTTTCTTTTTTTCCTTTTTTTTCTTATCGATATTGTACCGTTTTCGCTCTGTTATGTTCTGTTTTTGCAATGGCGTTTGACCGTTGTTTAATAAAAGATTACTTACTTACTTACTTACTTATTACAAGTACTTAGAAGTCATAGCTATGCCCCTAAACTACGCAAAAATGGAAAATTTTCTGCCCAAAATTGTTTCTTGTTTGAAAAATACTCCGACGACAATATTTTTGACAACCTAAAATTTAGGAGCCCAGCTACGACACCGCTGTTCGAAACGTCTGTTTATCCCCTCACGTCACTGTTTATCCCCTCGACAAGCACGTCGAGGCTTATGACTGTAGAAGATCGAAGCTGTCGCGACGTGGTACTCGCCGTGTTGACGACTACCGAGAAAGACAAGCACTAGTCAACGACTGAACATATGTTCAGCGGTTTCTGTTTCAAAGCGGTGAGCATATGTTTCGATCAGTTTGCTTTAATACAGCGGCAATTTTTGATTGTAAGGTTATAATTTGTCAGAAGTGAAGTAAATTACTGTCACAGTGCGCGTTTGGTTCTACAGAAACTTCTCACGCGAATATTTGAAAGAATGAGTGGCTGTATGCAGTCAGGTAAAAATCTTGGTAGGCCTATATAACCAACACTAAGGTTAACTCAGCCTTCTATCCGTATGGGGTAGATAAACCGAGTACCGGGCCAGCTCGGCTGGGGTCAAGGCGGCGATTATTCACCCGTGTCAAGTGGTAGGTAACACTGTGTGATCCCATATTGATAAATGCTATAGCTCTTCATAGGAAAGGCATCTCAGAGCTACGGCACGTCACCCGCCGTATGGGATCACAAAGTGTCACCTGCCACAGGTGATCGCGCCCCGCCTTAACTACAGCCAGACAGGCCGGTACTCGATTTACCTACCCCGAAGGGATGGAAGGCCGAGTTGACTTAGGCAGCTGGTTACATACCGAGATGGTTTACCTGCATGCAGGCAGTCAACCACCCGGCCCGTCGTAGAGTAACTTCGTTGATCGAATGAAACGCGTTACTGCTACGCCACGCCACCAACCCTAAATGGTAGGTGACGATGGGTTTCCGACATTCTTTAAACATTACGCATTCTATTTGGTGAAATTTTAACCGGTTTGTATCATGCATCCCTCCAGATTGGGACGATGGGAAGGTTAGCCGTCGTTGTCCAGTTTTATTTGTTCAGTTCTACAGCTGTAGTATAAAAGTATACTATTACAAGTAAATTTGAGCAAAGCTCACGTGACGCGAGATAGCAGCGATCCTGCCACGTTGGCATTCAGTGTATAGGCCTACAGCAATAAGATATTAATGCATCTTGAAAGAGTACTTAAACTTGAGGCATCCGTACGAAAGACTCCTTGAATTTGAAAGATCGAAACTTAGATTCTTGAAAAGTGTATGTTTTATGCTAAAAATGTCATACGCAGGTTGTCTAAGTCCATCTCCAGCCATTTCGGCGCAATTTACTCTTAGAATGTGTGCCGCAGCCGGAAATAGCAAAAAATCACTAAAAAACCCTATTTTGGGGGTTCAAAATCATTCGTCATCAACGTTGACACCAGTAAAAAGCTTGTCACTATTGCTTGTTACCATGAGCAGCATGTCTGTGCCTATCTGCAACCGTGTTCACGCTACACGAGATAATTGCGGTAAAATAACCACTTTTAGGTGGGTAGCTGTCTTTGACGCCCGCCTGCGCCGGCGTCCTTAAACCTAGGGGGTCGGAACTTGAACTGCTAAAATCTACGTTTAATGCTGAAAATTTCATATGCAGGTTCTGCAGTGAAAATGACAATGATCTGCATCGAACATGTGATTTTTTTCAGGGTGAAGTGTGCGGGGATACTCGTTTGCGTGCTTTTGTCGACTTTAGTCATCAGCATCTGCGGTAATTGATTACTATCACGAACGATAAATGCTATTGACTGTTTTTACCGTTATCAGCAGACCTATTATAATTGCTGGTGTGGTTTAGTTTTTAGTCCGGGAATGATGGGATGCAATGATATTGTTAAACAGATGCAGTGGCTGTCTGTACACTAAATAGTAAGTACTCAACATGTAATCTATTACATGCGCATTACACTCTCAAATACGTCCAACAATCCTTAGTTCAACGTCAGCAAATTTTGGCACAAAACATCGATATGACATTTGCACTTAACTGCTATTGCCACTTCATAAAAAAGCATTAAACACAAGGTACCAACTAAAATTTTCCTGTAGCGTCCACAGCAGAAACACGGCGTAGAGTAGCAACTAATTCACAATAACAGAGTATGTATTGAAACGTCATAATTATATTTTGTAGCCTATCTACCTTATAAATGACAAGAGAAGACCCTATACCCTCTGCACAGAGCCCATTGGACTGCAGCGCCATTGATGCATTATGAGGTCTCATCGTGCAAAAATATTAATACCCTAATAATGTCAAAGACAATCAGTGAGTTTAAAACTCAATTCTGCATAGTCGCATAGAATAAAAAAATACTGGTTTTCAAAACAACACTTCTCGTTTTCATATTTGATACTAAACCCAGAATACGACGACTTATTTCAAAGTTTGTGCTTCTCAGCATTTGTTATTAGATTATGAGTATGAAGAAAAAAAGAAGTCCTTGTCCTTAACAGCAAAGTCTTTGGCATTTAAGTTCCTTGCTGACATAGAGATCTATGGAGGCGCCACGGTACTATCATTATGTGCACTTCGGCATGACTGTAATAAAGGTGTTGTATTTTATCCCAAATTCCCGCAATCGAACTCAAACAGCGACAGATTTTCGTTGTACGATTTCGTTGTATTGTGAGCGCAATAATTTATTATTTAATACATTTCTGATGCACAGTATTTGGTGAAACGGTTTGCATATCTTTCAGCGTAATTTGTGACATTTTGTTCGATGGTGCTGTCAGCTCGGGAATCGGTTTATAACGCCCAGCACTAACTAACGCTGATTGATTGCAGTGATTAAGTTGTTATATTTTTACGCGCGAAAGAAGCTACTACTTTCATCGCGTCTTAGCCATCGCAATTCTGTCCGTCCGTCTGACTGTCTGTCCGTCCGTCCGTCACACGGGTGGATCAGGCAAAAGAGGTGCAAGCTAGGATTGCCAAATTTTCACAGTCGGCTGCACGGAACTATTGTTATGCGTTCCAGATAGAGAATTTGGTATTTGTATATTAACTCAGCGTGAACACCCCAATTTTTTAGCTAAACTACTGAACCGGAACTGCTATAGGCTTTCGCGCGTCTCGTGAGCATTAGCTCAAATTTCTTGGTTTTTTTCCGTTGAGCAAAAGCCCATTAAAGATTCGCTTGATCGTCGGCGGGCGCTTAGAAAAACCTGCGACACCTGCGAAGGCGAATTTATAATAATCTGCACGCTGTACAAGAATGTGGAGACTCATCCCAGCTGTTGCATCGCTTATTTTAGCGCACGCAGTTTATATGTCAAGTGTACATTCCGTCGAATGATTGCATCCATCGCCGACGCATTGATGTGTAAGACCTCTTGACGGACACGCATGGTTGACAAAAGATACAGATCTAGGGAAAAAGTTTTGTTAAACGTGTAGAGGGAAGAATAGCGGAGCAGTAAAAAATAATAAGGAAACTTTTGTTCAGGGTGTAGAATGCTCAGTAAGAACAGACGGGAATCTTGTTAAAGGTATACGTAGACCGCTCAGTGGAAAATTTGCGTGAAATTTTGATATACATCCTTAACAAAACTTCCTCTCCCCTATTTTTCAGTAGGCACAAGCTGCGCCCACCAGGTATAGGGATAGAAGCCACTGCAGACACAGAGATATTCAAACACAGACAGAATGACAAGCACCTGTTGTTTCATCAGGTCGGCGGACACTGATATGGTAAAGACTGTTGGGTATCTCTACGTCGTCAAAGAATACCTTAGCCGTCAACGTTCCGACCGACTGCGGGACGAATGAAACATCGATCGTGTTGTTGCCATTGTCAACGGTTTCTATGGCAACGTCGCAGCCGTCCGCATCATACAGGGACACTGCCACGTCACCTATAGCAACAGCAGCAACAGCAGCTTGTCTATCAGATGCATGAGCACACTTGGATGAACCCTAACCCTAACACTAACCCCTTACCTTAACCCTAACATAACATCCTAAGCCACAATGGCCTAACCTAACGGCTGTTCTCTCGTCCGTCTTCAAAATGACTCATAATGGGGTGTTTATACTATCCAGCAAACGTCCAGCAAACTTCCAGCAAATGTAATGCTGGACGTTTGCTGGATCGTGTAAACACCCGAGTGGAACGTTAAACTCTACTCGCTCACTAGTCACTTTTTCTCTCATAAATCAACATCTTTTTCTTCCCTTGCTACAATTCATCGGTTGTCACTGTTTCATCATAGCTCGTCTATTTCTTTCACTTCACTTCAGAAAAAAGCTACAAATTCAAAAATCTTTAAAGAAATTGTAATTTGCTATTTGCAAGATAACATTCGAAAAAAAACTTACAAAAAAACTTACGTATAGGCCTAAACAAGTTGCTAGCTTAGAAAGATCTCGTAAAAATCTTTTTAAAAATCCCAGAAAGTAAGTTAAACCCCAGTTTCTTATATACACATCATTAAGCATATAATACTTATTTGTTGTTGTTTTTTTTAAATTTTAAGAACAGAAAAATCAGACCACGCCCGGCGTCAGCACAGTCAACGGTGAACTGGGTCGGTGCGAAGGTCAAAGGTTGCTTGTTGATGGCATCTCCATAGACCCGCACCTGACTGGGGTAAGGCTGCTTTTGAACGTTGACCTATAAAGACACAGCATGACGTCACGAGCACCTGCTCACAGAGACTAATTAGGCTAAATTTAATTGAACCAATCACAGCGAAGCTAAAAATACCTGACTGGCACGCGCCGTCCCAGCATCTACAGTATAAGGCAGTGATCTAAGTGCGAGACTGAAAATTAGAGTTTTGGCAATTTTAAACTTGAGGCAACCCCGGTCTTAAAGCAATTAGGTCAGACTGCGAAAATCTTGGTGTCGTCATTTTCACTGCAGTTCAAAACCTGACATCGATCACTGCACGATAAGTCAACTAACATATTATCAATAAGTAGAAATCTACCGAATAAACTGCTAGAAGATTATTCACTGCCTCGAGTTATTTTTAAAATATTTTTCTATGGTCCTAAGATTTTAATCTCATTAAAATCTGTAACAAGAAGCCCAGCTGTCGCTAGGATAGCCGACCGTACTGGTTGTCAGTGACCTTCAAGGTCATCCAAAGTCGACGATTTCCATCTCATCTGAAAGGGCGTATGCGATTTCCTATTAGTGATCAATAGCAACCTTGGCCCTAACTTTCGCCGAATCCGAGATACGGCCCATTGTTCGTTAACGCGGGCAATGGATGGCCGCATAGTGCGCTGCGGTATCATCAGCTCATGCCAATCAGCTGCCACTTCCGAGATTGTGAGGCGCTTCTGTCCACGAGTTCGTCTCATGTAAGAAGCGGGACTAGGCCTATAGCAAGTACTGGACTTTACCTTGAACGGAGATCGTGGTACGTTGACAGAGCCGTAGGTGACAAAGACGCTGTGTTTGCCCGCGCAGCTCGGCGTATAAGTGCACTGGTATCGGCGGCGTTGTCTCTTACTACAGACATATTGTCGAGCGGTGACAATGACGCTTTGTTTTCCAGTTCAACCACAGCTACGACCAGTTCTGCCGTCCCGGCAGCACTTGCGTCAACAGTAAACACTGCCGGCTCAGTGATCATCACACCGTCAGCTGCGACGCCCTTACCACTTACTACTACCTACACACACACACGATGACCTTGGTAGTGTAACAGTTAGAATGTCGGACTTGTGATGGCGAGGTCGTCGGTTCAGCTCCTAGTTGGGTCATTATCAAGTGGTTACTACTTGTCTGCGGACCACTAAACCATCTCGGTATGTATTCAACAGCAAGAAAAACTCAGCCTTCCATCCCTCCGGGGTAGGTAAATCAGGTACCGGACTGTCTGGCTGGGGCTATGGTGGAGCGCATTTACTTGTGTTAGATGGCAGGTCACTCAACTGTGTAATCCCATATGGCAGAAGACGCTCCGTAGCTCTGAGATGGATTTCCTATAAAGAGCTATACCATTTAACCATTTTAAAACACCATGAACCAGTGGCAGCTTGGGCCCAGTGAGAAATAAGGAAGAGGAAGTTTCGATAAGGTTGTAGATAAAAAAAACTTCCCCCCTATTTTCACTGGGCAAACTACACTTTTAACAAAACTTCGGCCCTATTTTCTACTTCCTCTATTTTTTCATTTTCTTCTCTAACAAAACTTCTTCTCCTATTTTACACCCCATATTTTCTAATCTACACCCTTAACAAAATTTTCTCTCTAAAGAGGAAAAAAAGTCCAAAATGAAGGGGAAAACATGAGTCAGAAATTCGAGGTAACCAAAGCCCAAAACTGGAGGGATTCCGGATTTGGGGGGATAGAAGCCACTGCCATTACATTACATTGCCTTTATTTTCCACTATCAGTACAGACAACTCATTAATAATGGAGAAAACAGCCAATTTTGGCAGCTGATAAGTAAGTCCATCTTGCCTGACAAAAGCTAACCAATTTTGCGTAACACACAACAGGTCTTTGTCGACCATCTTTAAAAACCAAGAAGATCGACCGACTTCGACAATCAGAATGACAGCCACTCAACCCTAACCCTGACCATGATACGGTTGATACCAATATGCAGAGAATAGTAATAGAAAGACAAACCTTGCTGGGGTCGAAGTGTCTGTCGGCCGGTGGTGCAGGCTGAACATCAACCATGAACGGTGACCCGATGATGTCTTCATCATCGCACAGAACATGCACGGCGTGTTCGCCGGCCACGGCCGGCAAGTAAGTCGCATTCACCGACCCGTCGCCATTATCCACACCGTCAACCTCAGCCCTAGCCGGTCCATCCACTGAGAATCCTACGTCACACAACGTCAGCTGCATTAAGCCCAAATTCCATGACGCCGACTTTGCAGCAAAGTCCGTTGACAAAGTCCGCGGACTTTTATGGCCCGTGTCCGCCGCGACTTTCACCAAAACTTCCCCACGGAATTTGTCGCAAACTTTTCGTGGACTTTCCGCGTGTTTTGTCACAGACTGGATTCCATTAGGGTAACAAAAACCGATTTGTTGCGAACTTGACGCGGACTCTGTCACAACCATTTTGACATGTCGAATTGGTTTGAAAGCCCGAAACTTCCCTGTGGGAATTTGGCGTAATGGAATTTGGGCTTTATCAACCGCATTATCCACACTGTCCACGCCAGCCTAAAACGCCCCATCTACCGAGTAACCTGCACATCAGACACAAATTGATGCTAACTAACTGCTCAAGGCTAAGTCTGTCCGCGGTAGCCGCCGTGAAATGCTGCGATATTTATAGCAATGACGTTAGCGTCGGCAACAGCTATCGATCTAGCTAGGCCTGCCTAGCAGCAGCTGGTAGCAGCTAGCAAGGCCTTATACATGTCGCAATAATAAAGTATCCGAAAATCCGGCCTGTGACCTTGACCTTTCATTTACCACCTTGAAATTTAACAAAGTTCATGCAGTTGTCGAGGTACATGTTCGTGCAAAAAAATTTCATCAAGTATGTTCACACCAAGATCAACTCAGCCTTCCATCCCTCTGGGGTAGCTCTGAGATGAGTTTCCAATATTAATATAGTTATACTATTAAAAACCATAACAACAGACATATATAGGCCTACCCAGCTTGCCCGGTTCATTGTTGGATATTACTGTAAACGTCGCTGGAAAACCAGCGACAGCTTTTACCAGGTCAGCACCAACGACCGTCATTTGACATTCACTCATTGCAGCCACTGCGACCTCATAAGATGACCCACCGACCGGCTGACTGTCACACAAGACTGAGATCGATAGACTGGCAGGCTCGGCTGGACAGGTGTAACTACACCTGTATACACCTTTGCTCACCTATACACACAGTCAGACACACAGACAGATAGACATAGAAAAACACAGACATCTGACAAACAAAAACTGGGTGACACACAGATGCAGAGACTGAAGTCAAGCCAAGAGTCACGGAAGCTAGAGCATTTACTTAGACCACGTGCGCTCCGTTTGCATTTACAGTCAAACTGGTGACCTTTACCTTTACGTGCGGAATGAGAAGATGTGAACAACCCTTCCCCCAGCGCGGAGACCACAGTTTGGGTCCAATGCGCTTCCTTGACAGACCTTAAAATCATAAAGAACTCTTAGAGACTGTAAGAGTGTTGACCAATGAATGCTGCAAAGTTCCTCTAGTGGAAGAATTTGTGTACTCCAAAAATACTCATAGCCGTACTGGTATAGGTGACACTAATTTCAAAATACCGAGGTGCAAACTTTACCAGCCTTCGGTGACCTTCAGTAGCCATGACAACAAAAAGTATAAGCAATAAGCTGATATGAAAGCTATTTACTGGATATGTCGACCTGCTCAGCACTATTTGATGTCACAGGCGCGCGGTAGCACAGACCTGTGTTAACGGCGACAGGCTGTCAATAGAGAATGGCAAAATTCAACCCCTAGCAGATCCGAGACCCCTCAACCGAACGATAAAAAAATTGGAAAAAGGTGATTACATCCGCGAGGCGACCCCCTGTGCAAAATTTCGTGCAAATCCGCCCATTGGGGGCTTCTCGGCAAAAGGGTGAAATATAACAGAAATTTGTCTGCATTAAATATACCTTTTTTTAATGTCACGCCTACAGGTCAGACCGGTCGGCGGATTTTCACGCACGATGGCTTATAATACGACGCGGTTTCACGCAAGGGTGTGTATGCCTTTTTAGGGGTAGGAAATTGAAAGTTAATACATAACCCGTGAAAAATCCCCCCAAAGTCGAAACCTGGGCCCAAAACGGACTGAAATTTTCCGCCAAAAACGCTCCTGTATAAAATTCTCACCTATAAACGGCCCCTAGTCGTCATCGTAGGCCCGTAAAAGTTGTATAGTAAATAGACAATATGGCCATAAAAATTCCAAATATGTGATTATATTTTACCCCTTGCCTACAGGTCACGTGACACGGCGCATGCGCTGTGAACGTTTTAACCTACAAAAACAGGCCCCTGTATAAAAATTTCACCTACAAACGGCCGTTAATCGTTATCGTAGCATCATAGGCAATATGGCGTCGAGAACTCAACATACGTAGTCATTTTTGACCTCCCACCTACAGATCACGTGACACTGGGCATGCGCAGCAAACTTTTGGCCCTTTATCAGCTTGCCGTGCCCAATGTACAAGTGTAGGCGGCTTCATGAACTAAGCACCGGTAACCTTTTCTGTTCTCCGCCTGTCTTACCATTTCGACCAGGCTTCTTTCGCCCCATTGAACGATATTATCGATCCACTGTTTCTTCTGACCACCTTGCCGACGTTTTCCGGGCATGATGCCCAGCATGATGTTTTTCTCTAAACTCTCGTGTCTCGTTGTATGACTGAAGTATTTCAGTTTGCGTGATTTCCTGGCCTACCCTTCGTAAAACCTCCTCGTTTGTCACATGTTCAACGTAAGAGATGCGCACAGCACGCCTGTAGCATGCTGTACCATTTTATTTTATTTTCTTCTTTTGTAAGACCATTATCAGCAACTCTGGTGGTATTTTTATATGTACTTAGTAACCAAGATAGCTTATGCTAAAGCACCTAATATGTCATGATGCTTCAACGGGTGTCTGTGTTTTTTTGCAGAACAAGAAATTACCATGTCCAGTTTGTTATTAATGACGGAAGACACGTTGAAAACTGTCGTCCCAAAAGCCGGACCAAGATCACTGTTGTTAGCGGAAATTCGACAGGTATCTCAGT
>Ga0209367_1011031_pt1 | contig 12041 bp, 10 predicted proteins | sample WorMetLIZISLAND2_FD_187412 | JGI IMG/M metagenome (GOLD analysis project Ga0209367, IMG submission 187412) | Marine gutless worms symbiont microbial communities from Max Planck institute for Marine Microbiology, Germany - Olavius geniculatus... ... | reverse complement strand
TTCGATTGGCGCTGAATTCAGTGACCTTGGATGACCTTGAACGCCAAAATAGGGGTTTTTACGGATTTTTTTCGCGATATGAGGCTGCGCAAGTCTTTATCATTCACAAGGAGGCGCCACCGTCGCGAACGCCACACGCGCCTATGGCCGATGTGTATTAGGGTCCCGATGGGCCGAGTCCAAGTGATATGCAATTTTCGAAACTATAACTACTGAACTGGAAATGCTATAGGCTTTCGCGCGTCTCGTGAAATATGACTAGTTTTCCGTTGAAATACGCACATTTTCCTACCTCTTGCATTCAACCTCCAATTTGAAAATGTTTCCCTTGCACTAGATCGCTGAAATTTTGCCTGTTTAGGTTTAAGACACAGGGCTAATTATTCGTGTAAAAGTTTTTTTTTGCCTAAGACCTACTCATTAGCCAGGATACATTCGTGACAGACAACGACAGACAGACAGACGACAACAATGCCAAAAGCGTCAAAAGCACAGCAAACGTTGCGGGCGCTAATTTTTAGTTAAAAAATCTAAGATTGGGGTCTTGTTTAAGATTATGGTTGTGCAGTGCTGTGTATAGCTATAGCGGATGGCGGCATTTTATGTAAGCAGTGGGATGACATTTTCGCTTGTTCTGTAGACAGTCGAGTGTTGAAGTGAGTGTCCGTGTTCACGCTTGAGTGGCCTGCGTCACGCTCTGCAGCCAATCAAAACTGACGCACCTGCCAGTTGCCTAGATCCTCGACCAATAGCAACAGACGCCTGTTGACGGTCCGTCACACAGTAGCTGGATTCCTACTAATTCAATAGTCGCGTACGTCTCGTAATAAATACGTTTTAACGACGGTGACATGTTAATGCGAACAAGCCCGTTTATCATAGCTATAATTCTAAAACGGACGAAGAGGACTAACTAATAGCGGGCTTGCCTGCCAATTGTGCCCGTCGTCTCTTGGGTGGAGCCGGGCCGTCGCTTCAGTGATAATAATAGCCATTATAAAATAATAATTATTATAATTGATCAGTGCGGGGGTGTATTGCAATGCTGGCTGAAGGAGACGGAGTGGCTGCCGGCACAGTAGGTCAGAGATGGACGTCGTCGTCACTGATGCAGTTATCAGCATCGCCAGCTGCAGGACCAGTCGACAACACTCATCAGCAACTCTACCATGCCGGCGCCTACCAGCAGCAGGCGTCGGCGATGACCTCTTACACGGACCGATGCGCGCGTCCAGGCGGCATATCGGACGTTGCCACCGGATACAGTCCGTCCGGATTCAGCGGTTACCGGTCCTACGTGCCCGAAGACAGTCGCTACAATGTGACATCCGGTAACGGCGCTGGTGCAGGTCCGCAGTCGTCGACTGAGCGCTTCCGACTGCCAGCGCACGATCTCTGGACAGACGCCATCAGCGTCGGCCGCACTAGCGCCGTCGGTACGTTAATTACATTCATCTTTTTTATTCACCGAAACGGTACACAAAACGAAGAAAATAAATAAAACTTGGTAACATTGTGTTCAACGGTGAACAGAAGTTTTCAAATACGGAAATGCTATACAATATCGAATTATACCCAATGTTTGATGATGTTCCCGTTCTTGATTGCTTCGTTAGTAATGAGTTGTATGCCTTTCTATTTTTTTGTGTTGCGGGTTGCGTTACCATTTCATGGTGAATATATTTTCATAGCCACAAGGTGCAAACTCAAATATAGATGCACTCCAAAACAGAAGAGGATTTAGGCATGCTCAGCATGTTCTGAAAAAACGGGGGCCCTACAAACGGGGGCGCCCACACGCCAGAGAATGTCGGAGAGCAGCGTGACATTTCTGGCCTGCAGTAAAGGCTTCTTTGTAGTGTATTGCGACATACACTGTGTCTCCCCCCCCCCAAAAAAAAAACGTCACACTTGTTTTTTTCCATATCTTCAGGAAATATAAACCGATTTTCAAAATTCTTTCACCAGCTCACTCACTGGACAATTGGCATTGAACTGATTATTGAATATCTCACCGATATCCCAAAATGCAGGTAATTTCAATAGGGACGAACAGTTGTAACGCTGAATTTTTGGTCAGTTTTTGTAGGCTTACATCAATGTTCTGAAAGCCCTATATTTTATCCAACAGTGGATAATCGAATTTAAATCCGTGCACAGAATATTATTTGCTCTTAAGCCTCTACAAAACATGCCAGTCAAAGTTACAAAATGTACAACTTAAGCCTATAGTCGGGGCCTCTAGAACGTCAAATGCCGTATAAGCTTAAATACGTTCTAAACGTTCTATACAGGCCTAAATGTTCAGTATTTTTATCAGAAGCTGACAATGTCAACGTTATAATTTGTGTGAGCTCGCAGCAAACATGTTCATTTGCTATATTACTGACAGTCGATTAAACATATTTTATATGTAATTTGCACAAAAAATGGTTCGGAATGTATAGTAATTATTTATCCAATTTTTATAAGAAAAATAATTGATGCGTAACACACTTTTATAACGCGTAACGTGTGCGACATAAATATGACGCTGCTTTATCTAAGTGTTTGGACTGATTGTGTTTTTCAAGTCGGAATTGCGTATGATATCGTCAAAACATTTTGCTTTATTACATCAAATGACGACCGGTGTGCTCAGAAAAAAAAAATATTTAAAAAATTTTGTTCACCAAAAATGAAAGCAATATTTACGCTAAAAATCACGTTTAGGTTAACGTTAGTCGAAAAAATATATTTCATTAAAGAAACGTAATTTATGTCTGTCAGGTTAACTTTGGATAACATGAGTGAAACTTGTAAAGTTATAAGCATAGAATACAAAAAAGTGACACATCTTTACGGGAAACGGTACAGTTTTATATATTTTTAACTTTAAAAAATACTACAGCTTATACACGGTGTTTCATAAAAAAAACCCTTTCTTGTCATATTTCACTCAAATGATGACCAATTTAAACGAAATTTTTATCAGTTGTAGCTCAAAAATACTAATTCAAAATATTTCAACCAAATACGGCATACCGTAGAGTGTATAGGCAAAAATTGTTTTAAAAATGGGTCAATAATTTTTTTTCATTATTCGATGAAGTTGTGACAAAAACTTACGGTGCTTACTTATTATTTTGCCGTCACTGTCTGTATGTGAACAGGGGACAAGGCTGGCGGTGTAACGCTGGAAGACGGTCGGCTGCAGTCGTGTCTCACGGCGGAAAGCATAGCATCATCACTGCATCTACCAGTGCACGCGGCGCCTGCAGGTCATCATCATCGCAAGAAACTGCGCAAACCTCGCACCATCTACTCCAGTCTTCAGCTGCAGCAGCTCAACCGAAGGTTCCAGAGAACTCAGTACCTGGCGCTGCCCGAACGCGCCGAGCTGGCCGCGTCGCTAGGGCTCACACAGACGCAGGTTTGACGTCATCATATCAACATCAGATAAAATCACGATCTTGTAATAAACATGGTACCACTAGCATTAACGGATCCAGAATTTTGAAACAGGGACTGGGAGATTCCGAAGGTGTCAAGACATAGGGGTTGGGTGCGCCCTTCTCCGGAATTTTATAAAAAGTTTTATGCTGAAAAATGCATTTCAGTGCAAAATATTCACTTGGTTATAAAAATGCATCCAATCAATAGGACGGCGAGGAGGCAGCCCTACCCCTCTCTCTAAATTTGCCACTAAACACTAGTACTCAATCGAAGCCGTTTACGACGACGATTTTTCAGTTGAACCTATGGCAGTAAAATACGTAACATATAAGACCCACGAAATCACAATTAAACTGCTGAATAGGTGAGCATTTAGAGCAGGTAACTGATTATTTCATTAAGAATGAGAAAGGGATGAGAAAGTTAACTTCTTCCATACCGCGAGCCGTGCCAACTTTTTGTCCACCTCGGAAGCAGGCGGCTGCAAGTTGGACAGAAAAATTTCCGAACGCAGCGATCGGCGCAGAGCCGTGAAAGTTTGGTCGTCGTGTGTTACAACACGAAGCGTCAGTCGCACCGCCTATTGCACGTAGACGCAGCTTGCCAGCCCTCGGGCCATCTTCAGCAGCGCTGCTGAGAAAATAGTGACTTAATTACGGCTGAAGACCAGGCCATCACATAGGCGGGTGCTATTGTCCGTGTGTTCGCTGCAGACATTTGCGTGTAGGCAGCTGGCATGATCCGCGCCGAGACTGCATGGAGACGGGTCTACCTGCTCCACGGGCGATGGATGGACTGCCACACTGGCGGCAACGCAGTACAGAGTACAGACCTACAATTTTATTATCCATGGGGCATTGGTGTCTACAAACGCGACACAATAGCCGCGACGTCAGTTGACGTGGCGTCGGGCTGCCAATGCAATTGAATTAGGTCTTCGCGCTGCCCGATATCTGACTCAATGTTCGCACGCACATACAGCAAAATAAGCTTTCTTCTTCGCGACTGAGTCTCCTGACAGCACTGTAAACCAAATAACTTCGGTGACTGTTATAACAGTCAACACATCTCACGATAAAGTTTATTTTGGAGTCGGTTTTTGGACGCTTGATCTTTTCAGCTTTCGGTCTTTTGACTGTGAGCGGTCGAATGTGAGTTCTGCGCGTTTTCCAAGTTTTGCGGAAAGACAATACAGACGTTGTAAGAAGTCAAAGTTAATGTTAGAAAAATTTACAAAGCAAGACTGTTTTGAGTTGTCATTTAAAGGCTACCTGAGACGATGTTTTGCGCGAATTGACTATGGACAGGCAGTTCCATACAGGTAGTCCTGCATAAAGGCGCGTACAGAGCGACGTAACTGAACTGAACTGAACTGACACGGTTCAGTTTTTGACGAACTGACGAATGGGCGAGCAAAGCGAGCCCACTGGTCATTGGTTGACGCGTACGTGCGTTGCGTGTATTCACGTACTCATCGACGCCTTTAGACGGTGCCTACTGTAATGCATTACTGCTTGTCCATTGATTATTAGTTTGTCATGTCATGTCATGTCGTCATGTCGGTTCAGTTCAGTTCAGTTACGTCGCTCTGTATGCGCCTAAAGAGAAACCTCGTTCTGCGAACTTGGTACGCAGGCGTGGAAGTACGAAAACATAATGTTATAGCTGTTAAAAGCACTTGTATCTCGCTGATGGCAAATGTGAGATAAGAATGCTACAAATTTAAACCGTGCGTGAGTCTATGAAATCGAGCGTTTGTTGTGCCTACAGACACGAGCGTTAGACTAAGTCGACATCAGTCGATTGAGTGTAAGCTTGCAAGCAGTTGGCACGGAAGAGAATCGTCTATTTGTCCAGAGGCTAGATTCGTCGCCTTAGCTCGCGACTGAGTGGTGCATTGTATTGTACTGCGAACTGTGACGACTGACTATCAACAACTTATCGCTGGGTCGATAAAGATGACGTCGTCTTTAACTAAACAACTGAACACTGGATGGATGGGCGGACAACAGTCGGAAGCCCATCGACGCATTCACATCATTGTCGTACTGTTGAGGTTGTTGCGTAAGAGAACCGTCAACAGAATGATACAGACACCAAAACAGTAGACACCAAACATAAGCCTGCAGCGCTACATGCTGTACTTACATTTAGCTTCGCTACGTTTGATCTTTTATGATCATAGTAGACCTAAGTAAAATCCTTGCTCAACATCATGCAGACAAAAAAACACAAAAAACATTTCACGTGACCTTAACCTTTGAGTATGATCTTTTAAATTTTATAGATTTTAGAGGTTGACGAAATAGCCGTTCGTGCATAATTTCCTCAAGGCAAGTGCAGCGGTTCATGAGTTATCTTTTTTTGCCTTATCCCGCAATGTTAAAAATATGAAAATCCGGTCTCGTGACCTTGAATATTGACCTCTGACCTTGAAATAAAACAATTTTAAAAGTTGTCAAGACTCATTATTGTGCAAAAATTATCAAACTTACTGTGGTTAAACGTTGCGAGACAGGCCAAGGTTGCTATTTATCAATAATAGGAAATCGCATACGCTTTTTCAAATGAAATGAAAATTGTCGACCTTGGATGACCTTAAAGGTCAGTACTGCAACAGAAACTATATAGGTTGTAGCGCGTCTTCCCTAGCGATAGCTAGGGTTTTTTTTGTTTTTTGGTGATCCGTCATTATCAGGTCTTGTAAATTAAGCGCCCAGAATACAATCGGCATGTGCAATGCGCGGCGGGACAGATACGTTGACCATGTACCAAGTGATCCAATAAAAAAGTGAGCTTCTAACTTGAATAAATATTGGCCAGTTTTCACAACTCTATCATGGATATTCTACACTGCAGTAAATCTGTAATTAAGTAATCATTAAACCGACAATCAAACGCGCAACTACAGTATAGTCAGTCGCGCTGTCGGTTAAAAATTTGGGAGGTTGGAGGCAACAAATTGCTATTTTTCGATTCTTAAATTTCCCTCATTGAAAATTTTCAGCCCCAAACTTTGTAATATTTTGGAAGAAAATGTTCAGACATTTTCTGACATGGTGAAATTTAGGGCGCAGATGCCTTTTTTGCCTCGCCCTTCCCCCCACGACGACGCTACTGAAGGGTCTTTAGCAGTCAGTGTCTTTTATGTTTACCACTCATTAGGTTAGTAAATAATTAAAAAAAGAATAATATTTGAAGATATGGGGCTTACTTTTTGATGGACCACCCATTATACGGGGTGCGGCAAAAAATAGCCCCTACAGTTTTTCGCTGTTTTCTCAGCAATTATTTAGAATGTGAAATGTGATGTGAAATTTTACATTTTTATTTAGTGATACGTTTTACATCTAACTGCCAAGCAAAAGTTGATTCTGTTAAAAAACAACGAAGTTTTGGACTTTTTACCATGACCGCCTACCGATTTTTAGCATTAAAAATGTTTAAGCTACTATACCAATGCAATAACATCGTTAAAACACAGTTAACTAATGATCAGATGCCAGAATTTCATTGTCAGTGTGAATGTTTAAAGTGTCCACCGCCAGCTCCAAGCTTCAACACAAGCCTTCAGTTGCTTACTTTGATAAGTCTTTTACAGCCTTGTCGATCGGTCCATGTGGCAGGTTGCCCAGATAACCTAAAGCGCTTCCTCGACTTCGGCGGTTGTTTTCGGCTTTGTTTTTAGCTTGCAGTAAGCCTTCAACATTGTACCCCACATGCGATAGTCCATTGGCTTGTAATCGGTGAATATGGAGACCTCTGGTCCTTTGCGATGAAATCTGGACAGTTGACCCGTAGCCCGTTCCATGCGCTGCACGCTGTGTGTGCTGGTGCGCCGTCTTACTGGAAGATGAACCCGGTGGGCAGCCGGTGCTTGCTTTAAAAAAACGATAATAATTTATAAAACGATAATAATTTATAAACAAAATAAATTACTGCTTATCAAAACGTCACTGTATCGTCATCGGCAGTAACGTGGTAACCGGTTTTTGAAAATTAATTAGCATTTTTAGCTTGAACATTTTTTACGCTGAAAAATCGGTAAGCGATTATGTTAAAGTCTATAACTTCGTCGTTTTTTAACAGAATCACGTTTTACTTGGCAGTTAAATGTAAAATGCTTCTTTAAATAAAGCTGTAAAATTTCACTTTAAAATCGCAAACGACTGCTGAGAAAACAGCGAAAAACTTTAGGAGGCTACTCTTTATTGCCGCACCCTGTATATTTGCACAGTGATACACGAGGAAAGATCACGATGATAGTTTTCTAAGTTAGCTGTGCACGAGCGCCGTTGAACCGTTGAACGTAAACAGCTGCATGGTCATTGTGTTCAGTACGGCTGACCGCCAACTGACCATCCGTGTCGGCGCGGCCATGGTCTGTGCCTGTCCGTATTACTTCCACGTCATCGCGTCCGTCCGTCCGTCCGTTCGTCCGTCTGTCTGTCGTGCTGATGGCGTGACGCTCATCTTCACGGCCCAATGGCTGCCTCGCGTTGTGTCAATGTTGGCTAATTCATGTCACGGTGGTGACCAAGCAGCTGCTGGCTGCCCCGCTGTAATTAGCTCCCACCCCGTCACCGCCGTCGCAGCCGCAGCTAATGACGTCATAGAGACTTTGATCGCACGTGTGGTCGGTCGGTTGTTTGACACGTCACGTGATCACGCTAAATATAGACAGAACGACTATCCATCGGCTGCTTCTTTCACTGTATTAGACATATACAGTTGTCTATTTTTGCGCCATTAGCTGCTGCTGATATGTGAGGTGTTCAAAGTGAACCAGTCTCGGTGTCTGGATCGAGTTTCTGATAACGTACACAGTTGGCCATAATTTTGTTCAACCTTTTGCCTAATGCCTAATGCTGTAGGTGTAGTATAGCTGAAACTATAATCAAGAGAAAGAACTTTATTAAAATTCAATTCAACTAAATGGTCGTAAGACCACAGCACTAGACTAACTAAGTGAACTACCATTACTGTGATCTATTAATTCGTTTCTGTGGTTTCAAAAGTGTTTGTCGAAGTTCTTTATGGGATTTTCAATTCACATTTTTTTTCAAATTAAAAACTTGAAAAAATGAAAGAAAAACGTTATCAAACGTAAAAATGTGGCAAGAATAAAAAAACTTTTAAAACATTGATTACATCTGTGCCCTCATTATCACGTTATCAGCAAGTGGTGACGTATGCTGTGTCGTACGTTGTGTAGGTGAAGATCTGGTTTCAGAATCGTCGAAGTAAAGTGAAGAAGCTCGTGCGGTACAGTCCCACTCCAGGCGGCAGCATTGATGCTGCTGCTGCTGCTGGTGGTGATGATGAAGATATAAAGACTGATGAGTTGTCGACTGCTGGCAGCGCTGACGCCGATGATGTCGCTGATGATGACGATGATGCTAATGACGACGACCGAGGCAAACGCACTGACGACTTTCATCATCGCATCGCTGTTTGTACCACCGGTAATTAGATCAATAGCTTAATCGGAATACATTATACTATACTTCACGGCCTACTTTGTCGTCTACTACAGTGTCTGGAGTGTTATAACTGCCCATAATTTCATTCCACACAAACGTTACGACTGATAGCATGTCGCGTTTGTATATCTCACGTGTGTCCAGGCAAAACACGCCGTCGATCACGGCCATGAAATAAGTACGTTTCAACACAGTTTACTGTGTATTATACCTCGTTACGCTCGCATAATAAACTGTAGACCGTGTTGAAACCTATATGCATAGTTTGTTTGAAACAGTAGTTTGATTACTAATTTTTGGTTTGCAACTAAATAGTTTAATTAAATTACAAAAATAGTTAAGTCACTCGAATATTTATTGATTTATCGACTGTCGGAAGACTGAATAGACATAGATTTATAAATTAAGACAGCGCGTGACTTTTTAATTCGTCTATTTTACTGTTCAAAACTGTTGGAAATGTTCAGAGACGTCATCGCCTTCTCCGTCCACTCAGCAGCAACAGCAGCAACTACAACAGCAGCTACAACTACAACAGCAACTCGGACACTGGGAGGATCTGCGGTCGTCGTTCGAGCGGTTTCCTGTCTTGACGCAACTGCATTACAACTCGTACTCCGCTGCGCTGAGCGGTCACGGCGGTAACGTTGACCGTTCACGACTGTCGGCCCCGGTTGACTCCAACTGGTCTGTGGACGAGAACGGTTATTCCAGACTGCAGACGACAACGCAGTGTGAACTCGGCGCAAACTCGGCCAGTGGCGTAGGTAGTGCGACTCACATGTCAGCTGCTGCAGCACGATACCAGACCTTACTCCACGCTGCCACTCATTCGCCCTGGTACCCCTCCACTCAAACCTCACCGCAAACTTTGCTCACGTGATAACGCCTTAAGCATGCTGTGCTTCCAGTTGCAGTCTTTGCTTCAAACGTAGGGAGAAATGGGGCGGATAATTCGTAAAAAAACATTACTTCGTGACATTCCTTGCAGTATTCCACAACCGAACATAAATACAAACTCCAAACAATTTTGTTTTAGTGAAACTTTGAAGGCAAAGAAAAATTCCACTAATATTTTCGAGGGTCCAATAAAACTTTAGGGACGTATGTTTTTAGGGGCGGACAGCAACTGGAAGCACAGAATTTTTTTGTGCGTAAGCGTAAAGGTGTAATTTTTTCTCTAGACACAAAGCTCATAGGTCGCGCCGATCTCCGTTTCCTTAGTCATTAGCCAGACATCAGTTTACACTGCGAGACTACGGATAATGCTAGTGCATCGCGCGATGTGCCTCCGTACGCGCAGGATACACACACAGGCGCTGCACCTATCCTTTTCTTCTTTTCCCATATTATCACTGCCTAAATTCAGCTAATGTTGTAAAGCATTGCTGTAAGCATCTTCAACCCAGTAAAGTACAAAAAATATGTCTTGTTGATCGCCAAACGATTCTGGTATAGTTTGGGGCTCTAACTTTGCACATTATGTCACTTGCACGACGACACAGTTTTGTAGCTTTGTAACGGTTGAGTTTTGATGTGCAAAATGGCAGAAATGCAAAAATTAGCGCATTCTGTGGTCGCAAAAATGATTCAGGCATCCAAGGCTTAAAGAGGCGTCGTGCCACAAGCTTTTTGCCTTTGTGACGATTGTCTCCATGGCCCCGGATGGTAAAGTGGCGGCGCCTATGACAGTGAATTAATACGCTCTAGCCAGTGGTTTAACTGACACCTATTCCACGGTCGCCGACGGTTGGTCATGTAACTACTTGCCCACACTGTCGTTTATTTGGTCACGCTTCAATGCACGCGTAGTTTTTTTGAACCTATTCTACCATTGCAGTCACAAAGGCATGAGGAACAAGTTGTCTTTTAGAGCACTATTACTGTGACGAATACTTTGACTACTACAAATCATTATGAACAATAATAGTATTATGCAAATATTAGATATATCACTACTGTGTTGTTTTTGTTCTCACTCTGTATAATAATTTATAGTCAGTTTGATCAGAATAAATATCGTCAAAATAATATTTAGAAGAGTGCGTAATCTCATTTCACTGTAGAAGAATAATAATTCCTTATAGCGTCTAGACCAGGCTGACTCTCAATCTGGGCTGATATCTTGTGTTATCAAACGCCACCAACGATCCTCCGATCCTCGTCAGCTACGTTGCTCGGCAACAGAATGAGCAGCGGGCAGGTACGCGTGTCAATCTATGGACATTACAAATACAAATGTCTCATAGATTCTACAAGTAGAGTCAACGCAAGGACAACGGAGAGACGTTTAGCCTATACAAAGTGTATATAGCATAGACATATAGGCATTACAACAGATAGGGCGGTCTGTACGACAATACACCGCATTAGCTATCGTCACGCTCTGTTTAGGAGAATAAGTTTAATAACCGAAGTTATACATACAGAGTTACACTGTATCAAGTCAATTGTCACACTCGCAGTGAATCACTCGCAATGATCATCTATCTTACGTTGTCAACACAACACAATATGCACCTACGCGCACATCAGAGCCTACATTATGCCTCGCGCACTTGGTGGACCTACTGACAAAGATAGTCAGATCGCGTTATAGCGCCACAGGGCAGTTATAAAAAGTAAACCGCCAGTATAGCTACTACTTGCGTAGTGTTTGGTGAAGAAGTTAGATTATTTCAACAGCGCAGTTTAAGGGTTAATCGATGCGCTGTGCTGTAGCCTGTCACCTGCAATATGAGCCGTCTTCATGCTGTTGGCGTATGAAGTCGTATCACAGGCTGAACGGTAGTTCAAGCCCTGTGTTAACGGCGACTTCTCTTTCTTATGGGAAAACCATAAATTCGACCCCCACAGAATCAAAACCCCTGATCTGATTGAGATAAAATTTGGCACGATTGATTACGTCGGCGAGATGACCATTCACGTAAAATTTCATGTAAATCCCTCCAAGGGGGTCTTCCCGGCAAATGGGTGAAATATACGCAAAAATTTTTGTAGCCATATACCTTTTTTTCAGAAACTCACCTACAGGTCAGACCCTTCGGCGGATTTTTGCGTGCGATGGCTCAAACGATGCGGTCTCGCACAAGGATGTGCCTTTTGGGGGTTAAAAAATTTGAC
>Ga0209367_1011029_pt1 | contig 12042 bp, 6 predicted proteins | sample WorMetLIZISLAND2_FD_187412 | JGI IMG/M metagenome (GOLD analysis project Ga0209367, IMG submission 187412) | Marine gutless worms symbiont microbial communities from Max Planck institute for Marine Microbiology, Germany - Olavius geniculatus... ... | reverse complement strand
TGCCAGATGTCATCTGTGTTGAGCTAGTTTATCAACATCACAAGTTTCAGCGCATCCAGCTACATCGGCTGACAGCTGTCATCGGCGCCGCGGCTGTACTGTGAGTGCAGGTCCAGTGGAAGTATACAGTTAAACGCTCAAGTGTACATTTAAATGTCATTAGGCGAATGTCGCGGTGAACTCGCCCCGGCAGATATACGTACCGCTTTTAGACAGAAATTCTGTCCAAATTCATACCGCCAAGGAGGTTAATTATGATTATGCCCATGCCCACTTCAGGTTATTTAGTTCATTTTCCCACACAGTACGTCCGACATTGTCATTGTGAACATTGTTCAAGAAATGTCGCTGTGCAGGCTCTTAGCACAACGACTGTTATAATATGCTGCTCGTTACTTGCATTTATCTAATTGCAAATGCAGGTCACTGTTAAAAAGTCAGCTTTACTTACTTCATTTAGTTTTGACAGTGTTGCTTAGTTTAACAAGAAATTTGAGCTAATGCTCACAAGACGCGCGAAAGCTTATAGCAGTTCCTGTTCAGTAGTTTAGCTGAAAATTGGGGTGTTCACGCTAAGTTAATATACAAATACCAAGTTCTCTATCTGGATCGCGTAACGATAATTCCGTGGCGCCACCTTGTGAATGATATAGACTTGTGTCGCAGCCCAAAATCGCCAAAAAATCTATAAAAAAACTCTATTTTGATGTTCTAGGTCATTCTAGGTCATTGATCTCGGTGGTAATCGAAAGCCAGTGTACGACTTCCTTTTAGTGATTAATAGTAACCTGGGCCCTATCTCGCACCGTTATTGAGATACAGCGACTTATTGGCTAAAACTCGCAAATTTTCCCACCTCTTTCTCATTTAGCGTTCTCGTTCGGGGTAATCCCCTTCGAATTTATGGAAAAGCTTTATGGTTCCTGAAACTATAGAGTCTTCCAGGCAACCGACGGTAAAGATTTCGTAATCTTAGCTTGCACCGTTTTAGACTGATCTGTGTGACATACAGACGGACAGACAGAATTGCGATGGCTAAGACGCGCTGAAAGCAGTAGCTGATTTCGCGCGTAAAAAAGTATTTAACTAAATCTAAACAATGGTCCGTTTTCTAACTCCATTTAGTCGTAGCTGTATAGCTCGATAGCTCTGCAATGGGTTTTTGGTTTGCCTGATTCGGAACGACTGTCCGCCAGATGTCACTGCGGCGGACAGTAAGTACAGTTATAGACTGCGTAGGTAATGTCGAATGTTGTGTATTGTCTTTATAGATTATACAAAGGCACAGGAAAGCGTTCTCATACACGCATGGTTGACTAATGTCCAAGTACTAATTCCACTTAGTTTGTCTCCTGCGTGCATGAATAATGCCGCTCTGCATACGTAAAACGTCTTTCTCACGCACGTCCCGTCATGCATTTCGACCGCGGGGGCACCGTTTCCGGTTCATCGACCGTCCTTAAATAAGATGCATGCCTCTTTCTCCAGGCTGTCTTGTTTCGTATAAGTAGTTCACTTTCAGATGCAGTCGGTGCATGCTTGCTTATAGCTGGGCAGGTGCTATTGAGTTCATCAGACGGACATAGACTCAGACTGGCCCGTGTTCGTTATGCTGTATGCCCCCACACGGCGCCACCCGGTTACACATTACGTATAGCATTACACCCAACACATTTGTATATCAATCCTCTTATATGGCTATGTCATGTAACTTCACGAAAGTCTTTTGTCATACACTGATTAATGGCGTCCCGGCAAAAGGAAGCGGCAAAGGGATTCCTCCCCCAAATTTTCCTTTTTTCGGAAAAAATCTTCCAACGGTATAAAATTTGCGGCTGGAAATCTCCCGTTTGGGGGATTTTGTGGTCATATTTGCACACATACCGGTAATCTCCTTTGTCGATACTTCGCGACTGTCTGTCCTCCGTCGGACGGATAATTGCAATTTGCTGCCCACCAACTTTTTAACCTACGACGCCACTGACACGGATTGAAAAGAAACATATGAATTCAGAGATGTGATAATGTGAAATACGGAAAAACGAAAATAGTCAGCTTTTCGAAAAACTGAAAATTTATACTGCAGTATATAAAAGACATCCGCGTACATTTTCGGATCGATCGTGTCCTCTTTTCTATATAGCGCTGCTGTAAAATGGCAATACTGTAGGCTAGGCCTATATGTAGGCCTGCGTGTTTGTATAAAAAGCGGATAAGCGACTATAGGTCTATAGTTTACCGCCGCTGACGTTGCCCCATTCATATGTCGCGGCTCGCAGGTATGGGGAATCGTAAGATAGACGCAAGGGGGAGAAAGGGTTGTTGAGCGCGTTGAAGAGATAAAACGTAATAATTATGTGGTAAGACTTGACATGTGTGCGACAGTGCGATGCCGACATCAAAGTAAAATGCCGCCGTGCTTTAACGCCGTACGTGGTTCCCTATAATTTCACCTGCTTTGATTGCCTCTTACCTGCGAGTGCCTGTCATGACAGTCGAATAACTGAATAAGCCATCACTATAATCATTATAGTAAATCGATCATTGTATATGTGTATGTAAACATAGTACGGCGAATATGTCAGAGTTTCATAAGTTCTCATTATTCAGCGCAACGTTTGAACGCGACGGACGGCACGGCCACGCAGCGGACGCAACAAACGCAACGCAAGACCGCGCTTCTATAGTAAGGTTGCATTTTGGCCTTGCGACGCTTTAAGTCAGTTTGGTCGGCAGGTAAAGTAAGTCTTGCATTTGTAGCGCAGAAATAATCATTAAAGATTTCATTAAACTAAGCTTATGTAGATTTGGCGAGTTTCCCGTCGATATTGTGCGCTGCAGAAATTTACTTTCATACTTGCTTACCCGGTATTTACTTGTGAAAGAATAAATTTTGTCTGTATGGTCTTGACGCTTATAAAACTCAGCATATTGTCCGATACATCTGGCAGATCAACCGCCGATCTACCGTTGTGGATCATAGTTTCCGGACTCCAAACACCTCGCACCGTAATTTCGGTGGTGCAGCTTTAATAGCTGCCACAAAGTGCTACGGCATGATGAAGACATCGCAAAGAAAGTACGAAACTACGAAACGACGTCAGTCAGGTTGGAAAAACAAAATCATCGACTTAGCAAAACAAGCGCCGCCGCGGCGACGGGCGGCGCAGAGACCGAGAATCGTCGTACCGAGTCGGGTGCCGGTAGGGCCGATGCGGCTTTGAAGCAGCGCGTCGTAATACAAGCTGGAAATGCTTAGTAGACGACGACGTGTGGTCTGGCAGATGTTCTCCCAGCTGAGCCTGTCGAATGTTTCCGTCATCGCCTCCGATAACTAGAGAGAGAGAGAGAGAGAGTTGTCTTGTCAGTCGTCTAGTGGAAGAGAACTTCTTACTCGTTCAGCCTTGCTTTGCTTTGCTTCGCTGCTCGCTCTAGGCCTATACTCGCGTCTCTTCACGCCCATTCCAATCAGACTCGCCACTTCGTCCGTCCGTACGTTTATCTTCTGGCAAGCAGTGGGGATGCACGGACCCTGGATAGTTTCCCAAACTTTGCACCTGTGGCGTGCAAACTTTTCTCAGATTTTTTTTTGGTGCGCGCGTGCTTCTATGTTCTTTTGCTGGCACGTTCAGCTTGCAGGAAGTCTGCAATAAAGCAGTCACCGAAGATTGTGCGACTCCCTTTTTAGCTGACCGCATTAACCATCGCCCGCCGAACGTCTGTCTGTTGATCGTTGCCGTCTGTCTGTCAGGATTGTGACCAAACGGTAGGACGGGAACATCATAGTGGGTTGTCGATGTTACCATTGGATAGGGCGATGACGAGTTCCTATGTGGAATGGCGGATGTCTCCATTTGCGACGGTTTCGTTGCAATTTGTAAATGTTTTGCTCTTCTTCACTTTACTTTTCCACTTTTCACTAGTGTCTTGAAGCCATTTATTCGCGACTATAGAAAACGAGCGTATAAAGTTAGAACTGCACGAAATTAAACTAAGTATTGCTGTCAGTGGGACACGAAGGTAAAACTGCCGCATTGAACAGTAATTGCTAATGCTCTTGTTTAAAACGAGACCAGCCCTATATCCACCAGGTTGAGCGGAGCTTGAAGCTTGAAGAATGGCCGCTGTCTGTCTGGAAGCAACGTCGATATCAGGTTCCGGGAAGAATTCCATGAGTTTGCTGCCCGCAGAGTTTCGTCGTCCGCTTAGTCGAAGTTGAAACACTACACCACCACGCACGGACGCATGGACGGACGTCGTGCTGCCACATCCAAAACTCTACTTATCATTCTGGATTTCCTCTCAGAGCGGCAAAGCACCAACGCGCAACTACGCCTTAGGGGCTACCTACATGTATGACTAGAACTAAAACTCGCATGTAGTTTTGTCTTTAGGCAGATGTACGTCGTATTGGCACCACTAAAACTGTTCGAAACCGAGCAAAACAAAGTCGCACGCTATAAACTTGCCCAGCAGTCCCGCGCTAAGCTCGGCCGACGAACGGTTTGTGGTGCCTTTTGATGATAATCTTTATTCACCAACACAGTGTGGTAGGTAACGAAACAAAAATGCATAAAACAGTTACTAAGCTATGGCGCATCACAGACACACATGACCTTAACTATACAGAGTATATTTTAACAGGTTGAGCTAAAAAAGAACGTTTGTGCTGGCGTTTCTGGTTGCTAATGACCAAGTTATTTTCACTGATTACACGAAGTTTCTGTGAAGTAAGTTGCTAATTTCTAGCGCAAGATGGACGTGAGCATGCTAAAAATCCCAGTTAGTAATTTACTGCTCTATCTGACAATCGCTGCATGAATCTGCGGTGTTTAGGCAGACCGCCTAAATTCAGGGCCATTATGTTGCAGCCTTAATTGTTAGCTGCAGCGCATAACCCAAGTGACGCCGAGAGCCATCGCGGGGCCCGGGGACAACATTCTCGCGGGGCCCGTCTGAGGAAAATTTTTTAGAATTTTGCTTTTTAACATGGCGCATTCTGGTGTACATTATATTTTTGAGCGACGGCGACTCCCAAAAGTCGCGGGCGCGGGGTAACTTATACCCCCTATACCTCTCCTCTCTCGACGGGCCTGCATAATCCGGCACTAAAACGCCCACGTAATGATGATGATGATGATGATGAAGGACGAATTAACTTTAGCGTGGCTAATGGTTCGGCGGAGGCGATGAGTTGCCAGGGTGTGTGGTCAGTCGAGAAGTTGTTGTGGTTAACGTGATGCGACATCAATGAAGATACCTGGCTGGCTGACTGCAGCTGTCGCAGCGCAACCACTTGCTGCGTCGCTCGCGCGGACGTCACAGACGCGACACCGAACCCGGAAGTAAACACACGCACGTGGTTGGTGGGTCGTTTAAAATGCCGTTACAGCCGCCACACGTGTCTCTGTTAGACGAGCAGATGATCAGTTAGTTTGGCTTCCTGGTTTCTTCCTGCTGTATTGTTTTTCACTCGAAAATGTAAGATGTGCTGACCGGCTGCCCGTTACGATATGCACCTGTCTCTGTCAGTTTCTCGGTTCTCTATAGTTTTCACCAATCAGCAAAGTAGTTTGTTTTCAGTCCGCTTATCTTGCCCCCTAGCGCCCCTCTCCAATGCACCCTGATTCTCTTGTGAGATTTTGGCGCTGTATAAATGGGTACTTACTTACTTATTTGTATAATGCCCATTAGAATCAGACCAAAAAAGATTAATTTGTTTACTGCAGTCGTTTCCGATGTTGGAGTCACAAAAAGTCGGTTCAAACACGTTATTTAGTCGCTACCGTTCTGTATAGAAATAAAGATTTTTTGTTGACTGTTATTGACTTTCAAAACTTATCGTTCCGCAGGAAAACTACAAACCCAGGTAGGCCTACTTCCATACAGTCTTATTTTCACACTTAATACTTAGCCTATAGGAAAGTCTGCAGATGGCTGAGATTACAACGGCAGTCATGATTGTCGGTACCGACGTCATGCATTGAGTGTGAATGTTTTTATACGTCATGGTTCGGTTACTCGTGACTTAATACGTCATCACGGGCATGCAGTGTAGGCTTAGTCTACGAGTACATGCGCTGCGGTCTTCAATTAGTGTGTTTTTGTTCAGTAGCTGCATACTGCACATTACTTATTTTCAGTACGAGGCCTCCGTGAACAAAGCCGATCGCGAAATGCAGCAGCTCCATCCGGTGACGCATGCGCATAGACGTTGTCGTAACCTACCCTGTAATCACGCCGGCGCCGATGTGGCGACAGGGTACGCGCTGCGAAGAGCGTTTCTGTCTCTCGGAAACGGCAGCACGCGATTTTTCGCTAATAAAACGCGCCCAAAGCTCCGAGCCTAGACACCCAGTTCACCGTGACCTGTTAATAACAGACCGCAGCTGCAGGCAGGCACTATAGATGCCTATAATTGCAGGTTTCGTTTGCCAGTACTGTTGCTGCTCCGAAACGGCTTTTCAGTCACGAGGCATGACGTATGATGTATTGGATTCGAAGCTTGAAATGACGGAAAAAAATTACTCCGAGTGTCTGCCGCGATCGATGCATGCACGTTCTGATGGCAATTAGCTCGATGAAACCACATCTGTGACTAATGCCCGAGCGAACAATGATTTCTATAGACTGCTCTGCTGCTTTGTAATCCGATCTACTACGGGTCTATAGCTCATTTGTCGCAGGGAAACGAGACGTTTTACTCTGCCATGCACGGAGATGACTGTATCGATGTCATTTATTATTGGGCGGCATCGATAAATAGGTTGAATATAACCAAAGTGTAGTCTGTCTGTCTGTCTGTCTGCATGTTTGGCACACTCGTTACCCGGCTAAAGCATTCGGAGAAAACAAGACGCCATTTGGCGGCAGGGACGCGTCTTCTGTCGCAAGCATGGTCTTTCGCTCCCGCGAAATTATAGGCCTAGTGGATTTTGGAGTTGGACTGCTCTCCTCTCTGCCTAATGAAAATCTCCATTGCGAAATTGCGGCAAACCGTTATGGCCACTTCACACCTACGACGCAACACGAGTTGCGTCGTTGGGGTAAACTCGAATTACCGATCGACGCAACTGTCGTGATCGTGGGCAACGGTGCAATGACGTCATTAACATTGTGACGTCACGCTGCTGTGTACAGACCACGCGTTGTTTGCTAGCCTGGCTGAGCAGTTGAGTTGAGTTTAGTCGCGTCGGCATCGTATACGTTGTGAATTAGCCATTAGCCTACAAATGGCGGAATGGTTATAAACGGCGTATGGCCCTTTCAACAACTCAGCAACAGCAACACAACAAAATGTACCCTGTACAACTTTCTCAGGCCTATTTCTTTGCAGCATGTCACGTATCGTGCCAGTACGATTAACTTTGTATAACGGAACAGAAAGCGTTTGTCTGCAATCAGTTTCGCGTCGTATGCGCTGTGCAGTTCGTGCTGTTGACCTCAAACGTAACGTTTGTCCTTTAACCGTGAACCGGCGCCGGCCTGCTGCATGGCTTAACAATCAGAAGGCGCCGCCGCGAAGTGCGCATGTCCGGTACAAAACACGTCTTCCGTTTCCGGTCATGCGTGCGTCGCAATGCACCGAGTCGGCTGGTAGCCGTTACGGTCCGTTCGCTGCGACGGCGATTGATCAAAGCCTGCGTGTTTGATGTCTTAATCGCCGCGCGGCGCCACCGTGCATTACTAGTAGGTACTAGTGTCCGCGGCGGCCTATATATAATGTCAGTGGAGTAGGCCTCTATATGCAGAATGATTAGCAGGTCGATAGATGGATGTATCGTAGTGCCTCGGAACGTGGGTTATCGACGGTAGCTACGAAGCGTCACCTGCCATATGGGATCACACATTGTTACTTGCCACCCGACCGAGGTTAACGCGGCCCGCCTCAACCGCAGCCAGACCGCTCGATTTACCTACTATGGCGGGATGAAGGGCTGAGCTTTGTGTTGGTTATATACCGAGATAGTTTGCCTGCCCGCAGACAGTCGCCCATCCAAGCAGTAGGCCTAACCGCTTGATGGCTGTCTCAGTTCTGAGGGGTACTAAACTTGGTGAATTAAAACACTTTTTTACATTTATTTACATTTATTTACAAGAAATCCTTCACAGTTCACAGTTCACCTTCTTACAACCGGAACCATTTTTATAAAGTCATGTGAACATTCAACACGCCTAAGTACCGAATAGGCCCAAACGTGACAATGGCATTTCCACCGGGTGTCGAACCAACGACCTTGAGATCGCAAATCCAATGTCATATACCGTTACACTACTAAGCACAACCAAGCCGCCCTGAATGTCGCAGAACGCGTGTTTCATGCCTGACACTTGCTGCCTGCGGATGTTCGTTGTGGGCGGGGCTACACAGTTTGTAGGCGGGGCCGCGTCATTCACCGTCAATAAGCCGCATTCCCAGACACTCCAGAGATCAAATGAAACTTGCATTACGGCACCGCAATCGGCAGTATCCTGGACAGTCGTTATAACTATTAACCATCAGCTGATAGATGCCGGACATTACTACGTAGTGTACCGTGCTGTACATGTTGCCCAGTCTTTGATCAATCTTGCAATAATCGTTAAGCTTTAAAGCTCGTTGCTCACGTGCAACCCTTGATCACCGCTGACATCTCATCTAGCCATTCGTTGTGCAGTTGGCTTAATTACCGGGATAGTGCCACGTTAATTATTGGACACTTCCGTATACTAGCCTGACTTTTATAACAGCACTTGCGGTATACACTGTAGCATTCTTACTGTACATTTGCCGTTCTGCGTAAAGTGGATCAAACGACGCTACAGATTTGAGACGCTTTGAGCCGGCCGGGGCTAAACTCAGTCAAGCTTTATTGCGTATTTTATGTGGAGTTTACAACATCAAGCAAACATCGAGCAGCTAGCTCGACGTTCTATGGTAATTAGCATGCTAATTAGGAGGGCGGGCGGGCTGTAATTGGAAGACCTATATAACACGTGATCAACTGTGGGCTAAGAGCCTAAGCCTAGGCCTATATCAATTTGAGTTAGAGGGCGGGGTTTCAATAGGCCTGCTTGAGCCAGCTCGATGTTTGCTCGATATTTGCTTCGTATAGGCTATGCTTTATGCATGCGTCATATTTGCTCGACGTTTGCTCGATCGTGTAAACACCCTATTACGCACAGGCACAACACACCATCCATTTCAAATGCATGAACAGTCACGGCCAAAAAATACCAGCAAATTCAACACGGCCTAAGGCAAAGTTCAGCAGTATAGCGCATTTCCTTCGCAATCTTTCTTTGATTACTTTATTATGCGCGGTTATTTGAGTAACAGAACTACTTCAAAGGGTTAATCGCAGTTAATGATTCAAGTCAGACGAGGGTTCAGGATACGATTTTCTAAGATTTGGGTTTAAGACGTTAAATATGGATAGCCAGGATAAGAGTCCGTGTACCTACTGAACTGGAAAAATTCACCTCGGATTTGTCGTTCTTCTGCGGTCTACTTGTAGTTCACTCATCCCATATGCATATCCCACCAGCGACAGACATTCAGACGGACAGTCGGACGGACGCTTGCGAGGCATCGGTTTGCGGACCGACTGGAGGTATCTTTCGTACTAATTGAATACGCGCTACGTCACTTCACTAGAGATGCACGGATCGCGGTTTCCTCCAAAGTCTCGCCGTAGTTTACATTTTCGCACGCGCCATTGCAGGCAGCATGAACGTTTAAGGCGCGTTCCGAACGACGTGACCGAGTTGAACTGAACTAAACTGGCACGGTTTACTTTTTGACGAGCTGACCAATAGGCAAGCAGGGCGAGCCTGTTGATCATTGGTTGGCGCGTACGGGCGCGGAGTCACGTAGTCACCGACGCCGTTAGACGGTGCCTACTGTAGAATGTTACTGCTTGTTCATTGGCCAGTTCGTCAAAAACTGAACCATATCAGTTCAGTCGACTTTAGTTACATCGCTTTATACGCGCGTTTGTAGATTATTATGTATCGTGGGGGCCGTCTTAATAGAGCGCATTACAGGTCATGCCCGTTCATTGTTCTGTCTGTTTGTTCTGTGCACATTTTTAACTTGAAATAAGAAAGGCTTTGGAAACCAAAGTTGGTTTGAAACTTTGAACTTTCTTCAGTAGTCCTAGTAGTAGGCCTAGGTCTAACCGGCGTGCAAATTCCTAATCATAACTTTTGTTTTTTTCGAAATGAAGATTCTCGAATTCAGAAGGTCAAAGGTCAAGGTTAGGGTTAGGATTGCGCGAGATTAGACGGACGGCCGCATAATATGTCGTTACTGGGCCGACGTAGTTCTGTTAACTATAAGTTATATTATTTACTGGATAAGGGAACGTTTCGCGCTAAACTAGGCCTACCTGCATCTCGGCACCGGCTGCTGTTGCTGCTGCTGGCGCCACCTGGCGAACACCCGGCAAACATCGCCGTCGCCGAATTCGCTCCAGTTAACAGACGATGACTGAATGCCGTCCGAGGCCGAGAATTTCGGTAGTTGTTGGCGTTTTTTCGTCGTCTACTTGTTGAAACCATGCGCATCGATCCGCTAGGGACGGGTGGAGCATGTCCCGTCAGTTTTCGATCGAGGATATCGTTGACTTTGTTCCTCCCACAGTCGAGAAAAGATGGCTTGAAATTTCCGAAAGCTGGCCCATTTTCAGTGATATAAAGTTGTTTTAAGGCCAAAAAATGCACCAAAGTTGTTCGTGACTAGAGCTTCGCTGTGTTAGACCCCAGACCAGGCTAGGGGAGCGTAAAACTTTATAAGGACGCTTCCTCACACAACATGTCGGATAGCGCATAGACCTACCCCGTCTCTACTCCTAGTCCTATACTCTTCATTTCCCAGTGATGGCTACAGATCGCCGCTGATCAAAATTTACGTTAAAACTTTGTTACTCTCATCATTTTTTGGTTTTTAGGTTTATCTCCGTTTAGCATCCCACCCTCAAATAAATCATGTCATGAAGGGAAGTTTTTCTTCGCTGTTTCACGTCAAAATATCTGATTTGCCGTTTTTCCTACATACACTTTTCCGCAGTAACTTGTCCAGGATTTTAAAATCGTCAACGGAGCAAAAACTATCTTTTCTTTGTAGCCAGTGGCGGTTCTAGGCCCGGGCCGGGGGGCACATGCCCCCTAGTTTTGCTCCAGCCCCCCTCCAGTTTCGTGGCCACCCATGATTTTTTTGCAAAGATAACATAAATATCTGATGTCTTTATGTTTCCAAAATTTCTAAAAGCGGGCAAATTTGCGGCTTCCATTGAACGTCCAAAAACCAAAAACAACCCCCTGACCAGGGGCTCTGCAGCTGCGCCAAGTCCGCAGACCGCACACGCACCGACTGCATTTGACTGACGTGATGCGTCATTACTTACTACAAGCTGATTCTCGCTCGTCGCACCGACCGATGACGTCACGTGCCTGTCTGATGATAAATAAGTAATCGATTGCTTGACTTTGCTTCGCGTCTCGCGTGCATTGTGTGCAAGTTTAATCAGTTGTCTGTCATCCGCTGCTTTATTTTATGCGATTGCATTCGTGACGGACTTTCTCACGTGTTTTATGTCTTTTCTTCTTTCTGAAGATACTTGCCAGGAAACCAGAGCTGGGAAAGACCTATTTTTTTTTAAAAATTATGTTTTAGGTTTTTTTCAGGTTTCTAAGGCTTCAAAGGTTTTATGTTTTTGGTTTAGTGTCCAATGAATACCGTGCGCAAAATTACGACCCAGGTAAAACATCTTATACACCCTGTAGTTTGTATACATGTTACATAGTCACATTGATTTCTATAAATTAAAGCAAGGTGAAGTAGGCTAATAAAAATTCAAAATGCTGGCAGGCCATGTCATGGTGAAGTTAGACTTCTGTAATGCGTTGAATGGTCTGCACCGCCTCGACATGCCGCTCGCTGTGAAAGACAGTCTGCTAGAGTTGTACCCATATAGCTTTTCGGCATATGCATACCCATCGATCCTTTTCTACGGGCCGCATAAGGTGATGTCAAATGAGGGCCCACAGCAAGGGGATCCT
>Ga0209367_1011028_pt1 | contig 12042 bp, 6 predicted proteins | sample WorMetLIZISLAND2_FD_187412 | JGI IMG/M metagenome (GOLD analysis project Ga0209367, IMG submission 187412) | Marine gutless worms symbiont microbial communities from Max Planck institute for Marine Microbiology, Germany - Olavius geniculatus... ... | reverse complement strand
GTGTCCATGCACGTTCGTGCGTCCAACATTTGAGGCGCTATATCTCCATAACTGTTCAAGATGGACGCATGGTCACTCGCACATCGAAAACAGCAAAAATCACAAAAAGGTGATATTATTCAGCAGCACATTGACTCACAGTCAGTGTTAGGCGGGCAATATCACCTTTTGTGATTTTTGCTGTTTCGATGTGCGAGTTCTTTAATATTGCCGTTAACAAGTGTATAAACTGATGTTTTGTGCATTTATAAAGATATAATAGCTAGGGGTCAATAGTCACGTACGAGGTCGTGGCCGCAATCAGCAAACTGTGCAAACTTTACACAGGTCCACGTACGTAGCTATAGAGAGGCCTATATATCTGCGCTCGTCGACGGCTCCGTTTATGCGAATAATGCCGTAGCTACACGCACCGATTTCCTCGTTCAAAATGTTGTCCGACGTCGCCAAGCCTTTGGAGGTTTAACATGAAATTTTAGCCAATGCTCACGAGACGCGCGAAAGCCTATAGCAGTTTTTTGTTCGCTAGTTGTCTGGGTCTCTCTCCATCGATTGCGTTGCAATTCACTCTTCTGCAGCGGAAAATCGCAAAAGTCACTAAAAGCCCCTATTTTGGACGTTCAAGGTCATTCAAGGTCATTGATGTATAGCACTAAAAAGCACGTAACCAGTGCTTGTTATGATGAGCAACATGTCTTCGCCTATCTGCAACCGTTTCCACGCTAAGTAAGCCAAAAATAACCACTTTTTAGAAGGGTACCCGTATTTCACACCCTCGTGCGCAAGCCTTGTTGAACATAGAAGCTTTGGGACGTGGACCGCTGAAATCTACATTCAATGCCTAAAATTTCTTATGCAGGTTGTCTTGGTTTATCCCCAGCCATTTTGGCGCAATTCACTTTTAAAATGTGTGTCGCAGCCCAAAATGGCGATAAATTTATTTTAAACCCTTATTCTGGGAGTTCACGGTTATTCAAAGTCATTGATTTCGGTGCCAATCAAAAGCGCGTGTGCGACTTCCTATATTAGTGATTAATACACTGTAGTAACCTTGGCCCTGTGTCGCACCGTTTCTGAGATACGGCGACCTATTGGCTTAAAATCGCAAATTTTTCCTATCGCCTTTCATTTAGCGCCCTCGCTCGGGGTGACCCTTTTTGAATTTATGAAAAAGCTTGACGGATTCTAAAACTAAAGTCTTCCAGGCAGCCGACGGCGCAGATTTGGTGATCCTAGCTTCCACCGTCTTTGAGTAATCCACCCGTGTGTCGGACGGACAGACAGACGGACAGAATTGCGATGGCTAAGACGCGCTCTAGCAGTACCTGCTTTTGCGCGTAAAAATCTTGTCCGAGGAAATCGGACGGAATGTACATGCTTATTCTTTCCGATTTCTTCAGACGAAATTCTTTGCCTGCCAGCCACAAGACGCCCGCGAGCACCTCGGACACGGAGATCCGTGCGTGTAGCCACGGCATAAGTCGTCTAGTGCACGAGATTGCTTTGGCCCCTGCTGAACTGTGAACGTCTATTTTGCCGTTGCAGTTATCGTCAAATGCAAGCTGCATACGTAGCACTTTTTACGGTGCTCAGTGTAGTGTAGATTTAAATTTATGCCAACGCAGAACTAGAAAGTGAGTTCAGACAAAACCTAAGAGTTTTTTTTGGTTTTTAAGCTTAAAAGTTTTAAAATCTAAATTTTGTGTTCTTAGGTTTTTATTTGCTATGCCAAAAAAACTTGTGAACGTAATTTATCCCCTCTCTTCAAAAATAAGCTTTTTCCAGCTCTGTGTCAATGGTTGAATTTCTCTGTGAAGCCGAAATTAGCATTACAGCTGAAGATTAAACAGAACATGAGCACTGGTAAAGTGGAAGTGTACAGGGTGGTCCAAAAAACGGATACCCAGTTTTATTTTTGGGATAACTTCGGTAATTCAGCACCGATTTTAGCCATTCTTTCACTGTTACAAGCACAAATTTATGCCGCGTAAACGTGAAGTTCTTCCACCCACCGCACCTTTATTGTGTGACCACATTACCTAGCAAAACAAACACTGTCAAAGCTACAGTGGTCTCGGAGAACAGGCAAACACATAAAGATATCAATTTCGTAGCATAAAATAGTTAAGCTTACTTACTTATTCGCAGTAGTGCCTTGTGACGTCATTGTTACGTCGTATTGTGTTTATTTAAGTTTGTTTACCAGTAATAATTTTTAGAATAAATCGTTTGATATGCAAATAGACCTATTAAAGTATAATGTAATGCAGACCTCAAAATGTTTTGTAAGATTACCGCAGGATCTCAGTAGGGCCTATGCGTGAATTCGTCGTAGAATGGATTTGTGGAGCGATTTACCAGAATAATTAACTGGCGACGAACTTGTGCTTTAAGCAGTTCTATTTGTCAGGCAGATAAAAAAGATTCCTTAATATTTCTGTCCTTATGTCCGCCTCGGGACTGCAGCACACAGTTCTGCTGCTGCTGCTGCTGACTGCTACTCAGCTACGTCCTTCCATCCAGTTGCACATTCGCTAACTTTCGCCGTCATCTCAATGAGCAGATTTTTTTAGTCGCGCGATCGCCGCCACTCGTCGATTCGATCAACGCGTTCGGGCCAAAGATAACATCGCCAGCTGCTCGCACGGCCGTCGGAAACCGCCAATGCAGGTGATAATCACCATCTCTTTTTCCCACTCTCCCCTTCATTTCATGGCCGAGGTCGAGTCTTTGTGAATGTTTGGATGGCTGCTGCTGGTGCCATTCCTCATCGCTAGATAACGCTATCGACGCTAGGTTAGACTGATGTCGAGCGGTATTCAGCATTCATGCTGCATGCTGAATAGACTGTCTCACTGCTCCGTTGATTTCGTCCGTGAGCTTCGATCCCATTCGGCTGTTTCATTTTTGGAGCTGTCGCTAATACAGCCCATTATAATCGCACAGATAGCACACGCTCCGTTGGCTCTGGCTCTGGCCAGGCTGAGGCTGAGCGCACGGCATGTCTTGTCGTTACGCTACGTCGCTGCTGTCTCTCTCTCTCTGTCCGAACGATTGCGTGACGTTTTCTGTTTCTCATTAGGCCCATAGGAATAGTCTTTCTATAACCTGCAATCTTGTTTATTTATTCATTCATTCATTCATTCATTTCTATTGTCATCAGCGACAGCTCATTCTAAGCTATTAGCTTGTCACCTTTATGGGCCTAAATACAGTTGCGCGCATTTTATTCTCGTTAATTGTAATCTTACTTTCTGATCGTGCACAAAAACAATCATTGCCAAGATTACACTGTTGAGAAGTTGCGCTCACTACAGATGCATTAAAATTGCAGTTTCACCGTATGCCTATTATGCACATCCGTCTTTTTGGGCAGTCTGCCTCGAAAAATTATGACACAAACAGCTAAAGTTGAAACAACGGTTCTTGTTCTGTTGTTCAATATGTACAGACAATTAAAAACAGTGACTAATCAAAATAATAACTTGTAGAACAGTGCCTAGATAACACAAAACTAAGCAATCCTGCGAAGCAAACACGTTACCATAGTCTCGCCGCTAGATCTGAACAACACGAATTATTTCTGACTGAAATTGTACAAAATAACGCAGCCTGCTATGAAATTATTCGCAAGAAAACGTGCAACGAAACAACTGGGCAATCAGCTGAATTTAGTTCTAACACAAAACCGCGACCGAGACGGACTACAAGCGCAGAGTCGTCGGCGATCGACGTATATAGGCCTAGGCCTATACGAGTCTATGACCTATAATATTCGCGCGAAAGAAACTGTCAGCGAATGTTGAGAGTTAGACTAGTGATGTGCCTATCATGCAGTCCACATCAGTCAATGACGACGACATCAACGACGTTGTTATTTCGACGGCGTCGTTTCCTCGGTTGCTCCACATCATCCCGACACTTCCAGTCTTCATCACTGCCGTTGTTGTTGTTGTTAGTGTTAATCTGGCTGGCTGTGCTGTCGGCCGGCGTAAGGACGGTGCCAATGTGCTGTCCCTCGGGCGGCACGTCGGGCCCAAACAACACCTCGAGGCGCGGGAAAACTTTACCCAGTGTGTCGACACTGATCAGTTTATCGTGTCTAAGTCGGTCGGTCGGCAGCTTGTAGAACCGCAGGAACTGCTGTTCCTCCTCGGGCGTCATGTGTACGTCTGGAATGCGCAGAAGCGTCTCCACCGCCCGAATGAAACCGGTCACGTTGTGCTGGTGCGGGAAGAAGACGCGACAGATGGCTTCCAGCAGGACGTACTGGGTGGCGGGGTCAGCCGGTCGACGCAGCGACGAGATGGTACGACCGCGGAATGATACAGACTCTATCACAGTGGGCGCACTGGGCGCTGGCGCCGGCGCGGGCGGCGTCTTGGCTACTGCTGGCGCGGGCGGCGCAGACTGGGAACTGACGACTGACCCGATCACTTGCGACATCGTCTGCATAGGTTACATTACGAATAAAAGTAAGTAAAGCATAAGTAAACACAAATGTCGCCAAGTTTCCGGGAATAAAGGAAACAAACATGCATGCGTTAATTGAAACCGAATGAACAATGGAGACGGCAGATGCGTCGTCATCATATATATTATCATCTATAACATATTCGCACACAATAGATATTGAATAAATTGACACTTGACAAATCGCAACCCAGTAACAACTCACAAACTGTAGAAGCCCAAAATGCATTAAGCTATGTAGGCCTACGTAAAACGAATAAAAACAGCAATATTCCTGAAACATACAAATTCGTCACCTGAAAAGTGCTAGTGCATCAATAGCAGTCTTTATGTGAAAGGCTAAATTTCTAAATTTTGACTTTCAACACTTGGCGTGACCGTAGTCGGGCCGACCACCAAAATACACGTTAAGTCTGCATGAAAAATTGAAGATCAAGCACTAAAATCGTCACCTGTAAAACGCGTTTTCTAGCGTTTTGCCGAAATATACTGCTCTATTACAACTACCATCCACTGTATTAATCTATCTGCAATCTGCCGACTGAGTGTTAACGGATTACTTCATATACATATTGCTGGTAGTTCCAACTGTCGCTCCAATCCAAATGCTGTATAGCATCTTTAGGTAGTTAGCATGTATGTACTGAAAACACCATGTGCCTAAAAGAAAAATAATATCAATGGCAATTAGCAACACTGTAGTTACATCAATCCAACCAATTAAAATGGCTAACGTGTTAGGCCTACAACCGTGTCATTTACACTACAGGTCCTAATGACGCACAGTAGATTAACAAATGCCAACTTCTGAATGTTCTTTTTCAAACACAACTAAATAATGCCGTAATGCGGTAATGTGGCTATAAGCGAAACTATACTAACCTGAGAGGGCGGCAAAGTGGAGACGGCTGGCTGAGACACGGGTGTAAGTGGACCTACAGATCGGGCATCAACACCGCCACCAAGCGGTGCGACACTGGTGCCCGCTGACTGGACAGGAGCGGCTGAGGACATGTCGCCGAGTACACCCTCGTCAATGAACTGAGCGTGAGAGAACGGGTCATGGCTGGGCAGGCCGCGTACGAACGGCGTCGGCTTAGTGATCACACAGACGGCATTGATGTCTACCAGTGACGTCGTCATGTCGAACGTAAAGTCCAGGCCGGCACCCGCACACAGCTCGTTCAAGTACTGACACTGCGCGTCCGTCGGCAAAGTAAGCGGCAAAAACTGGTGTGTAGCGGGACCCAGCAGACCAGCAGCGTTCTCAACGACTGAGACAGGCAGAAGCTTGCCCTGCTTCGCGTTGACGTACGGTATCACGCTGCACAGTACAATCAACACCAACAATAACGAGATCGCACGCGCAGTATACGTAAAAAAATACGTTATGCGAAAACGCTTTTGCTCCATTTTTTTCGAATTTGTGCCATATAAATTTCATTAATAATAATAATAACTCCCCTTCCCGGTTAACTGCCACTAGATGGCCGCCCTTTGTATATGTACGTGGTGGAGATCAGCGACTTAGTAAGTGGTAACGGCATGCTTGTAGCGCAGTATAGCGGAGCTTGGTTGTTGCTCTAAACGAAACAGCAGTTGAGAGTAGATCAAAACTGCGGTCGCAACTTCTCCATTAGTGGACCAAAGTAGGCCTACTCGAGACTTAAGTCTTCCAACATATTGTTACGCCGTCAAATCGCGAATTCGCCAAATTTCATGTTTGTGAGCATCAATATTTCAGAGGAGCTAATAGCCTAGAGACTGGCGCACGCGACGCTCTCCGCTGCTGTCAGATAACCACGTGGTTATTGCACGTGGTTATAGCCTGTGACGCGGCCAGACAAATAGACAACCAGACAAAATACGCACTGCCTAACAAACAGCAAATGTGCGCGGCGGTCAAACAGTCAAAAAGTGATCCAAAATTTCTGAGCCAATTTGTCACATTACACTCACTTCCACTAAATATGCAACTTTGTATATTGAAATTGACATTAACAACACACGCCTGTTGTTCAGCTGGATCCATCCTCCAGTGACGGCGGTAGTGGAACTGTGCAGCACGGACTTGACATGCGAATACAGTTCACAAAACTCGTCGACATCAACGACGAGGTCGTTGACGGTGAACGCGCCGAACTGACTGCTGGCGGCACAGGTGAGCCGCAACGCCTCCACATCGCTCAGGTACTTGCTGACGAGAAGCCGACGGTTCTGAAACGCGGCGTTAAAGGCAGTCGTCGACGACAGACGATTCAAAAGTCTATCCTCGAGCACGCGTACCGGGCCGTGCGGCTTCCCGCCACGAATGATGCAAGGTACACGCAGACCATCGACCACAACCCACGCAACTTGTCCGTCCAGTATCTGAGCGTTAATCTGCGAGCCTAATGCTGTGTAGCCGTTCGCGACTGGTTGAAGCGGAGATGTAGTGCCAGGTGTTGTTGAACCCCGATTCATCATGTCTAGCATCTGTACAAAATCAATGACATGCCACTGCGTTTATTACGATCCCGATTTTTTGGGCAAACTGATTAATTTCCACATCAGATTAATCACAGAAAATGGGTGACAGAAGAAAAAACTAACGAGCCTGGAATACATGTAAGCGTACAACCAACCAGAAACTGAATAACTGTAATAAGTACTACCGAAGTCCGAAGTGGTAATGCGATTCTTGCGATTTATTTTTTTTACAATTTTACAACTTTAGTTTTAGATAATTTGTTTGTTTCTCCATCTTTTTTCATAATTATTAAACTGTCGGCAAGAGACAGCTCCACCGGCACTCTTTACGTGTTGCTGTTGATGTCTTCTTTTTCTCCTATCTTCACTTTGCAGCACGAAATCTGCGAGCTCCTTGGCCGATCGCCATGAAGGTTTTGTCAAATAATCGGAAATAACTTTCAATATGTTAACTGTAAAGTGCAGATAAAAAAATCTAGCCCACCCCAAAAATATATGCAAAAACATGCAATCTTAGGCATGACTTCGAACAACTGATCACGAGTACATATTCGGAACGTATCATGACATTGACGATCACAAAAACAAGTGACTGATCACAATCTCTCGCACGTGCGAGGACAAAGTTTGGTGAACTTTGGTCCAATAACCAAAAATAGGACCTGCGATAGGATGCATCCAAAATTTACTTTTTCAGTAGATCCTATTTCGATCCTCAACGGGTGCTGGATGGTAAAAATTTTACATCACTAGTCACACAATGACCAATGCTTGCTCACGCACACCTCACCGGCGACAGGGGTGCCTGACAATTTTAAAACTTAGAGCAAACTTGTGTATTAAGGCCAATAACTCTGAGATCACGAAACGTCCACGACTCCACGTGATGTGCCGCGAAACAGGTATGACAATTTGGACACAAATGTTTTGCAACCGACACCAGGGACGTTAAGTCTTAAGGCAGTTTTTGTCTCAAGACAGTCTTAAGAGTTAAGACACGTTTTAGTGCCTTAGTCATCGTCAGTAAATGGTATATTCCGTGATTCCCTAGCTCCTAAGGTTGAGGTTGCCATTTATTTATCTGATAACCGTATGAATAACCGCTACGCTATTGACACGGCTGCCGGATAAATATTCTGCGTTTATAAAAAATAGTGAATGGCGTCGGGGTCATTAGGCTACTGGGAATTGTTATGTATACCTCAACGTAGAAACCTGCGCACGTTTGGTTCAAATCACATCACGCGACGTTCACAAACACGCCATAGTCACCAATCAATCAGTGGGGCGTTAGTAGAAGTGATTTTTGACTGGTCACGCCTCATTAATATTCAAGACATCTATGACCAAAAGAATATTTATTTTTTCAACGACGTCTTACATAACGCAGTGAGCCTTTAGTCGAATATCTAGAATTTTTTAAATGTAGGCCTATATATCTGTGGACTGAAAGGACTGACCTGAATGAAGATTTTTTTGGTATTTTTGAGCACTGATGCACTGTTTCCGAGATATGTTTGAAAATGTGTCTCAAAGAATATTTAAAGTTAGGCCTAACTTTGTCATTTTAAAGCAAATATTTATCTGTATTAAACAAGCAAGGCCCAGCTAGCGTAAAGGGGAACGCGCAACAGCAGTGCATGTTTGAAAGCCTAGTGAAACAAAATCAATCGCCAGAGGGCGCCAGACGACCGGCGGCTAATTATCTATAGTGTTTTACTTATACTCACCAGAGGGCGTGACCTGTCTCGCTCTGCCGACGCTATATCGGCTGGAAATCGCAAATTTTCCGTACTCCCTCTCATTTAGCACCTTCGTTCGGGGTGACCCCATTCGAATTCATGGAAAACCTTTACGGTTCCTGAAACTAGAGTCTTCTAAGCAGCCGACGGTGAAGATTTGGTGATCCTAGCTTGCACCGTTTTGACTGATCCACCCGTGTGACGGACGGACGGACAGACAGAGAAAACTGCGATGGCTAAGACGCGCCACAGCAGTAGCTGCTGTTGCACGTAAAAACCCAGCTCTTTTCAAATATTTAATTAACTCGGGCCTGTCCGCTAACCAGCAGTGAGCAGACCGTTTGATCAGCAGACGACCACGGGGATAGGGCCTATATTTCCCTCGGTCTTCAACCTCGGGTAACGTTTCCGAAACTTCGGGGAAACAATGACAAATGCCATTCGTACGAGTTCATTCGTACTAATGTGCGCGCACCCTAACATACTGCGCATGTCACAAAACGGCGCGTTCTTTCTACATCTGCGTATTTCTTGTTATAAATCCGAAGTCAGTCGCCTCCTGACTAAACATAGCAAATTTTCGACAAAGGAGATATAGGTGTTCAAAATTTCAATTTTGTCCCTAAATTCTGCCAAAATAGGGGACTAATTCGGGTAACACGCCAGATATATTCAAACTACGTACGTACCGCATTAAATCATAGACGTCGAAAATATGCTGTTCTCAACTGCTTTTCTCAATGTTTGTGACGCGTCAGCGTTTTATACAGCGTCAAAGCACTCGTGACCAAGGCTATTCGCCCGTCTACAATATTCCTAGCCCACTACAGCTTGTAGCCTGTAGGCGCGGGCGCGGCCGCCGCGGCAACGCGGCAACCTAATTGCTGCATGCCACCGGCCCAGCGCAGGCCAGCAGCGGACAGTCGGGCCGCATGCAGCAGCGGCGCTGTAGGCGTACTATTGGCGTCCGTTATCGATTGGTCCAGAAAACACAATAAACAGCCGTCGCGTGATGCTGTGAGTGCGCGCGTACTGATTAAGAACGACTGTACTCTCCGCTCGTCCTTCACTTTCTTTGTGTGAGTCAACGGATTGCGCGGGACGTCGATACATGCGGCTTTGTGCTCATCTAAGCTTACCGTTCTCTGTGTCGGAGCTGCTTGCTGTGCGCCTATGCTACGGCCGTCTTTTAGCATGGGATGCAATATAATATAATATATAATATAGTCAGATACTGTAATCGCCCGGCACGTGTCCAGTATCTGCAGTGTGTCCATGTTACCATAGGTGCCGAGTGACTTTTGGTAATGAATAGGCTACAGGTCAATTATATATTGGGCTTCCGAAAATAGAGACGAGAAAAAAGTTGAGGGGTAGAAATGTGTAAGGTGGTCCATCCTCTAGCCAAGTATAGGGTTCGTGTCGCCAACGCAGTTTGGTGAAAAGTGAAAACGCTTCCGGTGGCGGCGATGTTTACTATCATGTTAATGCACATTAAAAGGCGTAACAAGAATTAGTTAAGCTCGTGGTACGCGCGACATCATCGGTTGAAAACAATTTGGGCGCAATTCACTCTTGAAATATGCGTCACAGTCCAAAATCGCGAAAAATTCACTGAAACCCCGCTATTTTTGCATGTCAAGGTGGTTCAAGGTCATGAAAACCCGGCGTCTCTTAAACTCTTATATGACTTGGGAATAAATCGGTAAGGCAAAATAACGACAGCTAGTACGTATTTAGCACTACGAGCCGTCCCGCGTACAAATTGTAGGAAATACTTCGCAAATTGTGTTTGATCTCACCGCGGTTTACGGTGCGATCAGGTATAATACTGCAAAGAGACCTATGTATTTCGGAGTGCTCCAAAAGACGCATTTCGAACTCAGAAATTCAAAAATTTCAGTGCGCAGGTTAGACAACAGTGTGCGAGGAGTTCTACACCGACTCCGGATATACTGTATCTAGCTGACTCTGCTCTACACCGATTCCCCGATGTAGAACCGCACTACTCATGATCTCATCAAAAGAACGAGGTGAGCGATTGTCGGCCCATGTATGGGGTGGGTGGCTAGACTGATTTATGAGTGTCAGTATAGTATTGTGTTCGCTTGTGCATGCTTGTGGGTGTGTTGCAATACTGAACAGCCACGCGGCGTGAACCTAACAACAATGCTCTGTAGTAGCACCGTCATCTTGCCCACAGCTGTCTGGCTTTCTCCCCGCAGCAGCTGCACATGCGCATTGCACAGTAGGGTGCAGCTGCACGCACCGACCGACCCTGTAGCTGCGGGCGATAGCGCGGCCGGCCGTCTTTTATCGCAGTGCGGCTGCAGCGCTATGCTAGTGGCCATGCCGTAGCCTACGCAGCAGTTCGTGCTGAAAGCCAGCTATGGCCTCGATTGCACGGATGGAGGGAGTGGCGGGTGTCTGACCTGCTAGCAGCTGCTAAAATAATCACGTAGGCAGCAAAACGCTCGCTTGTCGTGCGCAATAGTAGGCCCCTGCATGTCTCTCCGATTGCTCTCTGCCCACATCTGGCTAGACACAGGGTGTGCTAGGAGAGTAGGTGTCGGCTTACATCAGCGAACACAGTGGGTCACTTGACATTGGACTCAGCGAAAAGTCTCAGCGATTCACTGAGTCCAAAAGTACCTACTTAGACCAAAGCTGAGCCGAACTAACCTGGCTAAAGTCGGTTCGATTTGCATGGAAGAGATAGCTTTAGCCCTTAGAGCTTAACTTTCACTGAGTCTGAATCCACTTCAACTTTTGACTTTAGCTGAGCGAAAACATGGCGACTATTTACAGCCCCATGCGTACGGATAGTTGAGTAAATTTAAGCAGTCTGGTATCAAAAATAAACGCCGTAATAAATATGCAATGACGTCAGATGTTACGTAATTTCGTTATTTGCGTGCGCGGTGCAATTAAATAAGCAAGTCCAAGCGTAAATGGTTGATTTATTTCCTGTTTTCTGTTTTCCTGTTTTCCGCCATTTTTAATCGTTTAGTTGAACTGTGGTCTAAGTACAGACTTTAACGTTCAGCTTTAGCTTTCGCTCAGCAAAAAGACTCAGCGAAAGTCTAAGTCAAAAAGTGAAGTGACCCATTGCACACCACAGCTGACATCCATACATTGGAGTGCAATATGCTCTGAAAAACGTAAGTTTTGTGTTCAACGAAGCAGACGAAAATTTTTGTATAATTATGTTTGCTCTAGCATATAAAGATCTACACTGTGTTTCAAAAAAACGGGCACCCTTTTTATTTCTTTCATAATTCACTCAAATGATGATCAATTTACACGAAATTTTTACCAGATGTAGCTGAAGAAATGCTAATTCAAAATATATGGACAA
>Ga0209367_1011027_pt1 | contig 12043 bp, 6 predicted proteins | sample WorMetLIZISLAND2_FD_187412 | JGI IMG/M metagenome (GOLD analysis project Ga0209367, IMG submission 187412) | Marine gutless worms symbiont microbial communities from Max Planck institute for Marine Microbiology, Germany - Olavius geniculatus... ... | reverse complement strand
GGCGTAACAATCCACTCCTGCCAGTGCAGCCGCCGGCGTACACCGCGCCTCGTCGTACGTCGCTCCTCGGTGAACGGTGACGGGCGTGTGCCGCCGCCAGTCGCCCGTGGGGTCGGTCGTCGCTGGAATCAGCTCGCAGACGCCGTAGTCGAGCGTCGTCATGGCGCCGGTCGCGCCGAGACCGCGGTGAGTGGGTGACGGTAGCTCATTGGCGGCCCCGGTACCGCACGGTGCAGTCATGTCCAGCAGGATAGGTCGAGTTTTCATCGACAGCGAGACGCCTGCCCGACGACGACGACGACTTCTGTACGCACGCACACACACATCAACCACACACCGAGCAATTAGCACAACCATCGTGTGCTTGCTACTTGTACAACATGTACTCAATATGAACTGAAAACCTGGCTTTTCAGACAAGTAATATGAGCAAAGCTCACGTGATGCGCAACAGCGACGGTGCTACCAGCCGGAAAATAAGTGTACAACGTGTAATAAAATAGCAATGCGTTTTAAAACGGTACCCAAATTTTGACGCCTTCGTACGAGAAATTTCTTGACATTCAGACGACAATTTTTCGTACCCCATGCTATTTAGCGCCCTAGATCGTGGTGGCCCTTTACAGATCCTAAAACTAGAGTCTTAGTGGCAGCCCACCGTAAAAATTTCGTGATCCTAGCTTGCGTCGTTGTGACACAATACCGCTGTGTGACGGACAGACAGACAGACAGACGGATGGACGCCTCGACGATAGCTAAGACGCGCAAAGCATTACATTCTGTCGCGCGTAAAAATCATACCCGAATATCATTATCTAACCAGAACGCTTTACTATTAGCCTTGAAAGCCAGCCATCTGTATAGTTGACGCTGGCGAGCGTTTATTTAGCACTTGCTCATCGTTAACCCGTCAGTGCTGTAAAAGTAAGCAATAGGCCTACCTTTTCGTCAGCACAGTGACGACGCACAACAGAAGGCCACCCACGACGATTCCCATGGCAACGCCAAACGACACCACCAACAGCAGACCTATAACCAATAACCTGCGTGTGATCATTGTCGTTAACAAATGCCTGCTAAAGAAATAGTAACTGCAACGAAAGAACAAAAACAGTGTCTAACAACAAAGAACGTCAGCGTCGGAGCAGTTTCCGATCTCGCCGATCCAGCGATAAACGGCCGTCCGTCCATTTACTAGTTACAGTAAATTAGATCACTGCAATTGCAAGCCGTGGTTACGCCGGTCAATTTCGTGAACTTTTTGACATCAGGTGACACTGACTTTTGACCTTTTAAAATTGACACATCGGCTACGTCCTGTCCTCAGAAACGGTCACACTATTTTAGATCTTGAGTACGTTTTGTTTTCAATGTAGAAGCCCGTACGAACGAACGAACAAAAAGCATGATCCAAGACGGTTGCTTAAAATGTTTGCAGACCGAAATTTCAAGTTACGACATACTAAGTAAGTAAAGTTATTTCTGAAGCGAAACCGAACAACAAACAATGTCATTGCGCTGCGGTCTGTTGGAACAAGTCAAAAGCAATAATCTTACCGACAGAAAATGAGTCGTCGGTGTAGAAAAAATCGTTAAATTTCCAGTCTGCATAACCTACAAGGACAGATAAAATTTACTGCAGCTGTTGGCAACTAATGACACATGGTAAACAGTAATCAGGTGACAAAACATTTATGGCAAGACGGTACGTAGAAACTGTAACAAAAATAATCGCAGACTTTATCTAAAAGTGTCTGTTTTCACGACTATCATAATTACATTATTTGGCGCAGTTTTATGCTTACAGCGTGTATCAATACTATAAAAACTTTGGCACACTTAGGCAATTCAAGTCTTCTTTAAAACCTACTGACCTCATACAATATTTCAAATATTCCGATTACTTTGTAACGTGTGTTGTTTTGTGATGTTGCCTTTATTATTAAGCCTAAGCATTATTTTCGTTTTTTACACTGAGTCCGGTAAAAAAAAACTGACCCCCCTATACATCGTGCATTCAAAATGTCAAATCTGAACGAATTTGAATTAGATTTTGTACACTTAATCCATAACAAATTCCTGAGTCGACTGCCAAATTTCGTTAAAAATATTATTTTTTACCAAAAGTATTCATTGTTGAATATCGATAACAAAATATCTTCGTTACCAATATGGTGTAACATAACTAACCTGTGTGTACATTTGCGTAACTTTAACAAACAACATCTGATTCTGGCAAAATTTTACGTCGACAAATGCAACATCTATCGGCAATCAATTAAATTTTAGTTAAATCTATTTACGCAAACAATAGTTACAGCGGCTTTTGTGAGGTTGTTTCAAAACGTAAGTGTCCAGTATTATGCAACCGTTTGTTTAATCCTAACAGCGTCCACGGCTTGCTGGGAAATTCCGCGATAAACATTTTAACATCATACTCCTTCTTTTGTCTCAACAGTTTAATTAAAACACGATCGCCTGCAGAAAACACCATTTCGTTATTGTTTACTTCATTTCGATTGCGGCAACAAATGCCACTCCCGCTTGAGCGACTGTAGTTTGTAACGCCATATTGGTAACGAAGATAATTTGTTATCGACATTCGACATTTAATAATTTTGGCAAAAAATAATATTTTTAACAAAATTCAGTGATCGCTTCAAAAATTTGTTGCAAATTAAGTGTGCAAAACTTCAAATTTGTTCAGATTTGACATTTTTATTGCACGATGTCTAAAGGGGGGGTCAATTTTTTTACCAGACACAGTGTAGATGCTATGTAAGTGGCGGCTCAGCGACTGACGCCGCACTTCACTACAGCGTTCTTTGTTGTCCATTGTCTACTCTACTGTTTGCTTCACTGTATGCAACAATGTTTGAAATAACGTTACATTCATATACATGATACAAGAATAACAATAGCGTTAAACCTGTGAGAGCGTTGGAGCAGTTTCCGATCTCGCCGATCCAGCGCTGATTCTTACAAACCAGAGACCAGCGATCACTGGACGAGTTGCAGCCGACCACCAAACTGTCGCCTTCCCGTCTGTACCAGTAGTCATCTGTGCTCGGCAGCGTTGGACAGCCGAACACTGCACACATTACAGTGATCATCATCATAGGATTGGACTTTGTGTGGTGGACAGCAAATGCGCACTTCTACACTGTGTCTCAAAAAACATCCCGACATTTTTGACTGTAACTTGACAACCAATTATCAGATTTTAATAATTTTTGACACAAATATTTCTGCCACAACTTGCCATCAAATGACCGTTCAGTTTCCCACTTCACCCAATGTATGCTTCTGCGCTACCTAAGGAAAGCAGATCGAGCAACATATGCGTTAAAAGAAAACCTGAAAAAAAACATCCCCAACATTATCAATCGTACCTTAAACAAAGATTAGCAGATTATAATAATATTTGGCAGAAATATTTCTGACACAACTGGCTATCAAATAAGTGTTTTATTTTTCACCTCACCCAACGTCTGCTTTTGCACTACCTGGAAAAACCAGACCAGACATAATGTGTTAAAATGGATGAGAAAACGTCAATAAATTCCATCTGTCCTAATTTGTGGACAGCAGGTCTATTACAAGGTTTGACTGTCTTGCAGCAGTGTGTCTACCAGATGAAATTTAGGAATGTTTGTAAAGTCAGAAGTGACTGGTAGAGCCTGTATTGATCTGGAGCAGAACATTATCGATACTGCTGTCAAGTGAATGGAGAAAGCGTCCCCTTGCCTGTGTTCGCATAGTGGGCCAACACTTTAAGCAATTTTATTGCAGGCAGTTGAAAAATAGACAACTAAATGAAATGTCAGCAACGGTGTCAAAAATATGAACAAAATGTGTATTTACGCGTTATGTCAATTAAGCAATCATATCGCATTTGATAAAAAGTGACATTTTGCTGGTTGTGCTTTCCCCAGGTAGTGCAGAAACAAACATTTGGTGAGGTGGAAAACTAAATAGTCATTTGATGGCAAGTTGTGTCTGGAATAATTGTACCAAAAACTATCAAAATCTGATTATTGGTTTTCAAGTTACCGTCAAACAAAAATGTCGGAAATGTTTTTTGAGACACAGTGTAGATCACGTTGCATCATCGTTAGTTGATAACCGTTTGAGTAATTTAACTGATAAACAAACGGGCGAACTGGCGTGAGTGAAAACTTAACACAACCTTCTTCTTCGGCGGAGGAAGTAATAATGCTAATACTCAACGAAAAACTACGTTAAGAAATCTTACAAAGTTTGTCCTGAGCAAGAGCATATAATCAAGTAATTGCAAATAGTACATGTAGGCCCACGTGTACACTGTTCTAAAAAAGATCCCGACATTATTGGTCGAAACTTAAAGAAATATTATCAGATTTAATAATTTTGGTAGAAATATTCTTGACACAACTAACCATCAAACAACCGTTTAAGTTTCCAGCTCACCTAATGCGAGCTTCCGCACTACCCGAGAAAAACAGAACATGCAAAATAAACGTTGAAATAAACCAAAAAAATTGTCACAGTTGGACACAGTGTCGTCGGTTTTTTTAAAAGACGTCATGATATACGACTCTGTTGGCCCACATTTTATGTTTGCCAAACGCACGCAGATGGACTACATTATGTTTTAAATACACAATACTAAATTATCGATCATCGTTAACCTTCGGTCGTGGGCGTGGAACTTCATCAGCGTTAACAATGCATGAAACGGCGAGTCCTTCGTTGAGATGGCTGCAAGCCGTTCGTTTCAGTAGCTGTCGTCAAACTGAAGACCGGCCTATCGGAAACGACCGCCGTTCAGCGCCAACATTCAGTGTATATGATTCTCTAACTCATCGTCCGTCCGTCGGCGGTCGAGTCTCATCCCTCAACGATGACCCCGCTGCTCCCTCACTTCCAGAGTCCGTCACGAGGAACCGGCTTCCGGCCGACGGCACACTGAGCTCGACGACGACGAGAGCATGCATTTCAATTATTTATGAGTTGGACTCGCGCGGAGCTATAGCCTAACGCCTACGAGACCACCGGCTATATGCGCAGCAAAGCGTGGGTCTGGGTAAACGTGCTTTTCGATCACTGTCCACTGGCACGCGCGCTCGAGGAAAGGTTAATTTATACACCAGGGGGCTCTAGCAAATGCAAACGTTTTGTAGTAGATTTGAAGTAATTGTCGCAGTGCGGCTGTTTTACACTGGCGGGAATCTGCACCACTTACTGCCCGGAAGTGTGAACAGTGCCTTTCAGTTTTGGTCGTTGCTGACGTCACTTGAGTAAGATATGGCTGATGTTAGTTTTGCTTTTTTGCTCGCAACGTATAGCGTCATTCATTTACTATTTTCGTTACTTACAAAAGTCCGATCCGTCACGTTTGACCCTTTACGGTAGTTTACTCGGGTGTAAAAGAATAGATTGATAACCTCTGCATCAACTAATTTGCAAATATGCTTCAGGTAAGAATAAAGAACTAAACATGAAATAAACAGTCCAGTAAACGACGTGGTTAACACTTTATTATACCGCAAACTTATACCATCTCGCCCAAAAATCTTTTGCAGCTCTCTCTTGAGAAATATGGCTTTTCAATTGTAGCAAATAGTCAGTTTGAAAGTGGCATAATCGTTTATTCAAATACAGCAAATAGCCCACCATACCGCCGACTAACAGATTTTACGATGCGAACTCGCAAAGTAAGCTAACATGAATTTATCTTTTTTTTATCAACTTAAAATAAAATGACGCATGACCCTGTGCATTCTGGCAAACGTAAAATAACTGAAAACTTTTACATTCAGATTTTGCAAGATAGTGCGGCAAGACGTTTGATGCGAGGTGGTAAATATCACATAAATAACAAAGCTGTACGTTTCTACTGACCGCTCTGTATGCTGATTACACCATGGACTTTTGGCATTTGAATTCTATTCGCAGAAGCCGTAAAATGCGAGCACTGTGGAGTGTGGACATGCGCATGTCGCGTCGGCCCACGCGAATACCGGACATTGCGTCATTAACCCCAGCTGCATTCTGCGTCCGTCTGTGCAGACGCCGCCGTCTTTTGTGTCTCAATTCTGGGAGAGACAAATCATAACTCATTCGTCTGAACTGGTCATCGTGCTGCAGTGCGACGTTGGACTTACGGGCCGGTGTCCCATTATAGAATAGCCCCCAGAAAAGTCTCCCCCGGCCGACAATTTACCGGCAAAAATCCGCCCCGCTCGGCGGCCGCCCGAGCAGGACAGATTTTTGCCGGTAATTTGTCGGCCGGGAGAGACTTTTATGTGGGGGAGGGGGCAATCCTATAATGAAGAGACCGTAATTATCTCTCCCGGGGCGGTTTTTTCAGGGGGAGACATTTTAATATGACACCGGCGGCGTCGTCTTATTAGACGCGATTGATGTTAGGAGCCGACCGACGCACCGACGGATGGGTATATTTATTACCAGTCGACGTCTCGCGCAGCAGCAGCAGCATCAGTCGCTTGCTCGCTGCTGTATCTGCTCGGATGATACCATCTATCAACTGTCGTCACTCGGCCTACCGGTCGTGACAATGCTCCACACAGAACTGATGCGGGGACGCGCGACGCAATTTGCCCTCAGTCTCAGCAGCCCGACGACGACGACGACGACGACATTGAAGTCTGTCTGGCCGGCAATCGGCGAACGCCACAGACATACAAATGAAGCGTTTTAGATAGCTGGCGATCAGTTGGTCGCATCTCAGTCCGTTGTGGATTGGAACTGCAGCATCGACGGCTGACTTAATACGACCCCGGAGACGGACTGCAGCAAACACTCAATCAAAGCATGCCCGGACGTGTCGGACGGACCGTGCAAACGACTGACTGTCGTTTTTGCTGTCAGTATTAAAAGCACGCTCCATTGAAAACAAGCAAACATGGCGCACCAGTACCGACATTATATGCGGCCGTCCGCCCGGCGTACAAGACTTTTCAATTTCAAGTAAAATTTCACTTTTTAACTGCAACGCCTGGTGGGCTTAATGGCGGCGCCATGAGCCACAGAGGTAAACATTTACGCAAAATATGCGTCATTTTCTGAAAGTTTTTGACATTCGGTGACCTTGAGCTCTGATCTTTTGAGCTGAAAATTGGCGCACTGATTATTTTTATCTTGGGAAACATGGACAAAAATTTTCGTTTTTAACGCTTTTTGCTGTCCTGTGTTTTTGTTGTGCCCGTATGAGATAGACAGAAGTGACAAAAACCGATAATACGGCCTATTAGAACGACCTATATACGACTTATATCAATCGCTATTATGCGCCGCCTATAAGCAAAAAGTCATTAGGCGCCAAACATGTTGCAGCACAGTCCACGCCTTTTTCCAATAGCGACGCATTTTTGCACTCTCAGAGAGAATGTTATTTAAGTCCAGCGAGAAATTACTTGATTCGTTCCATGCTGGCTACACAACACGACGTTGAAGTCTCCGTGAAAACTGTGTTCATTGTTTACGGCTCGTTTGGTCAGACTGTTTGTCGTCGATAAAGAATCAATCTGATTTGTGTTTGCAATTCTGTAACTTCTACCTATGTCGCAACTTGCAAATGTGTTTCAGTTCAATCTAAATCGATGTCTGAGACAAAATTCAGCAAATTTGCTCGTGAAAGCCCGTAAGCATGGTGCGCTCGTAAATTATGACCCCCAAAAATGTCAGTTATTTCATAACACCGCAAATTCACACAGACGCTGTCAGCTTCTGTGTTGTGGTGTTCAATACCGCAGCATCAGTTCTCAGGAGTTCTTGGCTATCAGGCGGTAAACAGCTAGACACTGGCCCTCTGGCCTTTTAGTTTGCACCCCTGCAAAACTTCTGCCTGCGCCCAAGCCTTTGCAGAAATGCTTTTGTCATTAGTCATTAGAGAAATGTTTATAATACTTTAACTATAACAACTTTACCGAATTTCATGCCCACCTATTAACCGTTAACATTGAGGACAAAATTCGAAACTTTATTCACAACTGTCGACTAAACTCACAGATCAGCATAAACCATGTGGCTGAAACCATGCGACTCAGTGCGATGCTGACCTTTGAACTGTACGAGGAAGGCGCCGATGGTGTGCAGCATGTGTCGGTTGACGATCTCCACGCGAAGCTCGTTGGATTGCGACACAGCGATCACTGACTCGACCGACCGTGGTCTACTGACTGGGTCAACCACATCAGCTGTACCACCGCCACCACCACCAGCGTCACTGCATACCGACACAGGACGCCGGTCTCCGCCTGCTGGCTCGGCCACGACCGCCACCTCGAAGCAGACTTCGAGCCGGCGCCGCGGCTCCTCGTGCCGCTGAGTACCTCCGACAGTCTGCGACTTTGACGACGTCGACGACACAGTGGCGGCGGCGAAGTTGTGAAGTGTGAGGTTGATGCGCTGCCCCGACTGAGTCTCAATCACCCACGGACAGTCCGACGAGCCCAGACCGATCTCCTCGGTCGTCACGCTGGCCAGGAAGCCAGAAGTGCGGTGACCGTCGTAGCCGGCGAGCACGCGCACTGCCTTGTGACGTCGACATGACGTTCTCTCGCCTGTCTCCACTACACACCACATATCGCCCACTACTTTACAACTGCTGATGAATTACGTATTTAGTAAGTACCCAGGGCAACTCAGTCTAGCCATCCTTCTGTGGGTAGACGCAATGAGTTATAGCAAAAGTTGAGGCGATAAACGGGCACATATTTTTAATAGCGCGATCCTAAAGATGGTAAAAGACCGTGTAGATATGCTACTCTGCTTAATATTACTAAAGCAAAATAACTTACAAATATCTTCAATATTTTACTTAAAAAAACTTTTGGTATTGATTTTAACACTAAGTGAGCGATCGTGAGAAGGTTCTGCGTTGGTCGTTCGGGAAGTGGTTTTTGCAAAACGTGATTTTCGTTGTTCAAAACATTTTACGAAGAGACTGTCATCGCTGTCACTGTCGAGTTCAGCCGCCGTATGACTGTCAGCACTGTAAAGACCACTGTGTATTCACATCGGACGTCCGATCACGATCAAAACACGCGTGCGTGGACTGAAGACGTTGGGTCATCGACTTGACGAGGAGATCAAACAAGCACGCGATGACAGCGACGAGTTCGACAGATCAGATTAATTAATCTCGACCACGACAACACGTACTACTAGCATGAGAACGCCATACGTCATCAATATCTCGGGTCGCGTGGACACGACAATACCTAGACCAACCAACCAACATTGAGCTGAGCCAGAAAGATCATCCGCACAACCGACCAGGCCATACCATGCTGATTCCGGTCGTAAATATTTATGCGGCGGGCGGGCGATATGCGTCGATGCTGCTGGCTGGCTGGAGGCGACGAAGACGTTTGTCGACCGGACAGCGACGAGAAAGACAACGGCGGAAATAAATGACATTTTCCGGTTACCAAATGATCTTTCAAGAAAGTTTTCTGTGAATTTTTACGTCAGCACGTGACTGATCCTGCAACTTTTACCTACTTCACAGCTGGCTGAATCTTCACATCTTTCTGACTCCAAACGTCGCCTGTAATGCGTCCACGTTTGTCGACCAGACAGCGACTAGGAAGACGACGACGAACGACGGCCTTGGTGAATTTGCGGACAGCAGCAGCGTCAGCAGCGGCAGCGTCGGCGGTGTGCGAATGACGTATGACAATCAGCCGCTTGCTGCATGCCGTCGCTTGCTGCTAGCATCAGTCCGTGCGTTCTTCGTCGCGAAGGGGATCTGCAGCCGCCCGGCAGTTCAAAGCTGAGTCAACGCGGGTGGCGCGACGACGCGCTGAGTGGCCTGGACGTCAGTACCGTAGCTCATGTTTTAGTCGCGTAGCGGGATTCGGACGCGAAGTGTGTTGCTAACAGTCAGTCGCTCGCGACCCACCACCCAGCCAGTCAGCCGCGAATTGGACTGAATGGTGTCGATAACAAAATTGTTCCCCGGTGAGCGGCCGACAAGCATTACCGCACCGAGAGATGGAGATGCTGCGGCGAGTCGCTGATCCCAGCATCAGCAGCAGCAGCCGCTGCCATAGTAACGCTGCATCAACGCTGTCAGTGCTTGACCGCTCAGTGAATAAGCAAGACTGTTAAGTACGACAGCTGTAATGTAGTATGCTCAGGTACCGTACGACATCATTACAACATCTACATTTTGTGTATTCATAAGCAGAAAGCAGCACACCTCAAATATGACGATGCGAGTGTCAGAACTTTACACACATGGTGCTCGCTCTAAAATTCCACTTATAGCAATTTTCTTTAAAGGCGAAATGACAAATTGTATAGTGACAGAGGCAAAGAATGAGTCACTTCGCCATGACCGTTCCACAAAATACGATAAACTACCATAGGCCAATGGTTTATTGTTCTACTGCAGTCTTTACGTAACTTAAACGATAAAGACCCTGCTGTATGGGCAAAAAAATTGAAGAAAATCCTGTGACAGTGTACATTGACAAAATCGATTGGGCCAAACAGACAACAATTTGGTCACAGTGACGTAAACATGCTGAAATGCAAAAACTAAATTTGTTAGGAATAGACTAGATGAATATGATTTCAATGTCTTACACTGTCAAGTTCAATCTGTCTATGTTTTTTTTTTATTTTTACATATCTATTTTGATCTAACTTTTAACTTTTAATAAGCCATTCAAGACTGAAGCTCATGCCAGTGTGCGTGCGTGCTTGACTCAGCTCGGCGTATAGCCGGACGGTAAGCTTAATGTACCTCGCTGGCAGCGGTAGGTGGCCTCGAGGTATGACGTGAAGTCGCTGGGACAGGGTCGTGTAGCGAACAGGTCGTCGTCTGGAACACGGACGCGGCAACTGCGTCGTCCTGAGCACTTGGTGTGTAGCAGACGACGCACGTCGACGTAGCAGCCCAACTGGCCGTAGTTGCCCGTCACACAGCGGCTGATTGCCATGCGCCCGTAGCGAGCAGTTTCGATCACGACAACCTCGTCTGACTGACGACAACTCGCATTGAACTCCTCCATCAGACAGTAGTCGCTCGCGCCCACCAGACCTACAACGGATCACGTCAGGACGACAAAACAATTGTAACATTTTATATTACGACTGTTTCATCAAATTAGGTTCGAAATCTTCGCTACAGCGATGATAATCTCCCCGACGCCCGTGCCAACCATCATTATCATCATGATCAGAAAATAAGCAGCACCTTCAATATAAAAAAACAAACAAAAGTGCAAAATTTATTTTTAAAAATCTTTACAGTTCAAGAGTCCACTGTCATTTAATTACAATATTTTACATTTATTTCGGTCCCAGCAAATTCGGTATAAGTAACAAGTTGCAGTCCTTCGAACGACATAGGCCTACAAAGGCAGTATCTAAATCGTTGCATCACACAACTGTAAAACGTTTTTTGAATTACGGCACTGAAATTTGAGCACGCAAAATGCTTTAGTAAGGTTCGTTTTGGTAAAACGTAAACTTCTTGACCGTCAACAACACTACGAATGTTGCTTGAACGTAGGGGTCCAGGGATTCAGTGCCAAACTCTTTCAGCCGCAGTTTTTGTTTGCAACACGTATAGGCTCGTTTCGTAGGTACATAATCTTTTTTGAATTTGTTTCAATTCTGCTGCAGTCGTTGTTTATTGCACCGTATGCAAGGACGGCGATGTACATGTCGACGATGTCCCAGGTGGCGGCACGCGCAGTCGCCACGCCACGCGTGCCTCTAAGTCCGACTATTGTACGAGAAATTAACGTGGCGCCTCGACGTCCTTCGTAATTGATTTTACTGTCAGCCGGCGTCCGGTCCGGTTTGGTCCTTGGGACAACGAGGGATGGATGCTTGAATGGATAGACGGACGGAGTAGCTAGAAGGAGGGAGGGAAGAAGTCGGGGAAGGAGGTGAGGTGACGGGTCAGCCGGTAGCGACCCTTTCATTCGTGGCATTCGACGACGACGTCGGCAACGAACGTAAGAGTTATTAGCAGGCGCCGATTGCTGCTGCTACGGCTGCTAACGGTGCGCCGCCATTG
>Ga0209367_1011025_pt1 | contig 12043 bp, 10 predicted proteins | sample WorMetLIZISLAND2_FD_187412 | JGI IMG/M metagenome (GOLD analysis project Ga0209367, IMG submission 187412) | Marine gutless worms symbiont microbial communities from Max Planck institute for Marine Microbiology, Germany - Olavius geniculatus... ... | reverse complement strand
GCTTTATAGCCGTTACTTGTAACCTGTGGTTACTTTTGGGGACGCGCATTGGGCCGAACTGATACGGCCTCAGCGCTGGGCAGGTGTAAGAGCCTGTCCACCCGAAGGCAAGGCAAGGCAAGGCAAGGCAAGGCCCTTTAGTTTTATTTTTCCAAGGTCATTAGTTGTTCTTTTCTTCCCCTAAATTTTGGGTTAGTTTTTCGGGATTTCCTTTTAGCCAAATTTTAGGAAACCCTCTTTTCGACAGCGGGCAAGGGTCTATCGCAGGCCCGGCCTGGAAATTAACTACAAAAATTCAAGTTCTGTTTCCGTCACATTATGAAAACTAGGAAAAAACGGGCGGTTCGGTTCCAGTCGCAGTCAGAAGCACCCCAGGCCCCCACAGGTAACCAGAAAAAGGCCCAGGAGGAGGGTTTTTCAAAGAATTTCGAGACTAATCGAGCTGCCCGGGCTCGAGCTAAAAAAAGTACTCGAAAATCGAGTAGTCCATCCGACATGGTTTCGCGGCAGCTGATTTCTGATTTTACATGTCCAGTCTGCGGCCATCTCTGTGCCGCTCGTATTAGTTTGCAAAGTCACATAAAGACTCACACGAAAATGAAAAAAAAATCCAGCTAACGTTTCTGCGTTCGGTCTGCGCGGTCAGCATCAGTACTCGATGCGACAGCCAACATTGGTAACAATGATATTTTGTTATTAATATGTAACAATTCGTAACTCCGCTCAGAAATAATATTTTTAAACGAAATTTGGTGATCTCTAGTAATTTATTGCTAGAGATTATCTATACGAAATGTTATTCGAATTCGTTTAGATTTAACATTTTTTCTACTGCACGACGTCTAGGGGGTTACTTTTTTTCCGGACACAATGAACTATTGCTACGAATACAACTACTAATACTACGGTACAAATACTACACTGTATCTCAAAAAGGACCCCAATATTATCGATCGTAACCTAAAAATGGGTTATCAAATTTTAATAAATCTGGTATTTCGTCTTCAATTACGATCAATAATGTTGGGATCCCTTTTTGAGACACAGTGTTCCACTGCTACTATTATTACTACAACTACTACAAAACGTAACTGATTGGTGCATAGTAGCTGGAGTTTGTGGTCAGTAGCCGTGAACTTGAAAGCGCTGAAATCAAATAGATCTTCGTAGCCAGGCAAACAGTTCTTTAGCAGCTCAGCCGTCTTGCACAGAATTACTATAACAACAACAACAACTACTACTACTACTACTACTACGAGTACTACTACCACTACAAGCCATGTAAAGTCATTCAGCAGATCAGCCGTCTTGTACTTCATTAATAGCCATGAGCATCTTTATTATAGCCACGATATTTAACATACACATTTATTATCTTTGTTATAGCCATACTAAGCTTGTTGCGAAGATCTTTTGGTTGTCAATAGAACGTAACTGAAAATCAAAAAAAATTGTACCACTTCATTTTTACTCCTCGCGCGCTACGTTCCTAACGTAGCGAAGAAGAGTATATAAGATCAGTGTAATATTGAGGACCGACCGACCGACCGACGACCGACCAACGACCAACCTCTGTTCCTGGAAGAGCCTTCTTGGAAGAACTTCCAAGGCATATACACCGTGACACAATAAAAACAGTCCAAATTGTTTTCGTCATAACTTTGACAAATTTATACCAAATTTAATAATATTTGGCACAAAGACGGCCAACACGATAAAATTATCTGAACTGCACTCGTTTTCCATCTCATCTATTTTGTGTTAACGCACTACCTTGTTAAATGCATATGTGCCAAGTTGTTACATTATGGGGTGATTATTAGTATATTAGTATATTACGCCAAGAATAGTAGACAACAAAATAGCTGACTGATAAGCTCAAAACACATATGATCGATGCCTGGGAGCAGTTTGATCATTTGATCGTTGATGTCGCTATCAACCTATGGTGTCGCATCTAAGCCCTTGTGTTTGTGTAAGTGGGCACACTTTGTGCATACGTTCTGATAATCTGAAAGGAAGTTGTTATACATACTTATAATTCTGATAAAGAAACCACATTTTAGCTTAGTGTGTGCTTAACTAAGTCGTTAGAACGTTTACTGGAGACAACTACCAAGTGTTATGCAACAATTTGGAGCAACTATGTTCAAAATCGTAACCCCCAAAATATTTAAGGTTTAGTGTCTTCATGGCCGTGTAAAGCAGATGGTTTATAATTGACCATCAACATAAAAACTTTGTTACTGTAATAAAACAGCAAATATAAATGTACAAAACATCAGTTTATACACTTGTTAACGGCGACATGCGATGAGTGCCACATCGAAAACAGCAAAAATCATAAAAAGGTGATATTATTCAACAGCACATTGACAGTTAGACAATGTGATGGTGAGTGATATCACCTTTTTATGTCGAAGCTGGTGGAAATACTAGTTTGCTGGCATCTTATGGCATGTCTTGATAATCATGGTCCTTTACTGATATATGTAAAAAAACTTACGAGTTTACAACTGTGTGTAAGGCCGATGTGATAATATCAGTCCTCTGAAATAGCAAAAATCATTTAGGTAATTTTATATGGGGCTATGCATATGGCGTCCTTACAAGCTGACTTTAGTTGGTAATCACTAACATAGTCTAAAGCCTCTTCATTTGATGTTATTTGTCATATTATGCCTACTTGCCTAATGTTTACTGATTAGCGTAGCAGCCGAAAATGCCTATGGATTAGCTAATGGTACGCCTAACAAGAAAGCGAAAATATAACCCTGTGCCAACACAATATTCAGTTAGCACGAGTCAGCTTGTAAGGACGCCATATGCATAGCCCCATCTAAGGATATCACTGATATCATCACATCGTTCTTACACACAGTTTTAAACTGGTAAGTTTTTTACATATATGTATTTGCTGTTTTATTGCCAAAAGTTGGGGAATAAGCCTGACGCATGTAAAAAGCGCTATAACAGAATCCGTATCTTTACCTTTTACCTTTTTAAGACAGAGCAGTATATCTCCGGTGTGGTACAGAACCTTGAATGTGTCCACTGCTGCTGCTGCTGCTGTTGTTGTTGTTGTTGACAGAGGCCTGGTGGACTGACGCGGCTGCCCTAAAGGGTGCGCCGTGACATCAGCACCGCCTTTCCCGGTTGATCCGTCAGAACCTCCAACGACGGATTCACGTCACCAAAAATATCTAGTCGTGTTGACTCAGTTCCAGCACATTCCAGGAACCAGTGTTCGAGAGTATGTGGGCCTTCCCCACATCTAGGACAAGTTGGGTCGACTGCTGCATTTAGTAGATGCTGATACGCCTTGAAGCTCAGGCAGTGACTGCTGCGGACCTGGGCCAGAAACAAAGCATCCTTGCGTGTCTTGACTTCCGCCTTGTCCTTAGCTTGGTTGAAATTCCTGTAGACCTGTGCAGTGCTCAGCTGCTTGATCGACATGTCCTGGATCGATCCACCTCAGAGCTGCTGCCAATGAGACTGGCCGTGGAGGATCGTCTGTTATTGTCGCAGCTTCCTTAGCCGCCTTGTTAGCTGCTTCATTTCTTGGGATGTCCATGTGTCCAGGAACCCACTGGAAGATCACGTCGTTTTTGACCTGCAATAGCTTAGCTCTGACTTCACATGTCTCTTCGGAATCGTTCTCAATAGCTTTTAGCAATGACTGACTGTCAGAACAAATCAGTATTCTGTCCTCCGGCTCATTAGAGATGATCCACTCCAACGCCATAGACATGGCCTCCTTCTCTTCCTCAAACGAAGATGTCAATAGGCTACCTCTTCTCTTCCAGACATCCATGATTGTTAAAGAGTCAGCAGGTCCTGAAGTTATCACCATTGCTGCTCCACCATTGAAGGTGCTGCTGCTGCTCCTATAAGCTTACTACGCTGCTGCTAGTTACAGCTGGAAATCAGGGTTGGCCGTGGTAGACTTCGACTGACGTCATCTAATTGCCAAACCCTCAACCCGCACCTCCGTCAGATGCATGAACCTTGGTGGTATTTGTTGTACAAGCCGAGCTATAGCCCTTTTTGTCTTGAATTTTGTTGCCATGGCAACAAGGGTCGGTCGAGGTAAAATTCAGCTAGCAGCATTTGATGGCCCATTTCCGAAAACTCCCCCACAGATGCAAAGAATCTCGCAGATATCTCTTACACAAGCCGAGTTATAGTCAATTTTTGTCCCGCATTTCGTTGTCGTGGCAACGGGGGTCGGTCGGGGAAAAATGCGATTGGCAGCAATCGATGGCCCGTCAACGAAAACCTCCTTATAGGCGCAAAAATTTCGCAAAATTTTTTTACACATACCGAGTTATAGCCAATTTTGTCCCAAATTTCCTTGCCATGGCAACTGGGGTTGGGCAGAAGAAATATCGATCAGCAGCATTCAATGGCCCAGGTCCATTTTCGAAAACTCCCCTATAGGCGCAAAAATCTCTTACACAAGCCGAGTTATAGCCAGTTTTGTTCCAAATTTCGTCGGGGGAAAATGCGATTGGCAGCATTCGATAGCTCATCCCCGTAATCCCCCCCCCTATAGGCGCAAAAATCTTGCAGAAATATCTTACATTACACAAGCCGAGCTACAGCCAATTTCGTTCCAAATTTCGTTGCCATGGCAACAGTGGTCGGTTGGGGGAAAATGCGATTGGCGGCATTCGATGACCCATTCCCGAAAAACCCATATAGGAGCAAAAATCTCGCAAGAATCTCTTACGCAAGCCGAGTTATAGCCAATTCTGTCCCAGATTTCATTGCCGTGGCAACGGGGGTCAATCAGGGGTAAATATAAATGTCACCGTTAATATCCGTAACATCCGTTACCGAACCGCACCGCACACACCACTGCACACTGGCAGCATCCTATTTTATCTCATACGAAGGGCCGGGCGCTCAGTCGTCGTCGCTGTCAATCAACTAATGACAACAATCCCTGCAGCGACGACGACGTCGTTCACGATACTACGTACTAGCTGGCTGATCTTCACAATCTCTACATACAACAATTTGGCCACAAAAGACAAAACCGTGTGCTTTAGTCCCCAAAGTTTCTCGGCTGCTGGCCCATCATAGAACAGTTTGTCGTCCGAGCTGAAGACTACATAACTGACAACTAGAGGACAGTTCACGACTCGGCGAAAGACTAAGCTTCAGGCCCAATCTATACAGTTACTGCGCATCAGCGCAGCCGTTAAAACTTTTGTTATAAGACTTGCGTCAACAAAAGGATGTTACTGAACTGAACTAAACTTTTATGACATACGTAGCGCATTTTGCGTCGTAATGTACCTTCGCATTTTCGGTAAAAGACAATTAAAATTGGGCATATTTTTCTTACTAAAATATTTCAAGTCTATTTCCCTAAAATTATTTATCTTTCGGACATGAATAATAAATATTTTACATTCATATCCTTCGCCTTCCCAAAACAATCAACGAAAGCCAACGAAGCACCCTTCGTCGAAACGAAATCCACTGTTCAATAATAACTATCTCTGTCCATTCACGGTCATTTCACGAAACCCTTTACGTCGGCAACTCTTCGTTTAACACGAACTCATTACCAGCATGGGTAACCGCCTACCTTTCGGGGCCAAAGGTACCCACGAAGCTGAGATCTTGCAGTCACCCAGTACAAAAGACAAAGCGAAAGCAGCGAATGGTTACAGTGGCGCTCAACGTGAGGCAAAAAGAAGCGATTCGGCAGCAACCGACAACGAGAACTACCGAAGCAACGTCCTACAGCCAGTTTGATCCATATCAAGACAGGAAGTCCGAAGCACCAGCAACGACGCCTAGGACTGCTTCGTACGAAGACTCAGCGTACGGTACGAAGGCAGACACCACTTCGAGTTGCCCGAAGGACCTACGAATGGAAGCTGAACGACAAATGACCGAATACGAAAAGGACGAAACACTGTTACCAAGTGAAACAGTTAAGTTAACAAAGGCTTCGACGGAAGCAGTTGCTGCTTCGTCATCGGGAAATTCCGAAAACGACCCCTTTGCTGACCAATGACGCATTCAAAAGTTTCAACGCTTCGCCAACGACGACGCACCGAAATCTCTAAAGGGCGTGGTCAGAGCGAAGACGTGATGAAAAGACGAAGACCGAAAGACGAAGAAGGCGATTTTCAGCACCGTGTTTCGTCTATACGCCGTTCTGGTCGTCGTAAAGATTTTTCGTGGGCTGGATCTACTAGTAGATGGAGTTCGGCAAGCCGTGATTCGTCAAGAAAACCAAGGAAACATTTGATCTTTGCTTCGTCATCCTCCGAAGACGAAGAAACCGACGACGACCTAAGCATTCTACTCAGAAGCAAGCCCGGCGAACCCAAATCTTCGGCCAGGCGTAGACGAAGCACCACAAGGAGATACAAGGTCGATTCGGTTCGACGTGAACGCCGAACGAATCGAATATGAAGTCGACGAAGTCACGGAACCAAGCCCAAATCAACGACTGCTACGTCATCTGAACACGACACGAAGACGACAGCCGTAACCAGACTGAAACATATCCTGAAACCGCCGAAGTTTGATGGAACGACTTCGTTTGAAACTTTCTGGGCCCAACTTCAAAATTGTGTACGAAACAATCGCAGGGACCAAAGCACCAAACTGGTCTACCTTCGTAACTCGCTAGACCTTCGTAACTCGCTAGATAAGGATGGGCCCAACGTCTTGTGTGATTATGGAAAGAAAGTGACCGAATCATTTTCCAGACTGACGAAGATATTGAAGATGCGCTTCAGAGGAAAGACTTTCGCCGACAAGCATCGTATTGAAATGCGAAACCGACGAAGACAGAAGAACGAAACCTTACATAATTTGCATTCGGACATACAAAGACTAGCTGCATTAGCTTTTCCGGATATGGAGTACCGAAGCAGAGAGATAATATCGACGGACTACTTCCTGGATGCTCTGGCAAAACCAAACTTCGCGTTGAAAGTTTGGAAAACACATCCGAAGGACTTGGACTCAGCACTACGAATAGCCTAACAGCTCGTGGTGCGGACCAAGAACAGGGAAAGGCTGAAGCTGAAAAGTCCGAAACCGTACGAAGGAGCCAAAGAAAATGAGAGAAGTAACGAAGTCCAGTACAACGACCGCATCAGCGACGAAACGCTGAAATGAGATGTTGCTGAAGAAATTAAAGGAAAAAATGAAGAGGGCTCAGGAATTAGAAAACCAAATATCGAAGTCGTGTGCCAAAGCTGATAAACAGCCATACGAAGCACCACGAAAACCGACAGAAAGGCGTATCAAAGAGATTGAGAATACGAAGAGGTGGAAAAATTACGGAAGGAAATGGCTGAGTTGAGGACAACGAAAGTGACATTACCACTGCTGGCTTAGATTTCGCAACGAAGTACGGATGGGCGATGTACGATCACCCAACGAAGTTAGTCAAATTAGCGAACAACGAAGATGTACTAATAGAAGGAGTTACGTATGTGACGCTTCGGGTTGGCAGCCAAAATATCGAGTCCGAAATCCTCATCACACTGGACATGACTGGACTTATTATTGGAGTGGACTGGTTGCGGAAGCAAGGACATTTTGTATGAGACTTCGACAACCACCATATCAAGTTCAGCGACGGAAGATGGATTGACCTTCGGCGCGAGGACGGCACACACAGCGTTGGCCAAGTGTATGTGAGCGAAGACATTTCGCTTCTCGTGCACATCAAACGAATGTGGATGTCCGAATCATGCACGAAGACATACGAAGCAAGCCGTTCGTCAGACTGGTGGAAGCCGAAGCAGTACCGAAGCTGAAACACGTTTAGAGTGCCCGAAGCCTTATACTGGCCAAGTTCTTTGGTATTAAAGTCCCGGTCTTTAATGCCGGAAAGGAATCAGATTCTGACGAAGGTAACAGAGCTTGGACAGCTGCATGCCGTTCAAGTAATGGACGAAGTACCGACCGAAGCACCTGCTTCGGTGCGGCCCGAAGACGTCACAAACGAAGAGAAGAAAGCCAATTGACAAGTTAATGACGAAGTTACCCGAAGACATGACAAATGAACAGCTAAAGCGGGTGAAAGCTTTGCTGTTTCGTTATCGAAGTATCATCTCGACAGGAGAACACGATATTGGACGGACGAATTTGGTGGAGCACCGAATTGATACTGGCGAACACCGACCGATTCGGCAGGCTCTTCGGCGTCATCCGTTTCGACACTTAGACTGGATCGATATTGAAGTCAACGAAAGGGTTCGCCACGGCATAGTGGAACCAGCCGTTTCGCCACAGGCTTTTAATATCGTTCTAATAAAGAAAAAAGACGGATCGCTTCGGTTTTGTGTCGACTACCGAAGACTCAGCACCGTGACGAAGCAGGATACGTATCCATTGCCGCTGATTGACAACTGTCTTAATGCTTTCACTGGATCGTCATGGTACAGCACGTTGGGTCTTCGCTCTAAATATTATAATATCCCCATTGCCAAAAAGACAAGGATAAGACCGCCTTTGTCACACGAAGCGGACATTTTCGTTTCAGTGTGATGAACTTCGGTTTGACATGTGCTCCAAGTGTGTTTCAACGGTTGATAGACTTAATGTTGTCGGGATTGTCATACCGGTCGTGCCTGGTTCACCTGAATGATGTGATTGTTTTCGGACACAGCTTTGACGAAGCGACGGATGAATTGGAAAAGGTTTCCAAACTAGTACAGAGGGCCAGGCTGAAGCTAAAACCCTCGCTTTTCCAGAGGTCTGTGGAATTTCTTGGCCACGTGGTATTTGAAGCAGGCATTGCTATGCAAGAAGACAAGATCGCTGCTATTCGGGATTGGCCTTCGTGCCAAAGCATCACCGAAGTCCCAGCGTTCACGGGATCCAGCAGATATGACAGATTTTTCCATTATCGCTTCGCCGCTGTATAAATTGATGAAGAAGAATGTGAAGTTCGTATAATCCAGACGATGTCAAGACGCGTTTGATGAGTTGAAAAAAGGCTAATGTCAGGGCCTATACTCGCGTTACCGAAGAACGAAGGATGCTTCGTTTTGGATACAAACGCTTCAGACTTTGGCCTGGGTGCCGTACTGTCTCAAAGGCAGACCGAAGCACCTTCCGAAGCACCCGCTTCGAAGCCAGACCGAAAGCCTCGTGTATCGCAATCCGAAAAGATTTATCGTCTACGCTTCAAGGACGTTATCGAAAGCCAAAAGCAGGTACGACTCGACACGAAAGGAATTGCTGGCCGTGGTTTTCGGCCTTAAGCAATATCGTCAGTACTTGCTGGGACGTCACTTTGTGATTCGAACAGATCACGCTGCGCTTTCGTGGTTACGACGAACACCTGAACCTTTGCCGCAGCTGGCCAGATGATTAACCTTCATAAAGCAGTTTGACTATGAGGTCGTACACCGGGATCGAGGCAGACACGGGAACGCTGATGGCCTGAGTCGTAGACCACCCGAAGCAGACGAATCGACCGAAGACACCCAAAATGACAAAGCGGACGAAGCACCAAAAACAGACGTACGTGTTGTGATGCAGGAGAGAGCTGCTGCCGTCTTGGTAAAGGAGAACTTCGCCCAGCTACAGCAGAGTGATGCCGAGCTTGGAGCCACGGTGAGATTTCGTTTTGCTGCGGACGAAGCACCCACCAACGAAAAACCTTCAGACTGAAACCGAGTTGATTATTTATTATGACAAATATTCACGCCGCCCTAACGGGTATGTTGCCTATCACAACAAGCACTAGTGACGAGCTTTTCAGTCGTAACAACATCGATGACTTTGAAAGACCCTAAACTTCCAAAATAAGTTTTTTAACGTTTTTTGCGATCTTTGGCTACAGCGCACACTTCAAGAATGAACTGCGACGAAATGGCTAGAGATAGACTGACAATTTGCGAATAGGAACTGCTATAGGCTTTCGCCCGTCTCGTGAGCATTACCTCAAATTTCTTGTTTTTTTATTGGGACACGCTGTAGACACAGCCAAGCAGACACATAAACATGAACAGAAAGACAGGCAGACAGACAAACCGACCAGTTTCGCATCGTTTGCCGGTGAACTTCTGGTTACACTGACAAGTGTAATTAAGAAATGATCCAGGCTGTGGGGCGGCGCTGCTGACACACGTGCCCTGGTTGAGACACGGCTGAGCAGCACACGTTGTCGCATCTACAACACATACAGTAGTCGTTGTATAGTAGTAGTAGTAGTAGTAGTAGTAGTAGTAGTAAAACATCAGCAGTACATAATTCACTCTTATGCTGATAATATCACCTTTTAACGATTGTTTTTGCAGTTGCTTATTCTTGAATGTTGCCGTTAACAAGTGTACAAACTGCTGTGTTGTGCAATTAACTAAAGGCTGTGATTCACTGGAAGTGGGAACGTACTGAAGATGATGATTTATTGGAGGTGGTAATTCATTGATGGTGGTGATTCACTAGCGGTGGTGATTTATTGGAACTGCTCACCCGGTTCGGCCATTTTTTCAGAATGGTCGCAAAAAACAAGAAATAAATTACCCGAGTTCTGAAAGTTTTTTCCAGATCCATAAACTTACTTGTGCATAAGTTATCGCAACAGCAATAATCTAGAGAAATACCGTAAGCTTTCAAAGCAGGATCCGGGCGTAGCCCCGATAGCATACGTACATAAAGCGCTTTTTCACCTTAGAAACTGGAGTCAGTTACTGCATTTTTTCATGAAATTACACAGAATTCCATTTTAATCACGGAGTTTTCCAAATGTTTTCAAATTTCAAAGAATTTTCTAAGTAATTCATGTTTTCTAGGTTTGTGGCCACCGTGATTTTTCGAAGTAACAAATCGCCAACAAAAATGTCCTACTATTATGACAACAACTACTACCAGTATTACTACTACTACGACCTACCACGGTCCCACCCGGTACTACGGTTATCTCATTACGTCCAACGTTGGTGTGCTAACTTACTCCGGTGCGCGCGGCACAGTACCCATATCCACCCACTGAACCGCCTCTACCATAAGATGCGTTCCTTTGCCCTGGCGACTGTGACACGCCCTATTCTCAGATAACACAAGCTGCAGCGGCATCGCAGCGTGCCAGTGATCATAGATCCTATGTGCGACGTTATAAGAACTCATCAGTATGAGAATCCCAGGAACCAAGCTCCGTATGCCAGTGTCATAATATCTTAATGTCGTTAAGCGACGAAGTGCACTATTTCACTGGAGGAATAGACAATTTGGACACTTCTGCCCACCCGCGAGCAACGACATCGGCGACGATCAACGGATCAAGCATTCTGACGACGACAGACCGGGTTTGACACGGCCCATTTATTATAGTACTGTAGGCCTACTGTGCCTATTGTGAAGTTTATGCCTTTTTATAACTCACATTAATCCGTGACGACGTTTTGCAGTTTGCTACACTCTATATTTTGCTAAAACAACGCAAATATCTGTGACTTTCTGCATTTCCAAGTTTCAGAAAAAATGGGCGAATTTGCGGCTTCCACTGAACGTTCAAAAGCAAAAAGTATTTCAGCTTCAGGGGGGCGGACCTCCAGACCCCCGTTATAGGCTCGCGCTCTGCGCGCTCGCCATGCCCCCCTTTGCCAAATTCTGAATACGCCACTGTATTTTTCTATATAGTAATTTTGAAGATATTAATTCTTAAAGTAAAGCCTACATTCATTTAACTCAAAAGTACCTATCTCTATTAAGTTACTGCCTGTGCCCAGATAGTCAAGTCATCTTGATTTTGATGCAAGCCACGCAGTCGACTGAATCCTATACATACCATCTGAGCGCGCACCAAGCTCAGTTCGACCGATCGAGCTGTGACGGACGGACGGTAGTCTGGTGCTCGCTTAACGAGCATACATACGGTCTATGGTGAGTAATCCTTGGTGACCGAATATACACTGTGTCTCAAAAAAACCGGACCCCTATTACGTTTTGAAATAACTCCAACAAACTGTGCCTAATAATAATAATGATTAGCTGAGAAAATCGTCAAAAGGTACTACTGCATTTGGGGCCGTGTACAGCAGTGTGTGTA
>Ga0209367_1011024_pt1 | contig 12045 bp, 11 predicted proteins | sample WorMetLIZISLAND2_FD_187412 | JGI IMG/M metagenome (GOLD analysis project Ga0209367, IMG submission 187412) | Marine gutless worms symbiont microbial communities from Max Planck institute for Marine Microbiology, Germany - Olavius geniculatus... ... | reverse complement strand
CGTTTATAGGCCGCAATACGTCACAGATTACTGTACAGTAATAAAAAGTAATAGACTTGTCCACTTTGGGTAAACTTTCCACATGTTTATTTATTTTATATTTTGAATATATTTTTTTATAAACTAGAATTTTTTCACACCTAGCATGAGGCCCCTGAGCATACGTGACCCCCCGGTTGGAGGGTACGGGGGCCCTTCCGTCGGCTGTGGCTAAACCATTATTTTATATTCTAATTCCAGTTAGGCCAAAAGGTAAAATTGAAAATGCGAGCACCCATTATCTTTTCTGTCAGAAGTTTGTAGTCCATATCGATCGGAAAATTGTAACTTCTTGCCTCGCTTATTTTTAACCAACGTCGTCGCTAAATGTGTATAGACAGTGATTTTTGTGTGCGTGTATAATTATTTGACGGCGTGTGGTAGGATGGAGTCTGATATGGGGCAGTTGCAGAGCAAGCTTGAACGTCATTCGGACACGCTATCATCGCTGTCAAAGCAGATAAAACTAGTGCGCCATGTTCCGCTAGAGGTCTCCTCGCTGCGAGACGATCTGCTCAACATTATTGCACAGTTCTCCACAGGTATGGGCTTGCTGAGACATACTCTGTATTCCGCTGCGAACTAAAAAAAAGTCGGAAAAAAAACTTGCGAAAAAAAATTTAACTTTCGTGGTAATTATAATAATAACTTTGCTGCTGACAATATGCTATTAAATGATAGCGGTGTAATAATTAATAACCAATTAATCAACAATTGACCAGTGGCGTCATGGCAAGCCCACCTTTAAATTTTAGCTTGTCAAAACAAATTGTTTCTAAAAAAATTTTTCTCAAAAACAAGGGGCTGAAGTCCTCTGTTTTGGAAAAATTAAGGGGTGGAATTTAAATATTGAGCACCCATAAATGGGCCATGATCTTTTCTCTCAAAAATTAGCAGCTGCTCGTCGGAAAATGGCAACATTCTGCCCCTCCCAACTTTTCAAATCCACGACGCGTCTGCCCATGACGCTGCTGCTGCTGCTGTTTGGTGCGACGTCCCGTGTGTCACAAGAGAGCGTACGGTCTCTCACAGCGCCTACACGATCACTATAATATGCTCCAAAGGATTTCGTTTTCTGACGAAAAACTAACGAAATGACGAAAACTGGCGGTCGTGACGAAAGTATTGATTTTTGACGAAATTTTACGAAATTTACCAAATTTTCACTTTATGACAAACGAAAAATAACATTTTTGGCAGCAAAATTATTTCGAGCCTATTTATCATAACAAGCACTCAATTTCGGATGGCGAAAAAATGGCGAAATTCGAGACTCTTAGCAAAATGTTTCATAAAACTTGCACTTTTTGGCAAACGAAAAAGAGTGAAAGCCAAAAGCCTCAAAACTGTTTTGGCAAAATTTCGTAAAGTAAGTTAACAGCCGTTAAAAGGCTTTGTTTTCGGATTGCGAAAAAATGACAAAATCCTGGATTTTTGGCCAAATTTTTGATGAAATTTGCATTTATGACGAACGAAAAAATGACATTTTTGGCGGCAAAGTCCTTTGGAGTCTAACGATCACTTGACACAGCGGATCGGTGCACGGTCAAGATACTGAGTGGCGGATCAGCTGATTTAAAGTCGCTGTTGTTAGGCAGCCGGGCAAGATTGTATAGCCAGTGTTCCAGTGTTTGTGATGACTGACGGCATTTATGAAATAGAAGCTCTATTGTGGGATCGATGTGGCCTAGGTTACTATTAATCACTAATAGGAAATCGTACACTGGCTCTCGATTGCCACCGAATTCAATGACCTTGGATGACCTTGAACGCCAAAATAGAGGTTATTATGGATTTTTTGACAATTTCGGGCTACGAAACACATTTCAAGAGCGAATTGCGCCGAATTTACTACATATAGACTAAAACAAGTCTCGACCTTCTGGGTTCAAGAAAACCTGCGCACGGGGCATCAAAGAGCGCTATCCTATAAAAGTCGTTATTTTACCGTTGTTGTCAAGTCTACTGTAAAAACTGTTGCAGATATGCATGGATATGCTGCCTATCACAACAAGCCCCAGTGACGAGCTTTTTAGTCGTATCAACATTGATGACTTTGAAAGACTTTGAACTCCAAAATAAGAGGTTTCATTGTCTTTTTTTGCAATTTTCGGCTGCACCGCGCACTTCAAGAGTAAACTGCGACAAAATGGCTGGAGATGGACTACGGCAATTTGTGAACAGGAACTGTTATAGGCTTGCGCGCGTCTCGTGAGCATTAGCTCAAATTTCTTGTTACCTTTGCTGCAGACTGTTCGGCTGCGGTATCTGAGTCGACGTGGGCTGGTGACGGTGTCTATGTCATACGCCCTGACGCTGCCGGCGGTATATCGTCTGAGCGTCGTACGGCCCGTGTCTACTGTCAGCGCGATCCACGTGACGGCACCGGCTGGACCGTCATTCAACGCAGGCTCGACGGCGCCGAGTCCTTCGCCCGCGGCTGGGACGACTACGCCGCCGGCTTCGGCGACCCGTTCGCCGACTACTGGCTGGGTGAGTGGCATATACTACTCTTGGATTCGGAATTTTGCGCATTTTGCATATCTTTGCAATTTTACCGTCACCCTCGAACGTTCTGTCTTCTAATCATGCCCTCACTGTACATAACACCGTACATTATTTTCATACCTATTTTGCGTTGTATTTTTTGTCTTTTGGCGATTTTTTAATTCCACCGTTTTATGCTTATTGTCGTATTATAATTCGCTTAATATTATTCGGGCAACTGTAAGAATAGTCCCTTTCTGGTTATCTTGGCATTGTCACTGTTATATTCTGTAACGTAAAATGTGCTTTGCCGGTTTAATTTGGTGATCGGTTGAACATTTTATTCGGGATTAAGTGTGCGAAATTTTATCCAGATTTGTTCAGATTCGACATCTTTATTGTACGATGTATAGGGGGGGGCAGTATTTTTTCCGGACACAATGTACATACGAGCCTAGTTGGTTGATGCATGCTGTACTGCAGGTAACGAGCAGATGCACCGGCTGACGCGTGGACGAGTGTTCCGACTGCGTGTTGACATGTGGGATGTGGAAGGACAGTACTGGGTCGCCGAGTACCCCGAGTTCAGAGTCGCATCCGCTGATCAACTCTATCGACTTGACCTCGCTCTGTCACCGGCCGACGGAGACATTCAACGTACGATACTTCTCGTTTGTTCCATGCGTCTCGTGATTAAGTTTAGTAAATTACGTTTTTTGGTGTTAAGAATGAAACGACTTTGATTTCTGTAAAACATCGTGCAGATCTAGCCTCTCGCTACCTACAGTTGCGGGGGGAGACGCAAGCGACCAAAAATGCCTTTATAACACTGTAAATAGATGGTGAGATTTTGTCTGGGCGCCGACCGTTTGTTGGGATGATGACGAAATGCCTTGTGAGTTCCAGGTTGACGAAAATACCGCGCTGTAGAAGAAAGATTCTTGGCTAGATTCTTGTCCCAAGGTTTATTACTTTAAACTGTTCTACGTCAGAATTTATAATGCATTTTTAGTAGACCTTGTCTTATTTCACACGTGTGGACAGACATAAAACATGTATTTTTGTGAACGCAACAATCAACAAATTGAGCCCAAAATTCCGAATTATCTCCCTGTACATAGAAGGGAGGTAGTAACGTTGACACTGTGGTGTGTGATGACTGTTTTGCTGCTAATTTTTGCTACTGAATTCGTTGTTCTCAACCGCTGCGGGTGAAGGCGAAGACGACCGGCTTCAGACGCTGAGTGTCGGCAATGCAACCGATGCTCTGCGCTACTCTCACGGTCAACCGTTCAGCGCCATTGATCGCGACAACGACTTGTCCACGACTGACTGTGCACGGTTCTACGCTGCCGGCTGGTGGTACAAACACTGCCACTACGCCAACCTCAACGGCAGGTCAGCAACTGACCACTTGATCTTGAACTGTCCGTGAACTACTTGAGTAAATTGATTAAAACTCGGAGCGCTTTCACTTCTGTCGGGCGGCAGGTAACAGTGCGCTTGCGGTTTTTTTTTCATTTTGGGGTTTTTTTCTGGCTTCAGTTCTCGTTATTTTCTTTCTTTTGCAGAGCGTCAGCATCTAGCAGCATTAGGGACAGTAGAATATCACGGAAACACGGAAATCACCGAAACCGTGATTTTTGGCAAATGCCGTGATTTTGCCAAAATGCTGTGATTTTACCGTTTTTAACGTTTTTTACAATGATTTTTCGTTTTTAATCAAAATAAATGGTGTGATTTTGACACAGAAATATTTAATTTTGCTACTGTTATCAAAGTCCGTATGCTTTGTTACTTACTGGCTCAATATGTGACCGTGACGTCGTTGTAGAAATTTGTAGTTTAATGCTTCACAGCGACAAAATTTTACAAATGAAAACTTTTCATTACATGTCGTGATGGTCGTCAATGCTAGATGTTGAGTTTTATAGACTTTGTAATGGTTTTTAGGCCCGTAATTTGATGCCGTGATTTTGCGGTGATTTTTGCCATTTTCACAAAAGTTTGCCGTGTTTTTTGCTATTTTTTGTCGTGATTTTCTACTGTCCCTAAGCAGCATGCATGCTATGCAAATGTCTTATATTAGCAATCGTAGGCGTCCGTGCGTGTCGCTGTCTGTAACCTGTCTATCAGTCCGCCATACTCTGCTGTTCTATCAAAACGGTGCAAGCTAGGATCACGAACGAAATCTTCCTTGTTGGCAACTTGGCTCCTTGAAATACCATAGCTTCAGGATTCGTAAACTTTTTCAGAAATTCGAAAGGGGTCGTCACCCTGATTGATTGATTACGTCCGACGACGAGTTTACGCTTCGGATCTGACGTTTGCGTACACATACGATAACTCAAAAAGTGCCAACGAATATTGATGAATATTTTTCTTGTGGTTGGGCAGTCCAAAATGAAAGTTTTCGGCCGTCTGTTAAACAGTGTCGTCTGTCTGTCGTCGTCTGTGGCACATGTATTGTGGCTAAATCGTACGTCGTAGGCGGTTGGCGATGATACCGTTGATAGGGCGATGACGAGTTCTTATAGGCCGTCATAGTAACCATGTCTCTATCTGCAGCGGTTTGGCCGCAATTTTGAATGCAAAGTTGCTGCCTGCAGCTGTCACCTACGTGCGCCGAATTACCGTGTCGTGCATGGGTCACCGTAGCGTGTGTGGGACTTTACTCACACTGGGAAATTGCTTGCTTTCCGCAACTGGAAGTCGGACGCTGACCTTTGGCATAGGCGGTAACGGTCGGCCCATCCTAGCGACAGCCGGGCTTCTTGTTAGTCTTAGGTGAGTGGCTCGGTCCTGTTTCTTTTGTACTGAGACTCCGTTGTGGCAGCACCATTCTCGTCGGAGGTTTAAGACCTCTGGTCGCTTCCAATATATAGTACTGTTGTTTGCCGCTGCAGGTACACGGCTGGGATGGTGTGGTTCAATGAAAAGCTTGACAAGTGGCTTCAGCTGCGACGAACCGTGATGAAGGTCGCTCCGGTTGCCATGACAACGGACGTAAACAACAACCACGTGACCGACAATCGAGTTGAACTGGATCAGCAGCAGGAGGAGAGGGCAGGAGCAGCTGATGCAATAATAGACAGTCGAGATGCGGTAACAGCGACAAGTCCGCGTGGCTAAACATTCCGTTTGACTGAATGCTGCCTCGGCCTTTAATGCGCATACAGAGCGACGTAACTGAACTGAACTGACATGGTTTAGTTTTTGACAAACTGACCCATGGGCAAGCAGTAATGCATTACAGTAGGCACCGTTTAACAGCGTCGGTGCCACATGACTACGCTCACGTACGCGTCAGCCAGTGACCAATGGGCGCGCAATGGGCGGTCCTGTAATTTGCGGTTTGACCAGCTTTTTGGCAATCACAGATTATTTATTTGCGCGTATCCTATGATGATTCAATTTCAATGTGTACGACAGGCTTCACTCTAAAATTGTATCGCACCGATTGCCGTTCTGAAATGTGTTCCTCTTCAGCCGGCTCTGCGTCTAGGCCTACTGAACAGCGTCAAGTAGACTGGACCGTGTCGAACGTTACTCGCACAATGTAGACTGTAGAGGGCAGTGGTGTAGCCAAAAATTTCAACTGGGAGGGGTCTCTTCTCCCTTCCCATTCTCTTCCCTTCTCTTTTTCGTCTCTTTTCTCCCTTTTCCCACATTTTACCCTTTCCCTCTTTTCCCTTAGAAGTAAGACCCTCTAAGATGCAGCTAGGGGGTCTAGGGGAGCGCTGTGAGCTTCCTCAGCGGGATCTGGTGCATTTTAGCTTTGAAAGATGGGACCTGCTGGCAACAATTTTAATTATTTTTCTGAGAATAAACTGACTAAATTTGCAAATTTAGTGCAGTTTAAACGTAAGCCTATGCTTATGTTTCGTCTGGAGGATTGGGGCCCCCTTGCCAACTCCTCTTGTCTACGCCACTTGCAGAGGGTGCAACATTTCGATAGTGTGTGTAATTTAAGTAAGTAAACAGTCAGCGGCACATTCGCTACTTATTTTTCAGTACATGTGGTTATGGTATACGTCCGACTAACCGTCTGTCCGTCTGTTTTGCGCAGGATTCTAACACGAAAATAGATAAGGCGTAGAAAAAGACAAAATTTTGCTATCCGTTCCAAAGGCTACGAGTAGGCCTAACTACAGGGTGCGACAACAAATTTTACCCCCCTGAGGTTTTCTGATAATTTTTCCGAAACGGCTGAGAATTTTTGAACAAAATTCAGTTAGTAGCATTTGATGGCCCATTTCCGAAAACTCCCCCACATATGCAAAAAATCTCGCAAAAATCTCTTACACAAGCCGAGTTATAGCCAATTTTGTCCCAAATTTCGTTGCTGTGGCAACGGGGGTCAACCGGGGGTAAATATAAATGTAACCGTTAATTAGGCCGACCCTGAAAACCATATCGTAGAACCAAAAATTACGACTTTATCTTGCACACAACGGAAGTTATGACAGTTTAAAGAATTTTAATTTTTCCCATAGGAGCCATTGTAATTTTGTCGAATTTTTTGAATAAATAAGTGAAAAATAAAATTCTTATGTTATAACAATAAAAAAGCACTTCCTAGCACAGAACCGCGTCATTTGACGTATTAAGCGTCAAAATCGGTCTAACGGACTCACCTGTAGGCGAGTTCAAAGACCAAAAAAGTGTAGTAAATTTCGAACAGCAGGGGTGTATATTTTACCTATATTGGGAACAAAAACCCCTGGATGGATTGAGCCCAAATTTTTTTGGTGGTAGGGGTCCACGACTTAATCACGCCATTCGAATTTAGTGACGATCGGTTCAGGGGTTTTTGGTTGGCTGATGGTCAAAGTTTGTCTTTTCCCATAGACTTTGAAGGTCGTCCTTACAACACTCACACTATCGTGTGAGGTGTGATATGGGCCTACGTTGACTACACTCGTGTTCCGACGCTGTATCTTATACACCGTGTCCGAAAAAGTGCACCATTTGACTTCTCATGATACCTTTGGTAAATGTTGATTGATTTTTATTTTTTTTACTGATGTGACCAGAATCAAATCGCCGATAAATATGCACACAACTTCCCGTCGCACCTAAATCTACAGTCATACAATGTCTAGTTCTCTCAAACAATCGTGTGACGATGTGATATAAAAACCAACAAAATTTCCTATTTATATTTAAAACGCAACAACTCGGTTGTGAAAAAATGAAACTTTGCAGCGTCGTTCAAAACTTTTTCGGGTTTATGCAAGCCCATCGCATTCTGCTTGAAAGTTGCCTATCTCCCGCATGATATCTAGAGGTGCACGTTTTTCCCAGGGCTGGAAAAACCTAGGTTTTTAGGTTTTTAAAAAACTTCAAAAGTCCAATTTTAGTTTTTCAAGTTTTTTAGTTGTTGTGAAATTTATTACATATTTCATCCGTATTTTAATCGTGATTTTTGAGTTATGACGTTAACCACGTCATTACGATATGCCGTTCACTCATAAGAGAGTGTATACGTAACATGTTTTTCCTGGGTCGTAATTTTGTGTACGGTGTTCATTGGACAGTAAACCAAAAAAACCTTTAAAAACGTAAAAAAACCTTTTAAAAAAGCCCAAAACCTAAACATTTTCTTTTTGAAAACCTAGGTTTTCCAGCCTTGTTTTTTCCGGGAACGATGTAAGCCTATCGATCTGCAAGTACTAATAGAAAGTGTCTACGGGCGTTGGGTTCTTGTCAGAGGGCGCCGCTTTCTAGTTTGCTGGTCGCCTTCGTGTTAGCTGCGCCGGTCGGCGTCGACGTCGTTCGCTTGGAATTGGCTAAGTGCCGCCGGTAGACGTCTGATTCGAGGAATCGCCGGTAGGAGTCGCGCTGCATCAGGGCGTGAATACGCTTCTGAGCGGACTCGAAGCTCTGTCTGTCCGGGCGCCGCATGTTCGCCTCGGTCAGTTGCCGGGTACCCGACTCCAGGTTTATCTACAGCAGTGTGAGGCCTGTGGGCATTAGTTACATATTGCATCCATCACCTATCACCGCATTAACAGCTAGCTCGTGATCTTCGTTTCCACGAATATATCACCGCTTGCCGGTGTCCCATTATAGAATCGCCCCCGCCTCCAGAAAAGTCTCCCCCGGCCGACAATTTGCCCGCAAAAATCCGCTTCGCCCGGCAGCCGCCCGGGCGGGACGGATGTCTACCGGTAAATTGTCGGCCGGGGGAGACTTTTCTGGGGGATTGTATAACGGGGAGACCTTTTTATGGGGCCGGCGATATTTTACTAAGCGTAAGAGATATCAATTCTGTGACTATCTCTCCCCGGGCGGATTTTTCACGGGGGAGACATTTTAATGTGACACCGGCCTATGCGTTTCTTATATCATGCGGCCGTCCTGCGCGTTATGAATTTATGGGTCATGTGCGTCCAGCGTCCATCTGTCTTTTCCGGTACATGTTCTCGGTTCCAAGCTGAAAATACATCAGTAGGCCCATAGGGAAACGACAGTTGTGTGATCGTTCCCCAAGACAGGAGCAACCACTAACCGGTCTATGCTACACGTCATTCTGGTCGGTCATGACTTCGTACCAATAGGCCTATCGCGCAGTTTCTGTCAATCAAAGTAGACCTAACAACAGTTCAAACTTTTCTATGCAGTGTGTCTTTAAATTGCAAAGCTTGGACTTCATTAATCACACAGCAGCAGAAACTCGCGCTTTACTTTTTCCACTGCAGAAGTGCTGCGAACTAGAGCCTACTTTCTAAGCATAGTTGTGATAACCGTTTGCAAACGTTTTTTTTATTTTTAAAAATAAAAAAAAACACGTTTGCAAACTTTTAATATTTTTACGCGCGATAGCAGAATGTTTCGCGCGTCTTAGCCATGGCCTGGGCGGCTGTCCGTCTGTTTGTCGCACTGCTGTATTGTGTCAAAGCGGCGCAAGCTAGGATCACGAAATCTTCACCACGGGCTGCCACAAGGTCTCTAGTTTTTCGCGACAAAATTTCGTGACCCTGGGTGCGGGGATTCCCCTCGAACGAGGGCGTCAAAGAGGAGTACGCCCTAAAAAGACGTTATTTTGCCGTTATTGGCTCGTTTGGTGTGAAAACAGTTGCAGATAGGTACAGACTTGTTGCTTATCGTAACAAACACTGGTGACAGGCTTTTTTGATTTATCAACATCGATGACCTTGAACGACCTTGAACCCCAAAAGGGTTTTAGTGAATTTTTAGCAATTTTTTGATGCAGCGCGCATTTCAACACTGTATTGTGATGAAATGGTTGGAGATAGAACAAGACAATCTGCGTAAGAAATTTACAGCATTAAACGTAGATTTCAGCACTCCAAGTCCTGACCTCTTAGGTTTAATGAGACCGGCGCAGGCGGGCGTCAAAGACGGCTCCCCCCTAAAAAGTGGTTATTTTTCCGCTATTGACTCGTGTAGCGTGAAACGATTGCAGATAGGCACAGACATGCTGCTTATCATAACAAGCAATAGTGACAAGCTTTTTATTGGTGTCAACGTCGATGACCTTGAATGACCCTGAACATCCAAAATTAGGGGTTTCAATGATTTTTTGGGCGATTTCCGGCTGCGTCAGACATTTTAAGAGTGAGTTGCACCGAAATGGCTGGAGATGGACCTGGACAACCTGCGTATGACATTTTTAGCATACAACGTACGTTTAAAAAACACAAGTTTCGATCTTTTAAATTCAAGAAATTTTCCATACGGAGGCCTCAAATTAGCTCTTTCAAGACGCATTAATATCTTATTGCTGTACACTGATTGCCGAGGTGGCAGGATTGCTGCTATCGCGCGTCACGTGAGCTTTGCTCAAATTACTTGTCATCATGGCGATGCGAGGTAAGCTGACGGCAACACCTGCTGCTTGCGGCAATGTCGTGAGCTGAATCTAATTCTTATCGACGTAGGTCTATGACTGCCATTCCAGACTCTAGTCGCCATGCACGTGCAGCCAGTTTGACGATACGATACGAAATTACGAAAAGTTATAAAGCGCGCTTAGCTAACGCTTAGCTAACTGATACACAATTGAATTCAAAGAGAAAATTAAAAGTCAACTACAGACCTCATAAGCTGAGCTAGGAAAATCCAATGAACTATTCGTTAATCAAGTTTATTGGCCAATCAATTGAGATTTTTTTTATGAATTACTGCTATCATGGTGACATTAAAGGCGGCGCATACAAATTAATCCACATGCAGTTATTGGTCAATGTGCGATTCAGCAATTTGTTTAAAATGACAAAAAAAGCCGACCAAAATTGCGGCATTAAGCGGCCTTTGCATGGACGATTTGTCCTGACTCGACATGACAACATTTGACAGGTCAGTTTTGTCATATCGTGTAACCTATTGCTGTGGATGCACGTAAAATAAGTGTTGCAGAAAAGTTGCAAATATTGCAGAAACACGCAGTAATTGAGTGTACAAAATAATGTTCATTTTTTCATAAAATCACAATGGCTGACGTAGAGACTAGAAAACTAGCAGACTGTAAGCGGATTTTGCGGTCATTATTTGTGTTTTACGCTTGGCTGAAATATCCAAAATTTAATTTCGGCTGTATTCAAACTGCAATCTGAAAGCTGCGAGTCCGATACACTAACCACCAGCTGACAGACATCATCACACGAGTGTACAGTCACACAGACAAACGGTCAGACCACTCTGCGGTAACATTCGTCGCAATAGATTCGTCGCATCGTTGATGCTTTCGCGTATTAGGCCTGATAACTGTCGACACTACGTACCAACAAGAAGCTCAACTAGCGCTTAGAGAACAGGGCGTCAGATTCGTAATTATGCTACACTTTTGCCGCAGCTAAGACAGGGCATCTTCAATATTGTAACTGCCATATTCTGTATGCCTACTCGTGGACCGTAGCGTCGTGCTGCTGCCACGAGAGCAGCCATCTGTGACGTCACGGCATTCACGACGTCATCACAATGTCCCGTAGATCGTGAATGGTTGTCGCTGCCTGCGAAAATTTATAAAACGCGCCCACGAAGCTGTCACGTTTCTGAATAAAATGATGTTTCTTATTGTGTTTTGTGTTGGTCTTTAATTCTCGGCAAAAGCATCGGGCCGAGGACTCAGTCCCTGCGGAGTATAGCGCGGGTAATTGTGTGAGCAGATCGTCCTGGCTGCCATCACGCACGTCCCACGGGTGGCGCTGTGGGAATGGCCTGTGTTTGAAGGGACGCAGGTTAGCTGCAATATAAGCAAGTCGATCCGTGACGGACGGCTTGACGAATAAGCAGCCGTGGACCAAGATATCTGGTAAGCTACGTGCTGCCACACGGACAGTTCCTAGTTCATCGGCAGACGATGCTGTGTGGGTTGTGGGGCGTACGACCCAACTCACATAAAATCTGCTGTTTGAACGCCGATCGGTGGTGGAAAAGGAAGGTGATGAGTCTAGGCTTACAGGTATTACAATTTCCACACGCCATGGCCCTACGCTTATTCTCAATGTGTATATGCCTACTGATTATCATGATGATGATAGTATGGAAAAA
>Ga0209367_1011023_pt1 | contig 12046 bp, 2 predicted proteins | sample WorMetLIZISLAND2_FD_187412 | JGI IMG/M metagenome (GOLD analysis project Ga0209367, IMG submission 187412) | Marine gutless worms symbiont microbial communities from Max Planck institute for Marine Microbiology, Germany - Olavius geniculatus... ... | reverse complement strand
GAATTTATGTAGTTGTTTTTTCTCGGGTGGTTGCAGTCATGAATGCGGAAGATCGTACAGCAGCAGCGCAGTCAGCGATGACGACAACCGCCAACGGTACCAATAACTCTGCACACGATATGCGCTCCTACTACAACTATTATCTGTTACCGCGCCCAGCCGCTGTAGCTGGTTCTTCGACAAGTCAACAACAGGTGAAGCGAAACTCCATGAGTCCGGACAATGCAGGTAACAGCCTGCGCCCAGTGTCGTCTGCAGATGGAAGTCCTCGGCGTAATTCGTGCACTGGCATGGTCCAATCGACCAGCTGTAGTCTACCCCTTACGCCGCCTAGGCCTTCGTCAAGACGCAACTCGGCCGTGACCTATTTACCCGACATGCTTCAGGGTCGTTCCAGGTCAGCGTCGGCACCCTGTGTGTGCGCTGTGAATTAATTATTTATGCTATTTTTCTTAAAATTGATCTATCGCATGCCGTATGGCACGCTGCGCAGCGGTGCAAGTGTTGTGTTGCTTTTGCCAAGAAACCCGCACAGTTATTGCACGGTTGTCCTGTTTTAGGTCTTTTGCCTCTACGTCCATTTGCTTGCGAGCTGCAAGCTATATAGTGACCCTTAAATTCGGGCAGCGTGTCTAGCTGCTGCGGGAAGCGGGCAGACTGTTGATTAGCAGTTGTGCAGCGCACCGTATTATCACTGTGTATTGCAGCTCGACGCCTACCGGTTGTTGGTTTGTCTGTCTGTCTGTTTGTCCAATACGAGCTTTTATTCGTAACTTGTCAACAGTAAAGCGTATAGGACAAGTAATTTGAGCAAAGCTCATGAGACGCTCGACAACCTCAGCAATTCTTCTTTGCAGGTTATCCAGGTCTATCTCCAGCCATTTCGGTGCAATTCACTCTTAAAATGTGTGTTGCAGGCCAAAATCGTGAAAATTCACGAAAACCCCTCTTTTGGATGTTCAAGATCATTCAAGGTCATCGGTGTTGATAAATCTAAAAAGCCCGTCACCAGTGCTTGTAATTATGTTCTGCATGTCTGTACCTATCTGCAACCGTTTTCACACTAAAGGAGCCAATAGCGGCAAAATAACGTCTTTTTAGGAGAGTACTCCTGTTTGACGCCCTCGTTCGACGGGTATCCCCTCAACAATTAACACGAAATTTTGTCACGACAAACTAAAGTTCTTGGGACAGCCAACAGTAAAGATTCCATGATTCTAGATGTCGCCATTTTGATATAGTGCAAGGGTGTGACAGACGGGCGGACAGACAGACGTCTAGACGATGGCTAAGACGCGCTAAGCATTACATGTTATCGCTCGTAAAAACCAGTAAAGGAATAATCGATGTGCCAATTTTTAGCTTAAAGTGTTGAAGGTCAGATCGGACTGACGTCAGACAAACTACAAAAAACTAAGGCCGGATCTCACGCATACTTACGGCAGGCACTCTAAACACAGTTGTGAAGTGGGCATGTGTCGGCACATGGCGACGTGTTTAACCCATTAGTGCCCAAATTCTTTTATCATTTACCGTCAAATTAGGTATTTCATATATGGATCGTAGGAATAAATGGTTCGTGTTCTCGCCATGATCACAGTATGAGCGATCAGACGCAGCGTATAAGCACGTGGACGCAGGCCTTCAACTGTTCCGCTAGACAAGTAATGTTTTGTACACCGTGTCTGGAGAAAAGAGTCTAAATTTTTTCTTGAATAACTTCAGCAAATGTAAATTTACTTTTATAATTTTAACACACATTATCATAATGATACGCTTTACTAAAAACACTTAAAACTTATCTTCAAAATTTACTTCGTACTGAGTATATAGCTAATGTAATCGTGACGTCGTGGAAAATGTCATTTTCGCGTGAAGATAACGTTAAATAAGCCTCTGCAATACGAAAACCGGAAAACTACTAAAAATCGCAGTATAAAGCTTGAGACATTGTTGGCATAGAAATAAATTACTTTTTATCAAATTTTTTAACGTAATCTTGCTTTTCGCCGTGTTAATGCGTGGCCGTCACGTGCACAACGGGAACGTCGTTGTGCAGCAGCCGTTATCAGCGAGCAGCGTCATTTCTGCAGCATGCGTTAGCGTCGCGGTAGTGTACATTTGTAAAAAAAGTTGTTGACTCAAATGTTAGTTAATAGCAAGTTTTGTCACGGTTGCTGACAACTAAGGCAGCTACAGGCAAAAAAGACTATTTTTCTGCATTTCTGTTTATTTTGGTGTGGACTAAAGTAAGAATACGAAGAGTGTTTTATTTTACACAGTAAAGTGGCGTCAGTATTCGGACAAAGTGGACTATCAGTACACTGTCAGTTGCGCGTTACATTTCTAATGTTGCTTACCGAAAATTGTAAACATACGTTTAAAGTTGTTAAAGTTATTAACCGAAACACTCTTAGCGTTTTTCACTTTGGATACAATAAAACGGCATTTTCGATGACGTTATAGTTACGTTAGCTCTATGTAGTAACGTGGCAGTATAAAGAGAAAATATTTCGACTGTTTACTCAAGTGAATATTCAGGGCGACTCATGCCAAAAATTATGAAAATAGGTTTAAGTTTGTCAAAGATATATCGAAAATACCCTTTCAGACACGGCGTATATAAGCTACTTTTTACCTCCGCCAAGGAGATTATGTTTTTGCCGGTTTTTGTTTGTTTGTTTGTCTGTTTGTCTGTTTGTCTGTGTGTTAGCAAGATAACTCACAAAGTTTTGGACAGATTTTTCTGAAATGTTGAGGGAATGTCGGGCATGGCATAAGCTACCAGTGTTTAAATTTTGGGGGTGATCCAACAGGAATCCTGGATTCTGGATGACTTTGAAATTTAAGGGGGCATAAGGGAACCGCTGGCAAAGCGAAGAAGGTGACGCCATTTGGCGAATAGCTTTGCCTTGGCGGAGGTACCTGCGCTCTCCGAGTGCTTTCTCTAGTTATCAATATATTCTTTCTTCTTCTTCTTCTTCTTCTTCTTCTTCTTCTTCTTCTTCTTTCCAATACATGTACGGATCCTCAAAGTTGAGTAATGTCGTGCATGAAGTGCTTGTAAACAAGAAGCCCAGCTGTCTCTAGGATAGCCGACCGTACTAGTTGTCAGTGAACTTTGAGGTCATCCAAGGTCGATAATTTTCATTTTATCTGAAAGGACGTATGCGACTTCCTAGTAGTGATTAATAGTAACATTGGCTGTATCTCTCACCGGGTGAGATATGGTCAGTTTTCCGTTTAAACGCACATTTTTCTACCCCCTCCTTCATTCAACTCCGAATTTGAAAATGTTTTCTTTGCACTAGATCGCTAATCTTTTGCATAACTAGGTTTAGGTCACAAAGCTAATTATGTTTATAAAAAGTTTTCCCCTATGGCTCACCGTTTAGCCACAATACATCTATGACAAACAATGACGGGATGGACGGACGGACGGACAGACGGACGACAACCGTAACAAAAGTTCGACCGTTATTTAAGTGCGGTCGGCTAAAAACCAATAACGACCAAGTTCATGAAGCTGATAAAGACGTGCAAAACGTTCAGGAAAAAAAACAGATTCAGACTAGTTACTGTTTTTAACACAAAAGTGCGCAAACTCGCTTGCAGTTTTCGTAACGTTTTTCGCGTCAGGAAAGAAAGAGGAAGACGAATAAGAAAAAGATTCTCGAATAGGCCGAAGCTTATGCCGTTTGCAGCGTTCTGAGCTAGTGACGGTTAAACCATGTTAAGCTAGCATACAACTCATTCAGTCATATGGCCGGCGCAGCTCCGGTAAATGCTAGCGACTCCGTAACTGACTGGAAGTCGGTAAGTTATTTCAGCGGTCTTGGTTATAAAGCCTGGCTGTTATTTATTTTACTACAATTTTTTTATTTTCCGTTGCTTGTAAAGACACGCGGCAAGAATATTGTGGACTCGGGCTTTATTTGTACGCAGAACAGAACGAAACTAAAGATAATCCAGTTGTACCGACATTATTTTGACTTTTGACTTTTTCAGCTAAAAATTTAGAAACTGATTATTCTTCCGAAGCGGAAAGTTCACCCCAAATTTGGTGTTTTCGTTTTCAAGTTAGGCATCTGTACGAAACAAACGGGCAAACGGACGGGCAATATTATGAATACGGCCTGTTTCAGGATGGCCGCATAAAAGTGTTTGCACTGAGTGTCGCTGGAAGCGAGACTGTGTGAAATATTGTCAAGCCTTGCTGAAGGCTAAGCACTGCCCGCGTAAACATTTCGTGAATCAGGGAGGGGATTATGTCAGCGGTATTACGTCCGGGGGGATTTTGTCTCTTCTAGATCTATGCCCATAATTTTATCTGGAAAAATGTTGTATAAAAGGATTGCGCAAATTCGTCCGTATAGGCCTATAACTTGCTCCGTAATCTTGTTGACAAACTTTTTGCCTTATCTCGCAATAGTGAAAAATTCGAAAATCCCGTCCTGCATTCGGAAGCCTACTGATCCAATCACCACAAAAATCTTGATAATAAATAAATGATAACGTGATAATGATGGCTGTGTATATATACAAGGTCTGGGTCTACGACGACTCTTAAGTCAGAAGGCGGCGGTGTGCGTCGTACCGGTGATGACCTCGAGTCACCAGGACGAGCCGTCATCAACCTACACCTAGACGCCAGCTCCGTGGCGAGCGGCACGTGTGAACACCAGTCCGAGGGTTCCACAGCTGCCGCTGTCGGCGTGGCGGCCAACGTGTGTCGCGTGGCGGTGCTAGGGGCGCCCAAAGTGGGAAAAACCACGCTCGCTAGACAACTGCTTACGTCTGAGTACCTCGCCAACAAGGACAACTACCACGGTCAGAAAAAAAGTTTTTTTTACTTAGTAATAGTATTACTAGTAAAACGTAATAATTACGTAATAATACAGTTTATGTTGACTCCAGACTACGCATAAAGCTAATGTTAGTGCCGCCGCTTATCGAGTATATACGAATCTATAAATGTGAGCCTCGTTTTCGTTCAAAGCCCACAGACTATTTATCCGGCTGTTTGATATTTAGCGTAGTTACCGCGTAAAAACAACCACTTGTATCACAGGCTCCGTATCATTAATACATTTTATTTGGTGTGTGAAAACTTTTAAAAACTTTGAAAACTATAAAATCTTACAAACATTTTACAAAATTCCGGTTCATTTTGCTCTGGCATCAGCCGATGTGTCGTTTTTCTCCAGTAAATTAATCTTCGTCTTTATCGTAGTCACCACCTTTTCTGTCAATTCGTACACTGTGGAACGAAGCGATTCAATTTTCATGACCAACCACAACGTACACAACGTCTGAGGTGGGGCAGTTTTTTATTATTTATTTCTATGTCATGACGTGTCATGTAATAGTATCCAACAACTCAAAAAACCAAACTGGAACACTAAATAGTACTCACGATCGAGGACTTAAGCAAAGTTATTGTAATATTTCAGACTAGAGGCAAACAGTATTTTTCAGTAATTACTAAAACTGCACTAATATTTTTGAAGATTTGATAAAAATTTTAGAGACGCAGGTTTTTTTTCTAAGGACGGACGACAACCGAAAGCACGCAAATTTTTAGCTGACCGTACTAAGTAACGGTCGAGTTATTGGTACTATCGTTGTAATCCGTCTGTGTGTCTGTCCGTCGTCTGTAACGTATGTATGCTGGCTAAACGGCAAGTCGTAGAAAAACAATTACACGAATAATTACCTTTGTGTCATAAACCTAGGCATGCAAAATTTCATCTATCTACTGCAAGAGAAACGTTTTTAAATTTGGGGACGAATGGACGGGGGAGCAAAAAAAATGTGCGTTTTTCAACGGAAAACTGGCCATATCTCAAAAAATGAAAAATAGGGCCAAAGTTACTATTAATCACTAAAATATAAAGTGGAATAATGGCTTTCGAATGACGTGAAAATCATCGACCTTGAATGGCCTTAATGGTCACTAACAACCAGTACTGTCGGTTGGCTATTCTAGCGATAGCTGGGCTTCTTGTTTTATTTTAGACCTGTAGGTCTACGTTTCAGGAACATGACAATGACGACGGCATTGGCAGCAACAAGTTGCGCTAGACTGACGATAAGTAACGACAGATGCAACGGACTGCCGAAACAGTTCCCAGACAATGGAGCATACGTACATGCCTGATTCGGTTAATTGTGCTAGATGAATGTAGGCCTACTGTGCGATAAACGCGGCAAGGAAAATCGGACATAGTGGGCTTATAGCCACGGTGTTATGGGCGATTTCACGTGAGGCGGCGATATTGTATAGCCTGGCTAAGTGGCTATTCCGGCTTCAGCAATCTGGCCCAGTTCAATATTGCAGCAGTAACAAAATGAACTGTTCAACGTTTTGCTATGAAGTCGTCACACATGCGCCGATTAAGCTAATAGCCCACTTGCTTCCACTTTCTGTGGGTTCGCCGGCAACAAGTCGAACAAGAAGCATTCTGCAAATGGGGAATTTTACGAACGTTTTGTCTCGTAGACCGAAAGTTTTTTTAAAAATCACACTGCTTATTCTTTACCTACTTTTGGACGTCGTCTAAAGCACTTCTACTTCTTGTTCTGGTAGCAAATCTATCACGTTCGAGGTTATTACAGCTAACGCGCCATATAAATTACTTACTTACATACTTATTAAATAACTCATTGGACTGAGAGAAAGTGGGTTCTACTACGAATGGTCGCATTAGTGGGGATCGGACCTGACAAGTTGACGTTCTGTCTTTCTAAATACGCGGCATTAGATTCTGCTTGTCTGCCTGTCCTGTGTTTTCAATAAGCTCCTCGCCAGTTGCTGTTAACAAAACGTGTTACAGGCGTTGCAAAGTGACAGACGGACAGACAGTCACAGTCTACGTGTTCGACAAAACCTCGCATCGACAAATACAGCTAGGCGGGATTACCGCTACGTAGACTGCAGTGTCAGTAGGCTCCAGAAGATTTTCCCGCCAAAATGTCATTTCTCGTTCGTCAAAAGTGCAGATTTTTTTTTAAAAATTGCAACAAATTTGGAATTTTGCTAGTTTTTCGCTATCCGAAATTAGTAAGTTTTAAAGAATTTTGCAGCCAAAATGCCTTTTTGTAGGCTATGTCAAAAAGTTTTAATCTAGTAAGTTTCGTCAAATATCGCCAGAACTTAATCTTTATGTCGCGACCGCCAGTTTTTGCCATTTTATCAGTTTTTCGCCAAAAACGAAATCCTTTAGATCCCAAGTGTCATTCAGCTCGGGTTTGGCAGCGCCATCGCATGAAGCGTTTCGTGCAATGGCGCGATGGCGCTGCCAAACCCGAGTTGACTGACAGGTCCGTATACGTAGCTCCAACTTGTTTTTATCGCATGCGAGGTTTTGCTCACATTTAAACACTTTCTAACATCCAAATGTTGTCGGTAGCACACCGGCCAGTACTTAATGCAAGCGATTGCCTGGAATTGACTTATGACTGTGTCTTGTAAAAACCTACTCAGTCGTTCTCTGACAGCTAAAGGTGACTAGAAGCGATAAGGTGTGCGCTGGATTCTCTTATTGAAGACCTCAGATCGGATCTGTCAGGCCAGCATGTCGAACTGGCACAGACACGACCTAATTCCCTCCCGGGTCTTATACCCCACACAGAATCTCCCCGGGGACAAAATGATATACAGATTCTTTAGCATCGAGACGTTTCTTTAGAAACGAGACGTTTCTTCGTGGGGAGATTTTGCTGGAGGGGATTTCCTTACAGACTTTTTAGCAGAGAGATTGTGCCAGTAAAAATGGATCCCCAGACATAGTTTTCAGACAATATGCCCCTCGATTTGCGATAAAACTTATTTACACAAGAGACGACGAGACAGGAAATAATGTTTTACAGTGTTTCTGATAGAATTTTTTCAGGCGAAATTCTCCTCGAAATCTTAAGGTTTCCTGTAAGATTTTGCATTCGGATGACGAGACGTTTTCTCCCATGGGAAATATTTTTTTTCTGCCCAATTAAATTCGAAGGGATTGTGTTCAGAAGGATTTAGCGGAGGGGGATTTGTGTCCGTTTTCGATGCGACACGTTCGTTTGTCAGCTTCTTACGACGACCCGAAGCCACGTAGCCTACTAAGACAAAATGTCCCCCTATCGTACCCTACCAAAATACCCCTTCATGTATGCCGATTTGCTGTTAAACAAGGGACCTAGAAAGAAGAGGCATGTGTAGTCCAGGAGGGGAGTAATGTCTAAGGGAATTGATGAAGCAAGATCCGAAGCCACGTAGTTCATTTCCTGTTGCGCGGACATTACGTCACATGATGACGATCCATTTTGCAATTGATTTTGCCGCTGTTGCCATACCATCACAGTAAACATATCACGTCGAAGCTAGAGAATGGTCAACATTACGGATGTAGGTTTAATAAACGTCAGATGGAACAGAGTTTACTTATAAAAACGTTATTTTTAAAAAAGTTACGTTGTTATGATAGAAAATATGCCAAAAATGATTTAATGTATTTGTTTGTTTAACACAAACTTCGACATTGGTTTAGCTGACTGATAAACAATATTATTTACTAATTTTTTGAGTAAGCAGTTAAGAAATTACCAAGAAATGCGGCTAAATAACTATACGTTCGTCTGCATTTTAATCAATTGTAATCTAATTCACACATTATACAAATTTTAAAAATAAACAAATATCTAAAAGCAAAAATATCGATTTGTTGGCTAGCAGTCGTATAAGGCAAAGACGTTCGAGATGGCTGATAATATATTGCGAATGCACTTAATTGCTGGTGAGAGGGCGCAAAGCTATAAAAATTGTGATAAAATTTTAGTAGGTGATAAGTAGCGGAGGCGCAGTTGGTTATACGGAGTGGTGCAAAAACGAAAGTATGCACCAAATTCTAAGAAAAAAAGTAAATAAGAAAATTTACGAACTACGCTGTTTAAACGATACTGCAATGCGAATTTCTCTTTTGGTACATTTAGACTTAGTTAAAACTTAATTCCATTATGATTAGTTTTTTGTCTTACAAGCGTCAAACCGGATCTTACAACTTTTAGACCAACACTTTTAGAGGTCAGTTAGCATTTAAATCGTCATTAAAGATCGTATCACACTTTAAAGTGCTACACTGCATCACCGTATGAAATCAAAATGCCTAAGCTTATTATTGCATATTAAGCTTAACTATTTCAAGGTAGTGTAACGACGTATTCTGAGGAGCGGTGGGATCTTGACTGGTCGCTGTAATAAAAATGTACTACTAAAATCTGCCGATGAAATAACTGTGAAAATCGGAAAGTTTTTTGTCAGCTTGTACAATTACACAGCAGTGTGAAGCAGTGTTTGTGTGCAGTCGCTTAAAGTCGTCACAAGTTACGATTATTTTATGTAGGCCTACAATTTTACTGTCTATTTTTCTTTGGTTTGTTTACTTCTTACTGTCGATGGTTAATGCAGAGTTTCCAAATGACGGCGAATAATAGTCTGGCGCGAAGTTTCGTAGCTTCGCGGCTTACCTCGTTGGGTCACCGTGTAAAACTACTGGTAATCTACATGGGTTGTACATTCCCTTCAGTGGTATAGGCCTAGCGATAAATCATCCTCGGTCTAGGTAGCTTTAAGCTTTTCTCCACTTATTTCAATTTGCTATGGATTTGCTGTTATGCGGTCGCCTGATAAACAGCATAACGAATCTTGCCCGTCCGTCCGTCTGTCTGTCTTTTCTGTACGAGGTCCTAGCTTGAAGATAAAAAGATGCAAAAAATGAAATTGGCGTAAGCGTTAGCTGAAACAGAAATAACAGTATCCCTAGTGTTAATTTTTAGTGCAAAAGGTCAAACGTAAAGGTTAAAGGTCAGAGTAACGGAGCTTTAAGCTGACGCCGGACGGCCGCATAATATCTCGGTTCTGGGCCGTCATATTTTAGTTATGACACCCTGTACGACAAACTAGTACAACAAGTCCGCAGAAAATGAAAATCATCCGACAAAATGTCAACATTTTGACATGCTACGATGGTGCACAGCGTGATGACCCACTTCGTTCCCTATCTCTCACCACACTGTCTACAGTGTTATGCCCCGTTTACACGATCAAGCAAACATGAAGCAAACTCAGAGCACACGTCGTGCACGACTATGTTGAATACGTTTGCTTCATATGTTAACTTGCTTCATCGTGTTTGCTTACTCCGGTCAAGCGTGGCGGTGGAAACGCGTCTCGCTTCTGTTTATCGCACGCACATTCCGCGCAGGCAGAACACGCCGTCGATCACAGCCGTTAAACCACTCACCTAGCTCGCACTGGTACAACTGTCTTCATAACTTTTGGTTGCAGTCGTGCGTTGCATAGCAAACGACAGCGTAGTAGTCTATGCAATTCGAGCCTGCTTCAAGCACGATACCGCACTGTCCGGAGCGGTATAAGACTATAGACTCCTACTGCGTACTCGCTTACCCACTCTAGCAGTGCTGTAACAAGTACTGAGATAAGCACGTTTCGTCACTGTCTGTAGTCTGCATTATACGAGTGCAACCTGCCATGATACACTTCAGACCGTGATGAATCTTATACGCATACAAGAGTTGTTGTCTAGCACAAGTCCACCGATAAGTCGAATTGGTGGAACTTGTGTTTATGCTTTACCTGTAGAGTCTAATCTTCGACAGCATGACTTTCTGCCGAGTCAGTTCTCAGCTGCAGTTTTTCAACACGTCTTGCAGACGCGCAGACAGTACCGGTAGGTTATTGCATCATGACAGTTGCTAAAGCCCAAATTCCATTACGCCGACTTTGCGACAAAGTCCGGGACAAGTTCCCGACAAAGTCGCGGACGTGTCGCGGACACAAATCATGAAAGTCCGCGACACAAATCACGTCGCCGACTTTCATTATTTGTGTCCGCGACAAAGTCCGCGGTCTTTGTCGCTGACTTTGTCGCCAACTTTCCCCGTGCATTGTAATGAGCTAAATTCCATTAGAGCGACACAAACGGGTTTGTCGCGAACTTGTCCCGGATTTTGTCGCAAACATCTCGACATGTCGAGATGATTTGTGTCCGTGACTTTCATGATTTGTGTCGACGACTTTCCCCGCAGACTCGCAGAGTAGTTTCGGTGAAAGTTGGCGTAATGGAATTTGGGCTTAACTCGCACTGGCAGGATATTATCGATAGACGGGCTGACATCCTCACGCTTCTAGCAACTACAGTTATTTCTCTTCAACTGCGTCTGCGCAGCAAACAGTGTAGGCTGTGTAGGCATAGATATAAACTAGGGATTTCCACCCGGGCTTTTTTTCCAAAACCCGGTTTTCTGGGTCTGGCCTGTGAGAATCTATTCTGTAGGCTCAAACATGACGTGTAGGCCTAATTGAAAACATAAAACACGCATCCGTACAATAGCTATTGATTGACATTGTCACATTTCACTGTAGCCAATAGCTCAGAGATAACGGGGTCGCGACCTTGATCTTTTGTGGTTACGTGACGTCATCGGTCACGTGACCATTTGACTCTCGGGGGTCGACTTCCTATGGGTGGTCCATAGTGACCATGCGTCCATCTAGCACCGTTATGGAGATATGGCCGTTTGAAGTTCTTCCAGGAAGGCTCTTCCAGGAACAGAGGTCAGTCGTCGATCGGTCTTCAATATTACACTAATCTCATATACTCCTCTTCGCTACGTTAGGAACGTAGCGCGCGAGGAGTAAAAATTTAACAGTTTTCCCCAAAGGGCCCCGCGAGAATGTTTTCCCGGGGCTGCGCTGTGCATGGCTATCGACGGGCTTGAGACCAGGACAATCTGCGTATGAATTTTTTCAGCAGTAAACGTAGACTTTAGCAGTTTAAGTTACGACCTCTAGGTTCAAAAAATTCTCCGTGTACGGGAATTTCAAATTCGGATGCTTCTTTAAAATGTGCAATTCTTTTGCTATTATCACCATATTTTAGCGTAAAAATTACGTTCGAAAATAGCCACAGACTTGCTGCCGGCGCCTCAGATTCAGCTCACCGACTTTGCGCGCCTTATAAATTTCTATATTATATTATTA
>Ga0209367_1011022_pt1 | contig 12046 bp, 7 predicted proteins | sample WorMetLIZISLAND2_FD_187412 | JGI IMG/M metagenome (GOLD analysis project Ga0209367, IMG submission 187412) | Marine gutless worms symbiont microbial communities from Max Planck institute for Marine Microbiology, Germany - Olavius geniculatus... ... | reverse complement strand
GAGAGAAGAGAAGAAAAGGGGGAGGGGGGTCCGTGCTGTAGACAAGTGAGGGGGTCTGTGCGGTAGATAAAAGGAGGGGGTCCGTGCTGCCTGTACTAGACAGCAGAGACAAGAAAAAAAGGGAGGTTTCCCCTGCTGTAGATAAAAGAATTTTTTTATAAAAATATACCTCCCAAATAGTTTTAAATGATTTTTAAAAAAAGAGAGTTTACTTTAAAAAAGTGCAGAAATTTAATTTATAACATAAAGAAGCTGCCAAATTTCCGACAGACAAAAATTAAGGGGGGAGCAAAACTGGGCCAAGCTAAAATCTAAAAATATGAAGCCCGCGACTTTTACACTACTCCCAGCTTTCAAAATCAGCGATCCGCTGACTCAACCATGGAAGTAAAATAGAGGGAATAATGTAAAATTTTAAGTATATATAAGGAGAGAGGAGCGCAACGAGCTGTACTGCATCCGATGTCGGTGCTATCACATCATTATACCCTGATATTCTAAACAAAAACTAGTGCTACTCAGTCTGTAGTTCAAAATAATCACCGTTCTTTTTAGACCCAAAAACTACTTTCTGCTATCGTACTAAAATAAACAAATCACCTAGACTAGCACTTAAAGTCTATTTTGTCTTTACGGCAAGTAAAATATAAACTAATCATAATGTTGACCAGTCAACTTGACAACCATGTAGGGTGTGATTACTAAAGTCATAAAGTCATACTTCCCCAAAATGTAAGCATTAGTGGCCTCACAGCATAAGAATATTTTGCAGTATGAAATGGTAAATGTTTGTCAACATCCACATTGCAAACCAATGGGTAAACTTTTGAAGGGGCCAATTAGCAGACCTCCAAAACCCCACAAGCAATGCACCAACCTTTTTGGTTGAGCTGAAATCAAACAGGCCATGTCCTACCCCAAAGAAAATATCTTTTGCACACCAACTCTCTGTTAATATGCAATCTGCTTACTCGCATTCAGCGAATTGATAACATCAAAATCATGGGCATACCTGCTACAAAAAAAAATTGGCAGCATAAGTCAATCTGAGCTCGTGATGCATCAAGACGCTGTTATAGTCAATAACAAGTTCCCATTTACGACACAGTAAACAGAAACATCATGCAATACAGATGAGTTAAACTCTGACTCAATCATCAAGCCATCAAAGTTAACACAACAAACGAACACTGATCAAATAAGACTTCCATATTCTAAGTCCTAAGAAAGCTAGCTTCATCTCAGCACCGATTTTCGCACCCGCTGTGAAGTCCGACCTCAAAACATCCCATCCGTACAAGAGTATCAGACTTCGTAAGATTCAGCCGAGATCCCCGCGTCGTAACCGATGTCAACCCATTGACAACTGCAACCGACTGCCGGTACATCTCATCGTAAGTGTGTCGCAGTTAGCATCCGTGCCAGCAGATCACGGCATCAACAAGAGCAGTCTCGTTTAGCCACGGCTACGGCCACAAGTCAGAGGTCCAGTTGCACAGTATTCAGAAGCTCGTCACCCCGACAACCGACACAGTGACCGACAACCGCATGCCTTCACCAGCACCACAGTCAGCTACACCATGGCGGATCTTGTGTAGATGAACTCTCGGTCTGGAAACACCAACAAAACCCGAACAACAGCAGCCGAATTTAAAAGGGAAGGGATACCCAAGGGATACGTACCAATAAAAAAATTGATAGTCAGAACAGATAGCCTAGAACTTGGTGTGCGGGCAAGGGTGATACTATGAATGCGATTGAAAATAAGACAAAAAACGAATGTATGCATTCTCTAAGTATTTTGTTCCAAAACTCAAGGGAGTAAAAGAAAACCTTAATATTTAGTTCCCCGTATTTTAAAACGAGGTTGTAATCTAGTTACCTTATTTGCTAATATCATTATGACAAAATTATGATTGTTTGTAAACAACCAATTTAACCAATTTGTAACATTGTACACAACAACAAGTAGGCCTAAGTTGGTTCTCGATGCCGTTATTTTAATGAAGTAAGTAAGACAATTTTTCTTTTGTTAGTAGTATTAATGGTCACATTAGCTCATTTTAACTATTTATAAGTTTGTTACCAAAAATAATTACAATTTCGCCTACTGGTGTTTACTTTACTGTGTTTTAACGTCAATTGATTTTAAAGTTTGATTTTCTTACTTACTTGCTTGTGAGTCGATTACTTATAAACAAATATGGCGTTGCCCTTCGGTGAAATTTACTTTTGCGTTTATGCGTTATATCGTTAATAAAACTTAATATGTGTTACTGGTCGCTACTGAACATCTTGTTTAGCGTTCTGAGATGTGTTTGTCTACAATCTACCAACAGCATAGATATTTGGTGGTGAGATTTTAGAGCACATAGCCACGAAATTAGTTTTTTATTTGTGCGGCAGTTTCAAATTGCCGTTGGTCGGGTTTGGGGTCATAGTGCATTTAAGCGATGAGTGAAGTTTTTTGCCGTTCAAAGCTGTCGCTAAGAGGGGACACAATACTTAGTTGCGTTCGGTGTTGAAAAAGTAGGTGGGCGAAAACTTACAATTTTTCCGACAGCCCAAAAATTCAGGGAATGCAGTTCCCGTTGTTTTTTCCCTTTGTCACATTGTGACTGACTGACATAAAACAATTATCGGATTATAGCTTACACTAAAATGTCTTTTAAATGCTGGGCATTTTATATTTTAGAGAACAATTTATTGCCGATATGTCAAAAAAATATTTACCCTTAACTAGGTAAATTGTAACTATATATCAGTGCTAGCCTAGAGCTCTCGCTTTGGGGCTGCCCATCCTGGGCATAGCCCAAGATCTCCACTATAAGTGCATTTTTAAAGTATGTAATGTAGGGTAATAGTCTGTATATAGAAAAAAAATAAAATTAACGCAAGTACAACTTTTGAGGGGCACCGCCCCCCTTATAATTTGGGAGGGCAAAAGACGTTTAAAAATCGGTGCGATTTACGACAACTTTCGAGTTTGAGCGCAAATATCTTTGGAACCGATAAAGATAGCGACATAACCTAAACGGCGTTGACGAGAGCGATCCTTTCGGCACTCACTCACACTCACTGCACCGCTTGACCGGCGACGGGTCGTTGCGCCCTCCAGACTTCACGATCACCGGCCATGTCCCAGGCAGCAGCTGCAGTAAGCCCGACGTCGATCTCCAGCTGGCGGATCCACGTATGTCAAGGACGGCCCCGCGGACGCTTCCAGTCCTGTCTGTCGTCAGGTCATACACCTGTACGGGTGTTGACTGCCAGACGGATTGCCTCGTGCGCGGGAACAGACTCATGTAAACGGCGTACATGTCCAAACATTGTGATACGTCTGTCGCTTATTCTGCTGCGGATAGGCCGCTGTTTGACCTGGTCCATCACCGACGCATTTGACACGAAGTCGAACCACCGAATGCCGAGGATTCTTCGCAGACACGACATCTGGAAAGCTTCCAGTTTACGCTCATCAGATTTAGTAAGTGTCTAGGTGTCTGCGCCGTACAGAAGAACAGAGACGACAAGGGAGTTGTACAGACGCAGTTTAGTGTGCCGGCTCAATCTTGACTGCCGCCATACAGATGTTAACTGGCTCATGACGCTTGAAGCAAACAGGATGCGTTTGAGCGTCTCTGGTGTAAAGCGGCCGCATGAGCTGATGTCACTGCCCAGGTATGTAAAACGGTCGGTGAGGTCGACTGGATGGTCCCTGGATGGTTACAGCACATGGTTGGGCTCCATATCCGGCGTTTTGAAGATGTGTCTTGGGCCATGACGTATGCAGGCCCATTGTCTGGCAGGCTTCATCGAAGCTTGTCAGAATCTCTGTCCATTTGCTCGGGTCGTCAGTAAACAAAACAGCGTCGTCTGCATAATCTTGGTCGGTGAATGTCTTGCTGCCAACAGTGGTGCCCATGGACCCTGCACATTTTAACATAATCCAATCTATTGCGATACAGAAAAGAGCAGGAACCAGCACGCAGCCCTGACGGACACCCGAAGTCGTCGAGAACGGGTCAGAGAGACATAAGCTGACGCGTACTCGAGATCTGGAACCCAGATGCAGATCCTGTATCAAATGGATAAGAAACGGTGGAGCACCTGTAGTTCGAAGTGCCTTCCAGAGCGCAGAGCGGTCCACAGAGTCAAATGCTGATTTAATATCGATCTAAGCAACATGCAAAGATTGGCTAAACTCGCAGTGAAGCTCTGACAATAGCCGCAATGCCAGGATGGCATCTATTGTAGAGCGGCCCCTGGTAAATCCTGACTGTTGTGGCCTTCGACGTGCAGTAAACAGAGGTTAAAGCCTATTGAGTAGGACGTGTGCAAAGACTTTACCAGAAACTGACAAAAGAGAGATTGGGCGGTAGCTCCCGCAGGAAGTTCGCAGACCTTGTAATGGTGATTGGATGGTACCCCCTTTTTTCCTAATTAAACATCTGCGAAGAGTTAACGGGCCGTGGAAAGTGATTAGATAAGACTGATGTAAAAAGAAGTGCGAACTACGCACGTCTTTATTCAATGTGATCCAAGCAGCAACTGGCAACAAGCTGCTGCGTTGCGTCGGTCCAGCTTCTGTCTGGCTGCCTTTAACCCTTTGGCTTACATTAACTCATGCACACTTCATACACACTCCCTCCCCTTAGCTAATAAAATTTATAGGGATAAATTTTAGTTTGAGAAATTAAACCATTATATAAATTTTTATAAAATTTGAATTTAAAATTTGTAATTTATGAATCAAACAGCAGCAGTGAACACAATGCAGCCAATAAAATATCATACTATCACAGATCGTGCTTTCGTATCACAGTCAAAAAATCCAATATCACATCAATAAACAAAAGCATTATAACTGTTAATTGTGTTGTTGTTGTGTGCAGGTTCATGATGATCAAAGACATCAGTAAACAAGAAATACAATGAAGATTCTAGTGTCTAACATTAGTGATCCAATATTTGTTTGTTAAATCGATTAAGTCTTTTCATGTTAACTTATTAAACAAACGAGCATACGAATATTTGGGTTCATGTCCCAATTGAAGTTACCAAATCGATCGCACAATTTCAATGCCATGTCAATTAGTTTATTGAATTTGATTTTCTCACCAAAAGGCTTAATTTTCTTTTGTCCGCAAATTATGTATCATCCCATTTCATCTAATTTCTTCTTAATTTCTGGTTTAAACATTACAACATGCTTTCAAATAAGCAAGATTTCCAAGTGGAGTATAGTGTTTAGATTTCGACGTGCTACTTCAATAGGTCATATAAGATGTAAAAATTACACCAATGATAAATAATCATATGGTCTGTCTGAAGTCTTACAAAAATGTTATTTTTAAGCAATAAATAGTACATGACTTAATTTAACTAAAAATTTGTTTTGAATTTTTATTTTAATACATAATATAATTTACCGTTAAATTTTTTCTGTTTTGCAGAGATGTAGGTCATCATACATCATTGATGGTTTTTATGTTCCCATTTTAAAATTTTTTTAAAATTTTTCTTTTTAACGGTTGCTCATAGTAATAGTTTCATCTATCCAAAATAGTTAAAAAGCTTGACATGCGCTTATGTCATCACATCACATCGTATCATCTTGATCATCCTGCTCAATAATTAGATGTCACAGCTACAAGCTGTATTGTGCATTAACTGAGTACGAGTGCACCTGCACTCTCAGTACAACATGAATATTTCCTGTTTTTCTTGTTTTGTGCCTTTTGCCTCAATGCAATAGATGGCACGGTGACATTTTCGTGCTCGATCTCGTTATCTCGGACCAGTTTGTCGCAGACTTGTAACAAGTCCAGCAACAGCCAAGTCCAAGTTTAAGTCCCCTATCCTCAAGTCCAAATCCAAGTCCACCTTAAACGGGCAAGTTTAAGTCCAAGTCCAAGTCTGGTGCACTTAAAGCCGGAATGGCAAATGTACGGCACACAGCCGGTATCAGTTTGTCATATGTGGCGTTATTGCAAACCCAGAAGTCAACCGGCTCTGAGTCACAGTCAACATCCATTGCACGTAAGTATCTGGCTAAAAGCTCGGCCACTGAAACATCAGTCGCAGTGTCACTGTGGTGTTCTCTGGTGTGCATGTAGTTTGCGAACAACTTCTGCCTCTTTTATATTGTAATGTGTTGCATAAGTAAGAAAACACAAATGACGTATTAACGTCGTTTTTACACCGATTTAAAAGGCCACAGCAAAGTAGTCTGTTACAGTGCTATCGATCTTGTAGGTACAAAGGACTTAAAAAAGGACTTGCTGGCAAAGCCTCCAAATCCCTGTCCAAGTCCAAGTCCATAGCTTTCAAGTTCAAGTCCAAGTCCGAGTCCTTAGAGCCCAAGTCCAAGTCCAAGTCCAGCAAAAACGGACTTAAGTCCGGACTCGAATCCAAGTCCGGACTCGAGTACTACAAGTCTGGTTTGTCGACACCAAAGGGGGGCCGCCCCTAAGGCCGTGCACAACTGCCGGTGGTTACAACTTACGTTGTAACTAAATAAATATTGATCGAGCTTCACAAGAAATCCTTGTTGTTTCGTTGTAAAAATTTATCGTGTTAGTAAGTCAAACAATACCGTTGTTAATTTTGTCTATTAATGTTTAACCAATAATTAGTAGAGCAACCCTTCATGTCAATTCAGCACTAAATTTAATTTTGTATTAGACCTAGCTAAGTAAAATTGAAATAAACAATCAGACCATGTACATTTTTAATTACTTATAGTAGAATTTTGGTTTAAATAATAAACTGGTTTAACCATGATATGGTTGAATTTAATTTGATTAAGTCTTATGTCCAAACATAAAAGTATGATAATAATGTATGTTTATTTGAATATCTCCCTAGGCATTGATTACAGTCTGTGCTTATTTCACAAGTAATTATCATATCCTTATTGCATCACATCATTAATACAGTCATATATCTTCATTCACACTTCTAGTTCGCAATACACCAATATGCAATCAAATCGAATAACACGCTGCGGTTGATGAATGTACTAAGGGACAGAACTTACAAACTTTATGTGGCGTTATTGACCTTGGACAATTTCAACGATTAAATGGTAGTACTATAATTTAGAAGTAACAGTACAAATAGTGGACAGCCTAGCACTAATTACAATTTTAAATTGTACGGTTTTATTTAAAAAATTTTATTATTATTCAAAATAAATGATTACTGTATTAATTTTTTTTAATATATTTTAATTTTTATCTTTAATCGTGACTATTATGTTTTATTGCTATAAATATGTAGACAGTTTTTATCAAGATTAATCTATGGGTTCCGCGGAAGTCGTCATTAATCGCAACATCAGGTAATAAACCGCACGTCACACAATTGCATTAACACATCGCTTAAGGGACCAACTTCATAGAAAAATGTCCTAAAAAGATTTGGTTTTGATGTCTTCCCCTTATAAAATCAAGCAAGAAAAGTATACCACAATTTACCCATATAATTTTGATAGGGACTAATTAATTCACTGCCTAATTAAAAAATAATTAATTCGTTACTTAATTAATGAAAATATTAGGTACAATGTTCTATCTAACCCCTTTAAATAACAATTGCAATTAACAATTACAAAATTAAGTTAATTTAAGTTAATAAAATTAAATTATTTTTAATTTATTATACTAAACATCATATGTCATTAAATATAATTGTTTTTCAGCTTTACTAAAAACTTCACAAGTCATTAAAATTAAAGAAAATTTCTTCTAAAAATAGAAGGTTGGTAACCTAAAAGCTTCTTACATTTTATAATGTCTATTAGACGGTGCAGTAATCAAACAATCTGCGCAATAGCCATGCTACATTTACTATAGTTCTAGGCCTACATGGCATAGTATTGTGCAGACTGCTAATCAACGTAGTTATCAATACAATTGTCAATACTTATTCATTATCTCCCCAATATAAGCAAATCATCAATAAACATACTGTAAGTTCAATCACATTATATTCAAGCTACTTAGCTAAAACAGTATTGTGAGCAAGTTTGTCTTCGTCCGCCCAATGTTAAGCCAGTATTTGCCAGCTCAAATGTTAATCGCCGGTTTAAATCAATCCCGTTTTTTATTTCCTTTTCTCTTCAATATGAATTGCCAAAGGTCCATGTCGAGCTCTTCAAAACACTGCTGCTCTCTGCACCCTCCCAGGGAGTTTTAGGATTATTTTTATGGCGGCCACGTTACGCCAGTTACAGAGTCGTCGAGGGGCCGATGTACCACCCTGGTGCCAATTTGCACATAACTCCCTAGGCGGTGCTATATGCCTCGACTCATAGTCCATGTTATCGTGCGGCGACTTGTGCATGTTACAGCTCCAAAAATTTGACGCATTTTGCCATGCCGGTGCGATTGTTGACGCCAATGTCTGCCCGTGTGTGCTTGCAGACTTGGCGCCGCTCTGACGACTGCGCCCTGCTCTGTGTAGTCTAGCAGCGTGACTGATGAGCTGTCATTCGTCGAGTTTGTCTGTGCCTCGTTTAACGCCATGAAAACCGGCTACTGGCATCGGCGGCGGAGTGTTGTTCACGTGCAGATCATTACCGTCAATATTCTTTATATAGATACCAGACGACTTTTGCGTCTGACAAAAGAAAAAAAACAACAAACAACAAGCCGGCAAAAAGCTTACATAACTACTGTGGGCTAAATCAAGGGCTAATGATGCTATAGTCTGCTGGCGGCCGACGTTGCACAACAGAACTATAGAACACAAAATACCAGGCCCTGCCCTTAAGAAAAATAATTTTACCCTTCGCCGTATAGTCTTAATGGTCTTCCAAATAGCCTAAACCCGACGCAGTAGCTAATCCTATCAACCTTTGGCCAAAAGGTGTTATAACCTCCGCATCATGCCAAACCGACATCGTTACGGTAAGGGGAACAGACCGGTGGTTAAAAGTCTGACCTAGGTCAATAAACCTTATGGTCACTGCGTCTCCTAAAATTTGAGTTCCCCAAATTCGACGCTACGGCAAGAAAAAAAAATTAAGGCATTCTATTCATGTCTGACAAAGCAGACAGAGGGTATAACTGGCCCCTTTTTATTCAACTCCCGGTCAGTATGTCCGTAAGATGAATAACATTTTGGTGTTTGCCGTCTCGATCAGTAATAATTAACAGTGGATGAAATTGGTTGGCAAGCATACGAACTGTTTGTTTTATTTCAGGAGGAAACACGTACATTTTTATCCGGTACTGCCATGTTTATCTACGTCAGTTTGTTAGTTATATTAATGCAATCGTTTAGCTGTATATATCCGAAGAAAAAAAACTTTTAATAGTCAAAATTCTGTTTTTAATCCCGATCTTATAATAGTCACTAAAGTAAGTCAAATCCATCAAATGCTTTTTTAAGGTAAATGTTGGACATTCAAAATATATGTAAAGCTTAGTCTGACATTTTGAAATTGTCTTCTTTGTTCTGTAAATTTTTAGAAGCAGACCAATAAACAACAGAATCAAAATGAAAATCATAATCGTTTCAAGTCCAATAAGGTCCGTCAATGCATCTTTTACTGCTTGCCAAACCATTTTAGTTGACATCAAATTTGGTTTCGCTGTGGTTGTACTCGTAATTGGATGACTAAAAATGAAATCTGCTTTTACGATTTTTACTCCGAGTAACAGCATAGATATCGTTTTAAGACGCATGCAAAGTATTTCGATCAAAATGCTATTAATTCCAGTTACGGTTATGCCTATGACTATTGCCCAATCGAAACCGCTGAGGAAACTGAATTCTGTATTTGCGGTTGCCATTGTTAAAACCTTTTGCCATAGAATGGTCGATAAACTGTCGTAAATTTTCGCTTGTTTTGATGCATTCAAGGCAATATCAAAGTCTAAACGAGACTCGGTTTCAGATGCCAAAATCGCTTCAAATTCGGATTTTTCTATTTCTAATTTAGGCAATTCAGCTTTCAAGGTGTAGTCAAGCTCTAGAGCTGCGTTTACATTTTTCAAAAGAAAATGATTTGAATAAAATCGACGCAAAACCATCATGTTATAAGGATAGTTGCTTCCACTTTTGCTTCCGGGAAAAAGTCATCGCAATAATTTTGACTTAAATAAATGTTATTCAAAACTTTCACTTTTGCCTCACACGTTGTGTAAATGCTCTGTGTAGCATTGATAAAATTTCCAAAGTTATGTTAAAAATCGATTTCAGTGAAGTTTCCGATTTGCTTGGAAAGCGACCTTTCCTGTAAACGGTGATTGAGCTGATATTTACCATAAAAAGTTTATCACGGCTAATTTGAAAGACAGTAGGTTCAAGCAAACCAAAGATCACATGATAAACACAATGCTTTCTGATTACATCCAAATCATAACCAAACAAAGGCATTGCACAGCTGTCATCCGAAACTGAGTGTAGATTCCAATTCGAGTTTGGAATTTTGAATAAACAGCCAAATCGTTGATAATCAGTGCAAGGCAGATTTTGACGATCGTTCGCAACTGCATAATACTTGATTTCGCTATTGAAAATAATAAATTTTGGCATACCTGTCAGCTCTGTATAATATCCTTTCCCGTCAGGTGATAACAGCGGGAAGGTACAAACCTCCCAAATACTCATGAGTGCGGTTAACTCATCTAGGGTCAACGGTACATTCACTACGACAACCAAAGTGTTTTCGTGCAAGTACTTGTGAATGGCACTGGCAATTTTCCCAACTGTGTAATAGTAATGAACGAATGGATAAATATTTTTTTGCTTTTGGATTGTGCCTTTTGATTGTTTCTCTCAAAATGTTTAAATGATCTTGCAGAATTTCCGTTTCAATAAGATGATGGCTCAAACGACAGACTGAAAAATCTTTCAAGGCCAAATATAAACTTTCAGTCTTTTGTAAACTCGTAATAATTTTCCCAATTTGTTCAACAACAACCGAAAGCAGACGTTGGGCCGTGTAGCCCTCCATTTTTAGATTTTGCATCTGTCTATTTTCTTCGATGAGAGATAGGCGAGTAAGATTCACGAGACGATCGATTCGATCAAAGCGGCTGGATGTCAGTTCAGTTACTCTTGTGATTAAATTTTGACCCACCGTCTAGGCTAATAAGGCTTTGTTTGTGGTGCTGAGGACCTGACGTAACAATGACCTTAACTGTTCCACGTCTTCACCCGTTGCAAAATCAAAAGTCCAAGCTATGCCTGACCCCATAAAAGATCCCAAGCCTCGTTTTTGTCTCGGTGAATTCGTGATGTCCGCTATCAAAGCATTGATCTCTCGCTGTCTGTGGTGCACCAAATATAATGCCTGTCTCCGTAAATCAAAGATTTTTTCCGCTATGTTCAAAATGTATTTACATCACGGTGTGAAAAGTGAGTCCAAGTGTGTTTCTGGGTTCTCCTGTGCACAAAGGTTACTAAATGTTTCATTTTCTTCGCTTTCCTGTTGCGCACATTTTTCCGCTGTTATCAACTGCGGCATCGTGTAAAAAACAATTCGACCATTATCTGTAGCAAAGTAGACCTGCGCGTTTAGCGTTTTCATAGTATAGCCAAAATCTGTTCGCAGAATACTTTTTGCAGATCCTGTAGTGAGCATCGTCAGCATCGTCAGCAACATCGTCAGTATTAGCATCATCTTCGCCATCGTCTCCTCCTAAATACAAAAACTTACTCACGCAAAGTCAATTTTTTATTAAACATTATTCGCTATGCGAATGTAAACAACAACAAAAACAATAAACATTGGGGTTGTGCTCATTTGAGGAAATACTCGTCTTTATAGTCTATTTCGGTATTCGGTATCCGGTATTCCGGAATCAATATTCCGGCAGTGACATCCGTCAAGTGACGCTGCAAGCGTATTTTAAACGCAATCATAATCTCCATGCCAGTACACTGTTTACTGCAATATCTGCACTTATATATATATATATATAAAATTCAGATCTTAGTACATCATGAATATTTGGTTTATCACTAAAACATTAGCCTGCATCCGAAAATTATATTTATTAATTCACACAACTAATTAAATATTTTGTGTTTG
>Ga0209367_1011019_pt1 | contig 12047 bp, 11 predicted proteins | sample WorMetLIZISLAND2_FD_187412 | JGI IMG/M metagenome (GOLD analysis project Ga0209367, IMG submission 187412) | Marine gutless worms symbiont microbial communities from Max Planck institute for Marine Microbiology, Germany - Olavius geniculatus... ... | reverse complement strand
AATTAGGCACACGGAGAGGCCCATAAGCCCCGCCCACTGACCAGGCTACAGGCCAAAACAGTGGGCGGGGCTTATAGGCCTCTCCGTAAGCCTATTTATAATCTACTCCTAACGTCGTAGCCTACTTGAATATCAAACGGAAACGAGCGGAGTTCCATCGTTTCGCTGAATGTTCCCTCGAAAGTTTTCTTTTCCACAACGAACGCGGACCCGTCCGAGCCGCGCACAACTTCCAAGCTGGAATCCGGCTGCTGATCCCCGAGCGCATTTTCCACATACAGGTTGGGATTCCAAATTCCTTCCAGGTTTTCCGTAACATCTGGTAGATCACCTTCGCCCTGAAACAGAAAACAACAAACTTTCTTCTTATTCACAAGACAATAATGACAGCCGATGTATAGAGGCGAAAACGAGTGAGCGACACCAACGGGGCGTAGTCAGGAATATGATAAGGGGGCAATACACCAAATACAAGGGTCTGGGGACGGAAACCCTCTAGCGTAAACCCCGAAGCCGTGGCTAAAAAATTTACTTTTGGCTTAATTGTAGCTCTTTACGGCTAGCATCTCTACGGCTGGCTCCGGCTTACGAAATATACGGCTGGCTACCCAGCTTAAATGCACCTTTAGCCTGTCACAAAAAAATTGTGAAAATATTGTCTTCTGAAAATACAAAGTTTTTGGGATAAAATCACCCATTAATGGAAAGTTAGGCCTACTGGCAAAATTAACATTTTGAGCAGCCGTATCTTCTCTGCCTGAAATTCGCAACCGTCTTTAGGAAGATTGTTACATTCCGCCCTGTTTTAACTGGCGTCGCCACTGCACTGGCCAAGAGACTTAGCGTACGTGTGGCAGGGTCGTGGGCGGTAGGCCTATTTAAGGAAAAAGGGCTAACAAGTTAATCTTTAGTCTCTATCAGACAGTTTTCCGATAAGACGTATATAGTTTAGCCACAATACATACGTCACCGACAGACAACAGACAGACAGAATAATGTAGTGTTGCAATAACTTTTTCTTATAACGTACGGGAAAACTGTCAGTTTCGCCCACATGTAAAACACGTCTTTAACGTTTTTTTTGTTTTCATCGTGTTCATTGAAATTTGAAAATTTCACCATGAACGTCGAGAATCACTTTTAAAGCCATTGAAAAAATTAATGAACTATAATGGTGGTAGTTTTTTGATCTTATGACCACACGTACGGTTGGTCTTATGACCACACGGTTGAATTGAAATTGTATAAAATTCTCTCCGTTTCTCTAGTTCTGGATATACTGCACCATTAAGTTTTAGGCAAAAAGTTGAAAAATTAGGATTAACGTTTTTGGCGAACGTTTTTAAACGTTTTTTTTTATATTTTTGCCACTTATTTTTGGCGTTTTTTGACGTCTTCGATATTTCTGGAACGTTTTTCTACATCCATGGTTTAACCTGCTGCTGATCGCCGGCGAACTGTGCGTTGTCGTTGTCAAAACTCGGTTCTCTCCAGCGCGCCGTGACGAGTATCTTAGCAGTGAATTGTTCCTGAATCGTGCTGATGTCGCCGAGCTTCATGAACGATACGTGCACGAGCACCTGTTTCCGTCGCTGTAACAAATGTCAGCAAAAAGCCCATCTGTCGCTAGGATAGCCGACCGTACTGGTTGTAGTGACTTTCTTACATGAGTGCGCTTTTACAATTTCCAGGCAAATGGCAGCTGATTGGCATGAGCTAGGTCCAGTGATACCGCAGCGCACTATGCGGCGATCCATTGCCTGCATCAGCGAACAAATGGACTCACGGTTTGCAGCAAGCAGACATACCACCGCTCAAATCAACCACACTAGGCCTTCACTCCGTGGCAATTAGCTACATACTACTCATTTTCCATCCAACGGAGGGTAGGAGGCTGAGTTGACCATAGTACACAGTAGATTAGAAACTTGTTAAGGTTGCTTGCAAATGACTAGCTGTGAGATCTGAAAGTTACAAGTGGACACCAACCACTAGATCACTTGCAACTACACAGGTGTAAACAACTTGCCCAGAATTGTTAATTGGTAGTGCACCGGCTGGGAATTGAACCGAGGACCTCTCGACGTCTGTGTGATCGACGTCATCCGCTACGTCACGCCGTGCAACAGAAAATGTTTCATCTTCACAGTGAAGCGAATGAATGAACGAATAAAAGATGGGCAGACAAACAAGAAGCCCAGCTGTCGCCAGAGTGGGCCGACCGTACCGCCTTTATTCGAAGGACAGCGTCAGACTAACGGTGGAGAAAAGAAAGCGATTTCCCAGAGTAAGCACAGTCGCATAGATACACGCTATGGTGACGCTGCTATATCGAACGCTATAATCATCGCTAGCATACGATACGGTAATTCGGCGCACGTGGGTGATGGTCCTAAGCAGCAACTTTGCATTCAAAATTGCAGCCAAACCGCTGCAGAAAGAGAGAGAGAGGGAGAGACATGGTTACTATTGACAGCCTATACAAACTCGTCATCGCTCTATCCAACGGTACCATCGCCATCCCCGTACGACATACAGTTTAGCCACAATACATACGTTGCAGACGACAACAGACAGACAGACGACGACAGATGAGTCGAGACGAGTCATCGTGCCAAGACGCGACCTGACGGTAACAGTAGGCCTAAATGTCTAAGTCGTAGGCCTACTTAGCATTTTCAAAAATCCAAAATGCAAAATTTGCTTTGCGAATTTATTCTTTGCGCAGCATTAGGCCTATAACTTAATTTCGACAAAAATTCAATCCCCGAGTGGGATTAAATTTGCAGACGCAGACAAAAGTTACCATGGCGTACCTGCAGCGTGGCGAGCGTTCCCAACCACTCAGCCATCAGGCTAATAGCTTGGAACGGTGTGCGAATTCTGTTTAAATGTATATCAGTCACAAATTCCAACAACGAATTCAGCCTCCGCAGCTTCAGCTGTGTTAGTACTAGATAGGAATAAAGTAGGCATCTGAATGAACATGACGTCACACTATTGTCGGCCGATAGATCTAGAAAAATGCAATTTGGAATTGGATCACCGTATTACCTGGCGACTGCTGGAAGACAAATGCTTGGAGGCCTATTAAATCAGTTTGTGCTTAATACAGGGTGGGACAAAAAGCAAGCCTCCAACTTGACGATGTGTCCATAACTTCGTCAGCTGCTGACCGATTTTCAAGATCCTTTCACTGGCGCAATCTGTGGAAAATTTTCAATCAGATGATAATTAAACGCTCCACCGCACAACGCCGCCACACTACCTTGTAAAAAATAAATGCAAAAATAAATGCAATTGTTATTGCTAGTGTTTTTTGCATTTTGCAAAATGTGCTGTCTTCCCCTTTTGTAGTTTATTTTCCAAAATTCCGTCAATCAATTACTTTTTGGCACACCCTGTACACTGTGTACAGTTACTTCTTGGGTCATAACGCACTGTTGTATGCCAATCGTGCGGTATTGCGGCTAAACGGTAAGTCGTAGGGAGTCGGCAATAGTACCATCAGCTAGGGCGCTGGCGATTTCCTATAGACTGTCAATAATAACCATGTCTCCATCTGCAGCGGTTTGGCCGCAATTTTCAATATATCGTTTCAAGCTACACACGTAAGTGGCCGTATCTCGGAAACGGTGCAAGATAAAGACAAGGTTAATAGCAAGCGGCATACGCCGTTTCAGATAAGATTTTAAAAAATCATGGACCTTGAATAGCCAGGCAGGTAATTGACAACCAGTCCGGTCGACTATCCTAGCGACAGCTGGGCTTCTTGTTAAAAATAGATATAATTTAATTTAAACTTATAGTTACTGCATAAAAAGCAGCTGGTATGGGTTTGGAATAAAAACCCCAAATTTCGTGTGCTAGGCAAGGGTGGGTCTAATTAATATGTCGATGCTGTTGAAGAAAAACGAAATGTTTGAGCCCTTCAATTTATTACATTCACCCTCATTCTACACTGTGTCCGGTAAAAAAGTACACCCCCAAACAGTGTACAGTAGAAATGTCAAATATGAACAAATTTAAACAAAATTTCATACGCTTAATCCGCAATAAATTGCTAAATCGACCACTAAATTTCGTTGAAAAATTTCATCTCTTAGTGGAGTTATTAATAACTGAATATTGATAAAAATATCTCCGTTACCAATATGGTGTTACATGGCCGATTGCAGTCGCTCAATAAAAAAAAGAGACGTTTGTTGATGCAATCAACGTAAACCATAACAAAGTGGTATTTTCTGCAGACGATCGTGTTTTAAAACTGCTAAGACAACAGAAAGTGTATTGCGCTAAAAGTTTATCGCAGAATTTCCCAGCAAGCCGTGAACACTGTCAGGATTAATCAAATGGTTGCTGGTGTTTACACGATCCAGCAAACGTCCAGCAAATGTATTGAAAATACATGTGAATTGCTGGTAAATTTAACTAAAATTTGTCTCTTTGAATGCCCATAGACGATGCATTGTTGATGCAGAATTTTGCCAAAATCGGATTTGTTTATTGCAGTTACGCAAATGTACAGTGGTTTTGGTAACGCCATATTGGTAACGGAGACACTTTGTTATGATATTCAACAATCAATAACTCCGCCAAGAAGCAATAAGCTTATTTTTCAACGAAATTTGGTGGTCACTTCAGCAATTTATTGCAGATTAAGTGTACAAAATTATATTTAGATTCGATCAGATTTGACATCTCTGTTGTACAATGTCTGGGGGTTTACTTTTTTATCGGACACAGTGTATGTTGTACGCAAACTTCGTAAATGTGACATACCCTGTGCATAAAGATTTGTATTTAGATTTCACAAGTGCACACGTGCAACCAAAACGACACATGCAACAAAGTTCGTGAACGAAAATGCTGCATCTTAATCAACTTCAAACAAATGAAAACAATGTATAACAGAATAACGAACAAACTGCAAATTGGTTCTCTCGGCTATATCGTGCAGTAAACTTAATAAATATAAAAGCCATTAACTAATATCGAGAGTCCTACGATCCAGTGCTTAACAAACTTCACGAAAATCAGTAATTAGGCTATCTTGTGGCGCATTAAAGTGCTGATAGCGGTTTGGCTCGTTATACAAATGAAGTTAATCAACGCCAAGGCAAGAGGTTAAAGTGAGGTGCGTTCACCTGTGATCCTATATGGCACGTGAAGTTCTGTAGCTTTGACATGGGCTATACCCTTTAAACCTCGGATGGATGACCGTCGGCAGGCAGGTAAACTATCTCAGAATGTAACTAGCCATCCAGGTCACATCAACTCAGCCTGGCCATCCCTCCGTGGGTGAGCTAATGAGTACCAGCGAAAACTGGGAAGTAAACAGGCACATCGCGTGATGCACTAGCCCTAGTCTCAAAGCATAAACTGGTGTCTAGCTGAGGACTAAGGAAACGGAGATCAGTGCTGACCTAGATGCCTTACGGCTCGCAAAGAACTTCACGTTTTTCACTTAAAAAGTGTATGAATGATCGTTGCAAGCGAAATGCTCGGTAGCCAAGCGGATGAACCAACCAGGCACACACAAATCGTGCACGAAATTTCACACGCAGCAAACATTTCTCGTTAATGCACTGCATCTGCATAGCGAAACTGAATTTGCATCTTAAAACCTGTTGCCAAATGAAAATAAATGTTCCAATTTGTTTTGCACCACCCGATACATCTAAGTTACGTGACCATGTCGCTGATGACGTCATCAGCGAGTCCACAAAGCAATGAAGTGAACTACGTAGCAGTAATGAACAATAAATGAAAACTCGAAAGTGAACTAGACTGTCAAGCCTTGCGCACGGCTAATGCGGTCCGCGGTATTTATAACATTGACATCAGAGTTGGTCAATAGCTATTGGCCTAGATGGGCCTGCCTAGCTGAAAAACAATATCGTCGACACTACCGCGAACAGTAACAGATGCAACGCGTGCACAGTGCAGGAAATTTGATGCAGAAATGAAACAACAGAGATATAGCAAACAAAAACATTTTTGCTTGTTATGTCTTACAACACTATTAAACACAGTTTTGTGGCAAACGGTTTTGATTTCAACTGCAGTTAAAAACATACAGCAAATTTTCAAAATACACAAACATAAACGTGATTTAGAAATGTGAATACCAAATGCATCAGCAAACTTTCTCATGCAGCCTACAAGTCGGAATAATTTTTGAACAATTCAGCAGATAATATAACATGTCATGCAGTTGATTAATAAACAGACAATTTTGACTCACGACTGTACAATACTACAATATTATAAGTAAAAAACTGTAACTCTAGTAACTTTGCAAATAAATGAGATGCAACTTTGAAATAAACTGTGGTTGTAAATTTTAGCTTATTACTCAAGTGTGATAGAAATATTTTTATTATCCATCTGCTGTGTTTATTTTATTCACTTGTCATTTTTTACGGCTGCAGACAGAAAAAAAACGAGAAACATGCAGATTAGGTGAAAGAATGCCGTAATTTCCTTTCTTTAACGGAAATAAAAATTATCCTATTTATACCAATGACAATTACACATGGTTAGCTTACATCTAAGCACGGAATATATAAATGCAATCACGCAATACGTGAATCAACACAAATCCGTTTCTAGAAATGCAGCAAAGGTGACATCCGTATTGCGTATTCTGCCGCAACAAAAAGAGTTCGTGGAACAATCTGTCACGGAATCACGTCGTATTGTGGCAACAATAAAAGTCCTTGTATTGCAGCTGAAGAACTTTCTTGAAATATTCGCAAACTAATGCCAACTTAAGTACAAACACACATTGGGGGTCGTCTATAAATGACGTCACGTGCAGAGGGGAAGGGGGTTCACGATATCGTGACGATGCGTGACGTAAGAGGAAAGGGGTAAAAAGTTGCGTGACGTCACGAACGTCACATTTGCGGCAAGGCCTAGCCAGGGAGTCGTGGATGATTGCACTAGTATTCAGGAGATCATTTGCACATCGGAACTTGATATACTATGCTTACTGTTGCAAATGTGTCAAATCATACCAAAAATTGCATTGTGTTTAAAACTCATATAGATCTGTGGGCTACACTACAGACTGCAAGGGGGTTAGAGGTTTGTGACGTCATATTGGGGGGTCCAGAGCAGCATGACGAAACGTGGTGAATGGGGAAGGGGGGTTATTTTTTCCATAAAATTGCATGACGTCATTTACGGACGACCCCTTGGCTAGTGCAGACACATTATGTGGACATCCAACTGACATATTTTGACCTTTTACACTGAAAATTAACAGAATGGCTGTGCCTAAAATAAGAAGCGTTAACACCATATTTCGCTACGCCTTTTAGTTTTTGAGTTAAGAGCCATACACAACAGATGAATGAATAAACTGACAGACAGACAAACAGACGGGCGAAACCTGTAATGCATTGTGGTCCCAAAAACGCCACTTTCAACTCTGTGCCTAGACGCTTTACCGTAAAACTTCAAACAGAAGCCCTCGGCAGCCCAGCCTTCATTTGTGCAAGTTGCCTGTATCTGAGACCTAGCGTTTATTCGAAGTTTTACGGTACCTGAAAGCAGGAATGAAGCGTCAAAACTTGTTATCAATCCATTCCCCAGGTGGCAATGATAGGTTGTGTTGCATCTTATGTGATATCTACAATGTCTAGACTCTAGTTACATTGTGCCGTGTGTTAAGACATTGAAGCAAATGTCGCAGACTCGGACCGGCTTAACAATATTGTACTTTATGATTGGCATGTCTTTCTCCGAACACTTGGCGCAGAGAATTCGACCACAGTGACGACTGCACCGAAACAACACACAGATACACATGGTGTGTTAAATGACATGTAAGCGTTTATGTTTATCATAAACAAAAAGCCCAGCTATCGCTAGGAAAGACCGTAAATACTGGCTATGTCCATAGGTCAGCATCCAACTTCCGGTCACGGAGAGAAAGCGATTACTGCAAGGTGACTACAATTCCATAGATGCTATGTTAACGCCGCTCTGGGATGCTAAAATCAACGCTAGTATAACAGACGTCACACGCAGTCAACTCGCCAGACGTTATATTGCATTAATTATAAATAAGTTACAGCCAGTTTGGGCAACCCTTAAAAATGGGAGTTGTAGGGGTCTGACTTAGTAGCACAGGGTAGCCATCGGGCAACTCTATTTAACTGTTCAGACAGTTTTCCAGTAAAATGTACCGTTTAGCCACAATACACGCATTACAGACAAATGACAGACAGAGAGACGAAGCTCGTGCCAAAGGCAAGACTGTTAGTATGGTTAGCCAAAAAATTCACAAATTCAACAGAGATGATAAAAATAAACACTCAGAGAAGTAACACTTAAGAATGCAAATTTTCTGGGAAATACCTCAGCTTTCATCAGGTATCAATGCGAGTCACAAAAATAATGCAGATAAATGTTAGCAACACAAGTTCGAGAAACTTCTACAAAAAGTCGCACAGTACAGCGTTTCTGGTTTTCTATTCAGTGCAAAAAAAACTTGAACAAGAAATACAAAATTTACACAAAGAAACACATCGGACATGTGAAAGACTGCATAAATACATATATTCTCATTGCAAGTTTCCCGACAGTGTATCATCAACATAATGACTGCTATACTATGCATACCAGTGATGGTGGAAATTAGTGATACCAAACAGACAGACAAACAGACAAACAAGACATATAATTCGGCCTATATTAATATGAAACGGCTGAATAGCACTATAGATACCAGTGATGTCGACGAGTGGTGATACCAAAGCGAATGCTGCAGGCAAGGCAAGTCTCCCCTTCACACCACGGTGGCTCTTTGTTCAACATGTCTACACAGAATAACAACAATAATAATAATAAGACAATTTATAATGGTCCGACAAAACACTGCACCGGACTACACCGAACAGTTAGGGTTAGGGTTAAGGTTAGGTTTAGGGTCCGAATGTCCGATGTGGTGTTTCGTTGGATCCATTTATAAAAAGTCGTAAGATATCCTAAGATAAAAACAAGGGGGCTGACAAAACAGAAAATAAATACAGTAATCGATGATGAAATCTTGATCGATGGACAAATTGACTGACCAACTAATCAAGCAATTATATTTATTTATAATCGTTTGCCCTTCAGGTCTCCAGCAATAACTGAAGCAAACTTGTGGTAATTATGCAAAATACACAGTAATTACACAAAAAAGAACAACACAATAACAAGTTTGACCAAAACATAAATATTAAATTTTACATAATACTTGACTGACAAATGAACTATACCAAGGAGTTTGAAAAGAAGCTGTTTTGTTGCAACAGGAGCATTAAAAATCGACAGGCCATCGCGATTAACGACTCCAAGCATAGCACCAACTTTGACAATTGCACGGCATAGGCTTGCATTGCCATTGAAGTAAGCCAGCAATAACACTACAATCAATGCAATAACAACTCTTACAAAAATTGCACGAAACCAGACTGCATAGCAGTTGAAATACAAAAAGGTTAGACGTTAATGGTTGTCTCTGGCTCCCAACGGAAACATTGGAAACCCACCTCAAAGCTACCTGCCACCTGATACAAGTGAAATTGGCCCAACTTAACCCCAGCTAAGCAGGCCACACACTAGCCTTACCTACTCAAGAAAGATGAAAGGCTGAGGTGACATAGATGGTTGGTTATACACCAAAATGGTTTACCTGTCCGCAGACAATCACCCATCCAGGTTCTCACTTCGTAGCAACCAGGAGTTGAACCCACGACCTATTCAGTCCAATGTACTCACTAAAACACTGCAATTGATGGAACTCCGTTGAAAATTATTACCTGAATAAAGCGATATTCAATTAAATCTCTGATACCCCTGTTATACAACTAAAAATGTCGGCCCACTGCCAACACATTGTGTGGCCATCTGCCTATAACACAGCTGCACAACTCTAATACCAAGCCTGACTTCTACCTCTTCTTAAATGAAAATTGGCACGCCAATTACTCCTGCATTGGGAAATGTTCACTCCAATTTTGATGTTCCTGAACCGTGTTGCTTTCACGTTAGGAACCCATACAGGACAGGTGGTTAAGACACATATTGCAGCCTGTTAGAATGGCTGGGCAATAACGCAACATGACTTAGCTCAACTGAGTGATCTAAGGAAGTAAGTAAGTGAATTTATATAGTGCATAGCGTTAAAATTAACCTCCAATGGCAGTAATAATGCTTCAGAGACAAAAGCTAAAAAGCCACATGTGGTCAGACACATACCAGTGTTTCCATTAGCATCGAGCTGATCAATAGGAAACTGAGGTCGACATTCTAAAATCAGGTCAAATATCGCCGCTGCATTATCCTTGCCAAACTGTCCAAGCACGTGGAGAACGTTCTGACCTCTGACAACAACATGCAGCACTAGTAGATATTACCAACGATTCCGATACAAGAACGACATGGCAGATAACAAATATTAGAATGACAGCGATAAGTGCTTCTTATAGACACATCATTTACGTGTGTGGTTAGTTTGTTGTATGCAGAGTTTCCCCGGCATCAAAGTCACGTGGCCCGAACTCAAATGCATTGGTATACGCCAAACGCACATTGTCGACTTAGGGTAGGTCAACATGAGCGCTTATAACTTTGTTCGTAGTGGACCGAATTTCACAAAATTTTTTTTGTTCAACGCAAAGTGGACAAGAAAGACGTGAGTGAGTGAGTAGGGTTTAAGTCCCGCCCAACACAGTATAGGTCATTTTGGGGACGGCTTTCCCAGGCAGTGCACATACACATAATAATGAAACAGAAAGTTCAAACTTTACAGAGAAATCTAATATGGAACACAAAATACAAAAATGACCTAAACTCAACAATATAAGTACTCTCCATTATGAGTGTGCATATGTAACAGTAATGGCCGTTCCAATAATCTCCCCCTTTATCCTCCAAACAGTCATTAACCTCCAAATGCTGTCTATTGGAAGACAAGTGGGACAACTGCAATAAAAATGTTGTGCTCAGTGTACGATTTTAATAACAACTAGAAATTTGGGACAAAGCCCAACGTGAGTCCGCCCGGCGCCCTAAGTCCGACTGGGGGAAATTAGGGGGGGGAAATTTCCCTGGCATCGAAGTCACGTGGCCCGAACTCAAATGCATTGGTATACGCCGAACGCACATTGTCGACTTAAGGTAGGTCAACATGAGCGCTTATAACTTTGTTCGTAGTGGACCGAATTTCACAAAATTTTTTTTGTTCAACACACAAAAGATCGTGCTTGTCAACGCCATTTAGATTTTGTCGCTATCTTCATCGCTTCCAGAGATATTTGCGCTCAAACTCAAAAGTTGTCGTAAATCGCACCAATTTTTGCACGTTTTTTGCCATCCCAAATTTTAAGGGAAGCGGTGCCCCCAAAAGTTGTACTTGCATTAACACCCCCACGTAGAGACACGTCAAGTGCCAAAGTTTCGTCGGGCTACACCCCCTAACTCCGAAGTTATAAGCGCTTCTTTATTGCATTTGAAGCCAATTTTTGACCCCCCTTTGAAAAAAGTTGTAAGGGGGCTCCTGTCCCCGGTGGGGGGTGCGCTACTAAAAATTGGTCATTCTCTAGCACCTGTAAAAATTTGGGGGCGCAGCACTCCCTAGGGGCCGAAATATGGCCTTCCGAAAAATTTGATTTTAGTGGGTAAACATTAGCCGCGTAATCTCTGATGTTAGTGGACTGAAGTTCACACAATTTTTTTTATTCAATGCGGAATTAACCGTATTTGATAACGCCGTTTACCGCTTGTCGATATCCCTATGCAGTTCAGAGATATTTGCGCTCAAAGTCGAAAGTTGTCGTTAAACATACTAAATTTTGCGTGTTTTTTGCACTCCCAAATTTTAAGGGGGCAGTGCCCCCTAAAAGTTGTACCCGCGTTATCACCCCCATCTAGCAGCACGTCACGTGGCAAAGTCTCATGAAGCTACTCCCTTTGGCTCCAAAGGTCCTTCGTCTAATACGCTACATTTTAAGCCAATTTATGACCCCCCTTTGAAAAAAGTTGTAAGG
>Ga0209367_1011017_pt1 | contig 12048 bp, 8 predicted proteins | sample WorMetLIZISLAND2_FD_187412 | JGI IMG/M metagenome (GOLD analysis project Ga0209367, IMG submission 187412) | Marine gutless worms symbiont microbial communities from Max Planck institute for Marine Microbiology, Germany - Olavius geniculatus... ... | reverse complement strand
CAACTAGAGTCAGCTTGTAAGGACGCCGCATGTATAGCACCATGTAGTTAATCAAAAGATTTTTGCTGTTTTAGTGGACTGATATATCGTCACGTCGTCCTTACACTGAGTTCTAAACTGATAAGTTTTTTACATTTATTCAGTTTAATGGCCGTGGTTATACCATGGACGACTCTGATTGGTCAACCACGCTCTGCCTACGGGTCAACTACAGTGTCGTCAGAGTCACATGCAATGCTTCCAAAACAGTGGATTGGCAGTTATTTGTTCGAATTTTAAGCTTCCGTGAAGTTATCACACAATTTTCGCATTAACAGTTGCATACTAAAGTTCGGAAAATACGCATTTTGTGTTCCAATAGTTACTCATTAATTATTCTACGTCCGTTGTCAAGATATATGTTTACCGTAGCTATGGCGTAGCAACGGTGCATTGGCACTCTATAATGCTGTTTATTTATCCATTAATTAATTTATCCAGCAAAAAAACGCCTCAGAAAACTGATATAGCACAAATCTAGCATATCCAGATCACAAATATAATTAAATTGGATGTCTTATAAATTGATACGAATGAGTTGTTGTTGCTGTGGTTAGGATTCGTTTGTATGTTTGCTGTAACAACGAAACATTGCCACCAAAAATGCAATTTATTCATCTATTTGTTAATTTATCGAGCATAAAGAGAACATAAAACGATAATAGTAGAAATTTAACATATCCAGATCATCAGTATAATTGCATTAAAAGTCTTATAACTCGATACGAGGAAGTTTTTTGGACAGGATAAGATTTGAATCGGACAATTTTTTTGCAGCGATAGTATGACGGAAAATATTTATTGCCTAGTGTGCATGCGTAACCGCAAGTTGAACTGAGATCAAAATTTGATCGGTGGTCAGATGGCAGTTCAAAAGTGAATGGAGATCAACGCTTGAACCACTTTGGTGCAACGCAATTTAAGGCTGAACTAGGATCAAATTCAGATTTGACCTGGGTTCAAAGTTGAACGACGTTGGTGCAACGTGCCCTTAATGCTTGATAATTGATAGCATTTCAGTTCCAACCACAGTCTTAGCAATGCAGTGAAGAAATGTGGCTTTTAATGGTAGGACTCAGCAGGTAAAACATCCATCTTTCTCTTCTTTTAAGCCAATCAACATGGGCGTAGTTCAAGGCTCGGGTCTGGGCCCCACTTTGTGCATTGTTATGGCTAGTGATTTGAAACCTTTGTCGGTAATAAATATATTGTTTAAGTTTGCGGATGACACAACATTCCTTGTACCAGAAAATACGGACATAGACATTTCTGTAGAGTTTGAACACTTCCGTTGCTGGGCTAAATATAAGAACATGAATATTAATCTTTTAAAGACTAAAGAAATAGTTTTTTGTAGACCATTTGCTCGCTCATTCTTACCATTATGTTTGACAGGAATTGAACGTGTGATGTCTGCTAAGCTTCTCAGTGTGACATTTTGTAGTAACTTAAAATTTGATGAACATGTTAAAAACATTTTAACTATCTGTTCTCAGCATTGTTATTTGTTGAAGTGTTTAAAAGTGCAAGGTCTTCCTGCCAAGCAATTGAGTCTTGTTTTTTCTGCTATTGTCGTGTCTCGTATTATCTATGCCTTGCCTGCCTGGGATGGATTTCTTAGTAATGATTTAATAGCTAAACTTGATGCTTTTTTTTTAAAAAAATGCTTTCCACTGGGGCTACAGCTGTGATTTGAGACGTTTGTCTGTTTTATCGCATGAGGCAGATGAGCACCTATTTCATAAAATGGTTAATAATAAGGATCACTGTATTCACCAGTTATTACCTCCGGAAAAGATTTTACCCATGAAACTTTTGGCCACCAATTGTATTTTTGCTTTGCCTCAGTGTCACTTTAACTTGTACAAACGTTCGTTTGTATCGCGATATTTGTTTGGTGATACATATTAGATTTTGCATGTAGATCTGTTGTAGCTCTACCATATTTCATTTTATTTCATTTTTTTCTTATTGATATTGTACCAATTCTGCTATGTTATGTTCTGTTTCGCAATGGCGTTTGATCGTTGTTTATTAAAAGATTACTTACTTACTTACTTATTCTGACATTAACAACGAGATAAATGTAATTAGATAAATGGTGATCTACTGCTAGTAATTTTTTGCTCTCCAGTGCAAGATCGCCGATCTACCGCTAGCACTGACCTAATCATAGTAAGGTCATGACAATGTTTATGGTGGTGTCTCATAGTAGGTGCTAAACTGTTCCTGCAGAAGTTCACTGTGGTTCATTTTGGAGAGAGCACTAGCGCGCCAGGCGGCCGTCGACCTTTGGATCAGGCCAATCGACCTGAATTTCAGATCCGCCTGTAGGCAGCAGCTACAGTACTACACCCACCATCGCCATTATTACTCAGCCCTGAAGCTTATACTCGTTTTTACCATCCCACGGAAGACAGAAGGCTGAGTCAACCTATCTGGCTGGCTTCATACTGAGATAGTTTACGTGCCCGTAGACAGTCTCCCATCCAAGTACTAACAGGACCCGTTGTAGAGTAACTTCGCTGATCCGATGAAATGCGTTACTGCTACGCCACATCACCAACTGGATGTTTGATTTTATGAAATACGTGCTGAAACGGTCTTTCTGTAATATTTGGCATTTGAAATTTAGCAGAAATATTTTTGGAACAAGATGGTGCCACACTGTTTGGTATTTGTACAATTGCTGTTTTATTAAAGGAATATTTGATTTTGATTCAAGAAAAGATAGCTAATGTTACTGTGGTGTTTTGTTAGGCCTGTAATGTCTGATTATTCTGTGGATAATTGATGCATTTGTGATGCTGTGCCATGGTCAATACACCAATTCCCCATAGTCTGAGGTCGGAGACACTCAAGGCGGCAAAGATACTCCAAGATTTCACGATACCCAGCGCAACATCGGGACCTGACAAGGTCATTCCTGGTGCGTCATTCAGTAACCCCTGCTCTTCTAAATGTGATTCATTTTTGTTTAATCATCATATCTTATGCAGATATCACAGATTAAGCTGAAGCTTAATGGATCTCCGAGGAAATTGCTGGAGCAGCATTTTTCGAAAAAGTGCTCTTCCTGTAATGACTAATGAGCCATTTGCATCAGTCCACTGAAAGTGTTAACCCTGCATATTTTCTGTCATAATTTTAGAATGTCTTTAAAAAGACAATGTAGAATATAGTCTTGGGGAGATTTTCAATCACCACCTTATTTGTTTCATGCAGCTTTTGTTTTCATTGAGTCTGCTTATACAGGGTGGGCCAAAAAATGTTCCACTGTACTTTTATCCATATTTTCGCCAATTATTGACTGATTTTTAAAATTCTTTCTCTTTGCAGACAATTAAGAATAATATCAATCAATCAATCAGTAATGTCAAGTTTATCATGCCATAAGTGAAATAAAAACACAACAAGGACGCCTAACAGCCAGAACAAGCGTAAAGACAAAGTAAGCAAAATTTCACGGATTAAAAGTGACATTAAAAAGATGTGTCTTGTGATTTTTGCTGAAACAGTCAGCAAAGTCAATTGAATGAATGGAGAATGGCAGACTGTTCTGTGCACGGAGCGCTGCCTTGTGAAATACAAGTGAAATATACATATATAACAATAATAACAAACAAACATTTTGGCAAATACAAAAACACTTCAGATCAACATAGCATTGAATGATCTGCATGACACTAGACTGTGTGGGTTTAACACAGTTTATTGTTATGTGGATTATTCATCGCAATGTTGGGGTTCATTTACCTAAATATTTGTTTTTTTCTAATATTTGTTTTTTTAAAGGTAGTGTAGAGACGCATTTATGGGGTGGTGGGATACAATAATCACTTTATTGCAAATTATCTGCAGAGTGTGGCAGTGACAGAATTTGGAAAATCGGTTAATAATTGGCAAAGATGTGGACAAAAGTAAAGTGGCATGTTTTTGTGGGTCATGGTGTATAGACAGAGCATAAACATTATGTTGTTTAGCTGGGATCCTGGCAAAAGCCGAAGGTCTCGCCATTCTGACTGTTGTCAGAGTTGGGTTTCTGGTTACGGCTCGCGCTGGCAGTGGCATAGTGATTGCTAAACTTGGATATCGAAGTTAGTTGTCATTTTTCATGACTAATATCAGTTAAACCTATTTAATGCTTAGGTGAAGTTGACTGTACTAAAGTTGATGATACACTGGGCGACTTCACTTTTTGACTTAGACTTTCACTGAGACTTTCGCTGAGCCTAAACTTCAGTCTAAGTACCTACTTAAGTCAAAAAGTGAAGTGATTTCGCTGAGCGAAAACATGGCGATTATTTACAGTCCTATGCGTACGGATAGTTTAGTGAATTAAAACAGTCTGGTACCAAAAATAAACGCCATAATGGTACACAATGACGTAAGACGTAATTACGTCATTTGCGTGCGCGGTGCAATTAAATAAGCAAGTCCAAGCGTAACTGATTTATTTATTTCCTGTTAGGTTTACCATTTTTCCGCCATTTTCAATCGCTTAGTTGAACTTTGGTCTAAGTACAGACTTTAGCGTTCAGCTTTAGCTTTGGCTCAGCGTAAAGGCTCAGCGAAAGTCTAAGTCAAAAAGTGAAGTCGCCTACTGACCATTTTCTGGCGCCTGTTTTTGGTGCCAGAAACAGGCGCCAGTCGTCTGGTGCCAGAAACCATGACACACTTTGGCAGCAAATGATACTAGCAGACACAATGAAGATGGATTCCGATTTTGAGAATTTTATACCGAAATTCATTTTTTCGTACTGTTCTATGAGTTGAAAAATGCTTTCATCACTTCACTTCATCTTTCACCTTTGTTTACAAGCAAACAACCTGTACTATCGTCTGCTCAGACTGACCAATCACAGCTCAGCTTTCCAGTCGGTTTCCAGCACAAAATTGAACATGCTCTATCCGGCACCAGTTTCTGGCACCAGAAAAATCCGGCACCAGAAAGGTATGAGAGACTGAGCAGTTTTTGGCAATTGAAGGCAGTTATCTCGTCGAACACAAAGACGCTAACAGAAAGTAAGTACCATTAGTACCAGAAACAGGCGCCTGAAACTGGCCAGTGTGTCATCACTATAAGTAGCCTTAATGCTGTCAGTTTATTGTTGCAAAGTGCAATAGTAGTCTTTTTATTTTTTTTCTGCGAAGTTTTTTTCAGTTATCTTCAGATTTGAAACATCTACTTAACTAGCTAATGAAGCAAAAATTGACCAAGCAACAACAATGAAGAGTAGTAGCCAGGTGCTGCAGCATTTATGGATCAGAAATAAATTCTTGTTAGGAAACATGCTTGCAGTGCTAATGTGCCACTTTTTTGACTTACATTTACATCAGTATTTTATAAACTTTACATGATTTTGTCTGATTTTTAAAGATTAATCTGACTTTGCAAAACATACTTATTGATGTTGAGAATTTGCAGTGTGTTGTGTTACATGATCTTTATTTCCAACGCTGATAAGAATTTTATGAGTGATCTAAACGTTGTTTGCAGAATGGTCAGCACCTTCGGCAATTGGCATTGCCGGCCTTGGCGGAGGTTTTGAAGTTGGTGCAGAGGTACTTTTGCATTCGATATCAATATTTTTAGCAGAATGTTTGTTATGTTGTTGTGTTTTGTATTTCATGTTTTAAAAAAATATTTTGCTCAGGGTTACTGCAATAACATGGTGTCACTGCAGTAATCTCAGCTACTAACATACAGTGAGATCTATACAGTGTAGATAAAAGATAGTTGGGAACATGTTGCAGAAATTAACTGCTGCTTTGTTTGCATTTTGTATTTCATATTTTTGACGTTTTTATTCAGAGAGTGAAAATGTCGTTACTTATTGTCTGCATGATTTATTTCATGGTGTGTTGTGTGCTGGTTTTAGGTGACTGATTTTGTGATAATTCTGACTTGCAGATCAGCTCTTGAGGCTTTCTCCAAAGGTGGGAACCTGACCCTCGGGGGTAACTTCACAATCGCTGCCGGACCCCTTGGTCGCAATGTCGAAGGCGATGTGGCTGTGCGAAGTCCTGCAGCTATTTACACATATTCCAAGACGAAAGGGTTGTTTGCTGGAATCTCAATTGAAGGCAGTTATCTCGTCGAACGCAAAGACGCTAACAGAAAGTAAGTTGTTGACATATCGTGTAGGCTGATTGACGGTGATTTTGTATATTGTTATCCTTGCAATACCGAAATATGCGTGCTCGCCAAAGTTCTTCCTGCCTTGGAATTTTTTTGAGGACTGTAGAAGCGATTCTGCTGGAATGGTGGGTAAATTTCATGCCACTGGGTTGGGGGGAGAGGTCTTTATAAACGAAAGGGCGAAAGAGGGGCGCCCGCCTAAAAAGACGTTATTTTACTGTTATTGATTTGTCTAGCCTGAATATGGTTGCAAATAGGCGTAGACATGCTGCTTATCATAACAAGCACTGGTGACTAGCTTCTTAGGAATGTCAACATCGATGACCTTGAATGACCTTGAGCCCGCAAAATCACCGAAATGGCTGAAGATAGACTAAGATAGCCTGCATATGAAATTTTTGACATTGAATGTAGATTTTTGCAGTCCAAGTCCTGACATTGTGTGTTCAAGGAGGTCTGCGCATGTGGGTGTCAAAAAGGGGTATCTCATAAAAAGTTGTTATTTTACTACTATCGGCTTGTCTATCGTGAAAACGGTCGCAGATAGGCATAGACATGTTGCTTATCATAACAAGCACTAATGACATGCTTTTTAATGATATTAACATCGATGACCTTGAATAACCTTGAGCCCTAAAATAGGGGATTTGTAATGATTTTTTTTTGCATTTTTCGGCTGCAAAAGAGTGAATCGCGATGAAATGGATGGAGATAGATCAAGATTACCTGCGAACAGGAACTGCTATAGGCTCTCGCTCGTCTCATGAGCATTAGCTCAGATTTCTTTTTTTCTCCATACCGAATTCTTATGATTGCGTGCTTGCAGATTTTACGGCGAGGGTGTGCGAGCATTTGAAATTCTATCTGGACAAGTTGCATTGCCATCACAATGCAGTGAATTGTACTCGACGTTGGATCATCATGAAGACATGTTTGAGAAAGTGCTTGTAGCGAAGGGTCGGCAAGCCATTGCACGTGGTGGTCGCATGACCTGTGTATGTCACCAGCTACGATTGCATACTTTATCTGTGCAGTTTCGTTAGATTATATAATTAATATTAATAATTATTTATAATAATTTTGGAGAAATTTAGTACGTGCAAATATTGTGGTGTTTCTTCAACTTTTGGTAAATTATTTTTTTGGAATTACTGTGCATTAGGCTTTGTTTCCAAAAAGAGAACGTTTTGGAGTAGTTGAAGCAGGCGTTTTGACAGCAGAATGTTTAGTTGTTATGTCTGGAGTTTTGCTTTGATGTCGATTGCAGTGAGTAAGTAAATAACTGAGATAACAGTTACTCAAAATGATGCTTTCAACACTGCCACCATCATCTTGGTGGCATAATGTTTAGGATGCTGGACTTAAGTTTAAAAAGTTTGACTCACAGTTATCTGCTTTGGCCAGTTGGTTGCTATGGGCTTCTGTCTGCTGACACGTGAACCATCTCTGTATATAAACAACACCAAGGTTAACTCAGCCTTTCATCTTTACACAGTATGTAAATCAAGCAATGGTTTGCTTGAATGGGGTGAAAGTGGCATGTTCACCTGTGTCAGAAGTTAAGAGTGTGTATGTCCCATATGGCAGGTGACAATCTGTAGCTCTGAGATAGGTTTCCCATAAAAAATGTGCATTGCCTTTAACCTTGTTTTTAAATGGAACTTATAATATAATTCCCAAGAGTGAAAAATAAAAGTAAATACAAATAATAATGCAGACAAAAAGTGAAAATGCACAACACTAAAAAAGCAAGAATCGTGGCTAATAGCTGTTACTGTACTCGAACAAGAGTGTCTTAATAGCAACCGGTCAAACTGTTTAGAGTGCACTGTCACAACAGATTCGGCAGTCGGACACGTTTTCATCTCGCCGTCAGAAATCTTTGTCATCAGAATCCCACGCTGCTTCCCGTGGTACGTCTCACAGAGGTTCATGGGCGGAGGAGGACATGGACTCACGAAGGATGGACCGGAATGCTCGGTCTTATCTGAGGCCTCGTAGTGGATCGGAGAGTTTATCCCTAGCTGAGTCATCAGTCAAAGGATTGTCGTCAACAATGAGTCACTCACGATCTTATCAGCAGCAGCATCACAACGTCTCGGCTTCAGCCAGCACTAACTTATGTATGTACAAGATTTTTAACAGTTTGTCATGGCAGCCGACCTATAGGCCCCATTACACATTTTGTCCGTTAGTCTGTCTGTCCTTTTGTCTCATATTGGCTCATTTATAACTCAGAAACAAAAGGGCATATAAACACCAACATTGGTCTGAACATTTTCTAGGGCAGGTGTAATTGTTATGCTAATTTTCAGCAGGTTAACACAGTATAAACTAGCACATGATGATAAATGTTTACATCATTCTGTTGTCTGTATTCAGATGGTAGTTTCTGTGTCGTGTGATTTTGAGCTTTAGCGTTAGCTTCAGCGTTTGCTGGGGAAGTCTTTCTGTGGAATATGGCCTAACGTTGTAAAACTGAGGTGCATATAGTTGACTGCAGTCCCGTATGAGGCTAATAATGATGACACACTGGCCAGTTTCAGGCGCCTGCGAAACTGGTCAGTCTGTCATACTTTTCTGGTGCCAGATTTTTGTGGTGCCAGAAACCGGCGCCGGATAGAGCATGTTCAATTTCTTGCCGGAAACCGGCTGGAAAGCTGAACTGTGATTGGTCAGTCTGAGCTAAAACAGCGGCTATGTTGTCATCATTCTCAAAACTGTCAAAATCAGAATTCATCTTCGTTTTTTTTCTGCTGGTATCATTTGCCGGATAAGTGTGTCATGAATGGTTTTTGGCGCTAGAAGCAGGCGCCAGAAACAGGAGCCAGAAAACGGTCAATGTATCATCAGCTTAAGATTTTGTTTCTGCTTACTATAAGCAGCAACAAGCAAAAAAATAGCCAGAAGCTTGCTGCACTGTACTCGTGGAAGTTGTTTCTCCCTCGGTGGTGTTTTTGACTTTTTTTCTGTTGGCAGGTTCGTTATTTCAACGGTGTGGACGAAGTTTCATTGAGTTTTTTGGCTGGATTATGCCTTGGGAAACGCATTTAGCTTTAATTTTTGTCAGGCAGTGCGAAGTTGCTAACTAATCATCCATTTCTCCTTCTTGTGCTCTGAACAAATTTAATATTGTCTGTGCTGTTTTTTTCTTTGTTTCACAGAACTTCGTAAGAATTTGGCTTAACGAAGATCATAGCAAATTAGCTGGTGTAACGCTCTGTTGGAGTTGATTTTTTTAACCCTTGTAATCTATTTTTTATATTTCTCATGACGATTTGTGTGCATTTTGGTGTACAGCTGACTGGGATAGTCCAGTGATGTGTAAAGCTTTGTGGTCGTATAAAGCACAGATGCCTTGTGATCTATCGTTTACTGCCGGTAGGACGGGCGTGTATTGCATATACAGCGTATTGCATTTGGTGTATAGCTTTCTAGTTTTATTTTAGTTTAGTTTTTAATCTTATGCAGTTTTATTCTATGTAGTTGATACTCTAGATTCATCGGTGTATTTGATAAACTTGTGGACTATTGCTAATACTTTTATACACGGTGGGCCAAAAAACGTGCCACTTTACTTTTGTCCATATCTTCGCCAATTATTGACTTATTTTTCAATTTTTTTCACTGGCACACTCTGCAGACAATTTGCAATAATGTGATTATTATAGATCCCACCACACCGTAAATGCATCTCTACGTTACCCTGTGAAATATCAATAAAATATGCAGAAATAATGATAATAACAAACAAACATTTTGGTAAAATTGAAAAAAAAACACTTCAGGCCAACACTGCAGTAAATGGTTTGTATGACACTAGACTGTGTGGGTATAACACAGTTTAGTGTCATATGAATCATTCATCGTAATATTCGTCTGAAGTGTTTTTTCATATTACCTAAATTTTTGTTATCATTGTTAGTTTTTGCTTACGTTTATATTTTACAAGGTAGTGTAGAAACGCATTTACGGTGTAGTGGGATATATAATAATCGCATTATTGCAAATTGTCTGCAGAGTATGCTAGTGAAAGAATTTTGAAAATGGTCAATAATTGGTGAAGATATTCACAATAGTAAAGTGGCACGTTTTTTTATGGCCCAGGGCATATAGTTTATTAAACCTACTTTTGTGCAAAATAGTTAGTTTATGGTTACTATTACTGCTAAGACAGGTCTCCTCTTTCTGCAACTGTGGTTACTGTTGGCCATGAAACAGCTTAGTCCACACCACCTTTACAGGTTACTGGTATTTCTATAGATGCTAATTTACTCCTCGTGCGCTACGTTCCTAACGTAGCGAAGAGTAGTATATGAGATTAGTGTAATATTGAGGACCGACTGACGACCGATCTCTGTTCCTGGAAGAGCCTGCCTGGAAGAACTTCAAATGGCCATACCTCCATAACGGTGCTAGATAGACGCATGGTCACTATAGACCACCCATAGAAAGTCGACCCCGGGAGTCGAATGGTCACGTGACCGATGACGTCACGTGACCCCAAAAGGTCAAACTCGTGACCCCATTATCTTTGAGGCGCCATATCTCCGTAACGGTGCCAGATAGATGCATGCATTGAGGTATAACAAGACAAATGGCAACTGGCGTCATCGAACATTATTGGAATTTTTTTCCTCTCTGTTCTTAAAATCAGGCAATATTTTGTGAACTTCGGGGAGACAATTTCCAATTGAATGGGTCTCAATTAGATGCCGGGTCTCTAATACAAGCTGAAAGGAACGAAAAAGCTTTTAAAAGAATACAAAAGAAAATGACGCGCGCTAGGAGTACATTAGATTGGTCACAATTTAATAATATTTCTTGTTTTCTATTTGATTTTTTAGTTGTTCGGAAAAGAAAATGTTGCACAGGTGTTTTGGTTTACTTGTAACCAATGTGTGTTTGACTGTGCCACATCTTTGCAAAATTTGTGCCTGATTTTTTTTTTTCATGTAGCCATGGCTTGATATAGCTGCTTATTAGATTTTGAGCTCACGTTTACTTCCGTTTTTTCATGACATCATATTAAGCTTTTAGATCTTATTGTTGTTGATCTTGCATAAATGATTGACATACTGTGGCATGGCATAGTGGTTTAATGCCTTGTGTCACATCAACTGTACTCTATGCCGGGTCCAGTTAGTACCTGGATGAATGACCGTCTGTGGGCAGGTAAACTCTCCTTAGTTAACCAGCCAGCTAGGTCGACTCAGCCTTCTACCCTCATGGGATGGTAAAATGAGTATGAGCTTTCAGTCTTGAGTTGTAATAAATGGTGATGGTGAGTGCAGCTGTCAATAGCCCAAATTCCATTACGCCGACTTTGCGACAAAGTCCAAAACAAGTTCGTGACAAAGTCGCGGACTTGTCAAGGACACAAATCATGAAAATTCGCAACACAAATCACGTCGTCGACTTTCATGATTTGTGTTCGTGACCGGCGACTTTGTTGCTGACTTTCCCCGTGCATTGTAACAGGCTAAATTCCATTAGAGCGACACAAACGGGTTTGTCGCGGACTTGTGATGGACTTTGTCGCAAACATCTCGACATGTTGAGATGGTTTGTGCCCACGACTTTTGTGATTTGTGTCGGCGACTTTCACTGAAACTTCACGGTTTCATGATTTGTCACCGTTTGTGTCCGCGACTTTCATGATTTGTGTCCACGACTTTCCCCACTGAGAAGTTTCGATGAAAGTCAGCGTAATGGAATTTGGGCTAATTTAGGCATATCTGAGGCTCAAGCTGATCTTCTTGGTCCAAAGTTCACTGGCTGCCTGGCTGTGCGCTAGAGCCTTGCACGGGCCGAAAAATTACGGCCCAGCCCGGCCCGGCCCGTCGCTGCTTCGGCCCGGCCCGGCC
>Ga0209367_1011015_pt1 | contig 12051 bp, 7 predicted proteins | sample WorMetLIZISLAND2_FD_187412 | JGI IMG/M metagenome (GOLD analysis project Ga0209367, IMG submission 187412) | Marine gutless worms symbiont microbial communities from Max Planck institute for Marine Microbiology, Germany - Olavius geniculatus... ... | reverse complement strand
AAGTCTAAGATGGTATCAGTAGGGACCAACTTAATTCACAATTTCACGGCCGTGACATTTTCCGTGAAATTGACCTTCTTCCATGAAAAACGCCGATTTCCATGAAATCCGTGATTTTTCGTGAATTTTAGCGCTTTTAGTTTAATTTATGACAACTTCAGAGTTTTATCAGCAGCTTTTGTACGAATGTTGCTGTTTGCTATGTGTCGCACTTCAGCACTAAGTAGTTGACATTGACTGTCTTGGAGTCTTGACTTAGTGTAGTAAATATTCGTTGTTCAGAAATTTCTTCGTTTGCATTAGCACACCACCTTAAAATAACGTCTGTGGGGCCCGTGAATTTCCGAAACTCTTTCCGTGAATTTTTCATGAAATTTGACACATTTTAAAAATTCTGCCGTGAAATCATGCATTTTTTGCCGTGAATTCGGTTGGTCCCTAGGTATCAGTGATGCCACATCATCGTCAACAGCAGCAGCAGTAGCTAAACCGTGCATCAGTCAGTACTGGGTAGGGGCCTAGGTGTTGATGGCAAGAGTCAAGTTTGATTGACAGCACCACACACTGCGCTAACAACTGTGTCAATAAGACGGCTCCAGACTCCAATACAGCTGCCTGACCTCTCCCTGTGTATAATTTGTACCAACTGCAAACGCCGAGCCACGCTCCCGTCCGAGGGGGGAACACGGAACCAACAGTCTTCCAGGGAGGAAGGTGAGACTGAGAGATTTTGTGTCTGACAGGCAGCAGCACTGAACAGCAGCTGAATCCACAATGCATCCAATGCATTGGTTCATCCATCCATCATTTCTCCGAGCACAGCGACTATTTATTACCACTGTTATACGGCGTGAAACGAACGGTCATAAGGATATGCCGTTAAGAAGGTACTAATGACCGGAACTCTATACACAATTACTCCCTTTCCAGTGGCTAACGTATCCGACTGTGAATGCAACACTCCTAGCAAAGGGACAGTGTTCGATGAACTTGGCATTTTCTTGTCAAAATCGGTTACGTGCATCTGAAAACTTCACGGCAAAAAAAACGTCGCAGAGAACTGCATCAAAATAGGTAAGATGTGAACCGAGATTGTCAACCCTATTTCTTGGTAGTTTGTTTGAGTTACGTTGCTTGAGTCGTCAATTTATCTGTAACCAGCCTTTGTCCGTTTCTTACGTCGTTAGGCCCTATTGCCTACCTATCTGAAGTGCTTTGCACGGCAAGCGCAACACAGTCTGCACGTGTTGCCATTAATTATAAACGAATCGAGTGTAAGTTGGGCGAAATTGCCAGTTGATCGCTGGTTGCCGTATCTGTCTCATTCAGGCGTGCAGCGGGCAGGCAGGCAGCCAGTGGTGCTGGACCAAGGCAGTGCGTCAAAGACACGTGTTGTTGTCGATGGGCTTTTAATTAGCGCCGGCACCCGCTAGTGCACTGTGCGGGCCCTACCGACTGACAGGTCGCTGAAGCGTTTGCTATCACCTACCCGTGTGCCCTAACGCTCGCTGGCACAATCGGCTGCACACAGTGCACAGTAAAGCTGGCAATAATCGATTCGAATCGACTCGCTTGGCCAATCGAACACAAGCTTATTTCGATTCGACCCACCAATTTCTGTTGGCAAACTCGTGTTTCTTCGCGCTAGTTGGCGCTAAGTGGATGCGCGCGTGTGCCTTACACAGATTCGTTTAGTTGGATTGCACTGTCAGAGTATTATTTTGTCGCGAACTTCCGAAGGCACAACCATGCAGTGACCAATGACGTCAACCGTCTCTTCCGTGACATGGCATGGGAGGGGGATTTTTTTTACTTACAGCTTTCTGTTAATTCTGGGTTAATCTACGCTCGTATCGGCGTACAGTAGTACGATAGTACCGTTCCAAATCGCAACTCAAAATTCACGAAAGGCTCGAGAAGCTGAAACACCAGTGAATCGAATCGAAAAAGCTGCCAGCCGAATGAATCGCGCACCTCTACTGCGCAGCACAAGGCTATTATATTTGGATTTCTTGTTGCCCGCCTGTCGCACAAGTCTGCTAATTCGGATCCGCCGCTCAGAAAGACGTAATTCTACTAATTCATGGTCGCTGCAGTTCTCAACATTGGCTCTTGCTATTTAGCTGTCATTTTCAGCGCGATATTTAGCTCACGCTCTATGCCATACCCTAACCCCTAACCCTGAATGGCGGCCCTTCTGAATGGCCGGCTGACACCTTTCTCTACGTGTTCCCAATCCTTCCCTTCACAGTTCGTTTCATGTTTACGACAGGCCACGCAGCTCGCTCCCTGGCGACTTCACGAGCAACCAACCATTGAATCTTGCACGAACACTGATTGTATTTATCGAGTTTCATTCCCAAGTGCATAGAAGCGGAATATTATACGGGCATATCCACCACGGGGAATAGGACGACGAGATCCCGGCGGACGGACGGACGAGCGATAACGACGTCATATAAAAGCAATTTTAGGATCGCCCCTAAGAAAAGTCTCCCCCGGCCGACAATTTATCGGCAAAAATCCGCCCCGCCGGGCGGCTGCGCGAAGTGGACGAACTTTTACCGGTAAATTGTCGGCCGGGGAAGACTTATTTGAGGGGTGAATCTATAATGGGGAAATTTTTTATGCAGGGGCCGGCGATATAAAGGGGAGACATATCAGTTCCGTGATTATCTCTCCTTGGGCGGATTTTTCATGGGGGAAACATTTTAATGTGATACCGGCTGGCTTCTTCTTCTTCTTGGCCCTTCATCAGTACTGATGGTTGGACGCTGAATGGATCATCTCTCTCCACGATTGGCGGTCTTCTGTGAGACGCAGCAACTGACCCAGTGTAAAGTTCGTTGCCTCTAATTTATCATTAATCCAAATCTTTGCCGGTCTAGGCTTCAGATCCCTGTCATAATCGACGCTCAATGACTGTTGCTGTTGCTCTCCTCTAATACTATAGCTGTTCCATTCAGCTGTATGGGGATAGCAGCGGCGGCCCCCGAATTCTTCCGCTCGGTTTTGTATCGAAGTATCCTTCTCCGCCTCGCCTTCACTACCGTTTTCACCTCCGGTTATTCCACTAGTTCTGCCGTTCAGTGTTTTTGGTCGCCTTTGCTGCCATTTTCGCCTTGGGCTAGTCTGCCAGCTCCGCCGATCCGGGTCATGTTCTGCTATGTTGATTAGACGTCAATTCTAGCAATATGCATTTTTGACGACGTCGAGGTGTAATTAAAACCGACTTTAAAAACAAGCCGGTCGGCTTAAATAAGCAATTATAGACGCGTCAGCGCGCAGTACCAAGTCAGCGACGCATGGCATAGCATTGAGCACCGTGAGCCTGCGAGGTGTGCTCAGCTGCACCGACGACGCTGACAGCAATTATATGCACGCACACGGACAATGGTATAGTGCACACGTGCAGCGCAGCGATAATAGTGAATACAACACGTGCGACGCGTCTTTGCACTTCACTCTGCAGGTGCACGCCCGCCTTCACTACAGTCCGTCGCGCATTTATACATGCACGGCGCATCAAAAACGACACAGTTCAAATGAGCGTTTAGGTCATATAGTAAAACATGTCGGCCCATTGCCGGCATACTCTGAGGCCGTCCACACGTGCAACCCGACTTGGCCCTAACGTAGGCTAGATGACCCTATCAACTAAAAATTGGGAGCGAATTCCCCCGTCCTACGGAACGTTCACGCCGATTTTGGTTCTTTTACGTCTCTTTATTTTTTCAGCTAGGAGGCTTTGTAAGGAGCGGACAAACAATTCAAAGCAACAACAATAAAGCAAAATGTTCTACTCTACTGCATGGAGTGTAGCGTCATCCCGACTATACTCTGGCAAACTTGCCACCAGATGACGTCAAACCATTTAATGTCCTGAATATGACAGAGATGAACTGACCTATGGCACAAAAGACAGAATTTAAAAACCCACTAGCAGGATTCCGCTCCGGCAGCGAATATCAAACCAAAAAAAATATCAAACGGGTGTGAAAGGGACAAACGGCAGACAGGTGACTGACTGAGCATTCATTATAAATGTGCAAATAAGGTGTATTGTTACGACGTCTTTACTCTTTGCTGCAGCAGGTGCTCGGCAATTAGTCATTATGTGAATTTTTCACTGAGGCTACTGTTACTGTTTGAATATGGCACCTTTCGTCATTCATAAATGAATGAAGCTAAATCACGGACTGAATATTTTTTCAGCAACAGTGTGAGCCGGTCTGCTTCAGACAGTTCCTGCCCAGCTGCAAAACGTTTTTCAGTCACGGTATTTTATTTTTTTGAATGAAATATGAGGATCTTGATGTAGGCCTATAATATTTTACTCAACCAATGTTTTTTTTTATTTCACAATAAAAAAATATAAACGACACATGCAAAATAAATTCCAAAAAGCACGTTCTAAAGTCTTTGCAAAGAATTTGGTTCTTCTATTTTCTGCTATCCATGGTTCACTCGACTACGTAAATACCATGTGTTGAACAGCGTGTGTAATGTGCTGTTCTGCTTACCTGCTATACACAAGTCACATGGATTTTCATCTATATAAGAGTATCAAGCAAAACTTCCATTCCCTGGCGGTATTCCTCCTAGCTCATGGGTGCAGGATTTAATACCTACTCTTAAAGGATTCCGGCCAGCCACGCTCCATATAGATCTCAAGCCTGGATGCTGTGGACAGTAGACATAGGCCTGCCTGCAGGGCTATATCACTATCCACTCCAAAGGTGCCAAGGGCCCAGAAGAAACATCTCCCATATGACTCTGTTGTTATTTACGTCAGGGACACTAGCACAGATGGTTGGAGACACACTCAGACAAGGCTATGGAGATTGACAGCTCAATGTACACAGTATATACCCGTACTGCAGCTTTATGTCTAAAAGTGTGCACACATCCAACACAGCTCGTTAGCAGGCAACTCGGTCTGCAGAGATATAAGCATTACATAACTGACAGTCATTCATAACAATGCAAGTACATATTCACCGACTCTCCATGCAGGACAGCAGTGTCCCACCTTCCCTAAGTATAACCAAATACAATAATCACACGGCATTCAAGTAAACTATACCACTCAAACGCTACCGCACAGTGCACATACTTGACGACTTATTGACTAAACGGCGACGTGCTGGCATACACAGTGAGTGTCAGGGGCTGATGGTCTACTCTAGATTAATAATGTCCACTCCACTGGTCCAGTATATACAGTAAGTCACTGTCCAATAAGCATCATTAGCATTCAGTCAAACAATGTTTGACAGGTTACGTCAGTCACCTGGGATTACAGACAGGGAATACAGAATGGCGACTGTGGGCAGGGTAGGAGACCCTGCACCACCAGTATGACACACTACAGAAAGACAGCCAACGACGTTATATACAAGCCTCCAACCATGTATCATTTAGTCAGCAGACATACACAGCAAACCCACAATTCATTCCCAGGCATTAATTTTAAAAAAAACTGACAAAAAACTGTAGTGATCATCGTATCTTCGAATGTTATTTTGCACTGATAATCATAATACAATAAACAGACAATAAGCCAACGCTAGTTTCTGCTGTCACTTGTATTTGTGGCTACTTCAACAAATTGGTCAAGACATGAGGCTTCCCAATTCATTTTCAATGAGATATGTTAAAGAAACATTGCACGATCAGAACCGCCAGTGCATAATATCGTAAACATAATAAAGAAAGTTAAGTTTCCAATCTTCATAGTTGCTGTACCTTTGCATGTCAGACCAGCTGCCATCTTATCTCAAAAAATGTTAACATTACTCAAATCCTGGCCTGTTTTAAGCCAGGCCCTAAAGACGCTCTTAACGTAAGGAGGCACTTCTCTGAGAATTTCATTGAAGCAGCATCGCAGAAATGATTAAAATGGCAATTAACTTCTGGCTCCTAACTCCACTAACGGTACTGTCGGTCTGTCATACTACTCCTAGGAGACAAAAACAGGTGCAAAACGGCTACATGACTTACATTTCCTGAAGGCGACTGAGTGACCGAAGTGAATCATGGTTGAGCTGTGTGATGTCATTAGAAGACAGATCCCTGCAACACAGATCACAAATACTCCATACTCAGTCAGCATTTGATATAATGCTTCTATGCAGCCACTTGATGCAAGTTCTGTAACACTACAGAGTTAACTACACTAGCAGACCAGAGAGCTATCAAGCCAGCCAGCTACTGATGATCATACCACACCACAGTGAGAAGCCAAAGTGTCAAATCACCCATCTGCACCTATCTGTAGTTTACTCATGACATAACTGCTTCTCTGCCAACATTTCCCAGACTACACCAGTGCAAACTACCGGTACATTTTATGCTTCAGTCAGACTACATACCAGTACAGAAATAAATTTAGCCATGACACCCAGCATGAAAAACTGCACCCACCAAGAGCTGTATACCGGTATCTAAAAATATATTTCACATGCTGAAAGTACATGCAGATATTAAATATAAACTGCTTCTGCTGCAAACATCTATCTGCAAAATCACTGTGATTTAGTGCTATTTTATATTTTATACCAGTATATTCGACACGGCTGTAATATACCAATTAAAACAGCAGATGCAAATATCACTTTTCAAAATTAATAAATTTTCAGGTACAATTGTTCTGCACATAAACTGCTACGTCATTTTTCAACATCCAAATCAATGTATTTAATGGCTAGTTTTGAGTAGATGATAAAATTTTCGACAAAAGTAAAATAATAATTTAATATCTCATCTGTACCAACAAAAAATCTACCAATCCCTCACCAAGTAAAAAACTCTGTACCAGTAATTGATCAGGCAACAGCTGAACACTAGTACAAGGTCTTCTGCTGTTCTCACTATGGTAATCTACGCTGTGTCCCAAAAAAGCATCCCCAACATTTTCAACTGTAATTTGAAAACCAATCACCAGATTATGACAATTTTTGGTACGAATATTCCTGACACAACTTGCCATCAAATGACCATTCAGTTTCCCACCTCATCAAACGTTTGTTTCTGCATTATCTGGGGAAACCACAACCACTTTTTATACAATGCGATATAATTGCTTAATCAACATAATGCGTAAAAACACTTTTTGTCCACATTTCTGACACTTTGGCTGACAGTTCATCCAGCTGTCCATTTTTCAACTGCCTACAGTAAAATTGCTTGAAGTAGTGGCCCACCATGCGAACACTGGCAAGGAGACGCTTTCTCCATTCATTGACAGCAGTATCAATAATGATCTGCTCCAGACCAATCCAGGCTGTACCAGTCGCTTCTTGACTTCACAAACATTCCTAAACTTCATCTGGTAGAGACACTGCTGCATGACAGTCAAACCTTGTTATAGACCTGCTGTTGGAGCGCATATATTAGGACAGATGGAATTTATTGATGTTTTTGTTTCATTTCAACACGTATTATGCTTGGTCTGTTTTCCCCAGGTATTGCAAAAGCAGACGTTGGGTGAGGTGAAAACTAAAACACTTATTTATTAGCCAGTTGTGTCAGAAATATTTCTGCTAAATATTTTAAATATCTGTGAATCTTTATTAAGTTACAATCGCTAATGTTGGGGATGTTTTTTCAGGTTTTCTGTTTATTTCAACACATATTTCATTTGATCTGCTTTCCTTAGGTAGTGCAGAAGCGTACATCTGGTGAGATGGGAAACTCAACAGTCATTTAATAACAAGTTGTGTCAGGATTACTCATACCAAAAATTATCAAAATCTGATAATTGGTTTTCAAGTTACAGTCAAAAATGTCGGAGGTGCTTTTTTGGGATCAAAGTGATATTAAATATAAATTGACAAATTGATATTCCATATATGTAATATTATCTCATTTGGTGCAAATCTAGTCTGTGCACTGTTTCATGATGCCCTACACAAACTACTGATGTGCAGGTTAATCAAATCACATGAATGCATGCAACTGATGTTGCCAGTTCTCACAATCAACATTCCATTCTGACAGTTATCATCAACAGATCATATGAGGCTATCAAAGAAGCAAAATGGAGCAGACTAAATTTCCACTCCATGCTAAATCCTATTTCTCTGACTGTGCTCACCGGTCCATATCATCTTATTCCATTTCATTTCTCCAACTTCCGTTCATGCGACTTACCATGCAGCCCTGTTCAAAATATGTTCTGATGACAGACTTACAAAGACAGCTAAAGAATTCAGCTCAAATAGGCCTACTCACTCATCCAGCACAGTCGCTCCATGCAACACCATGCAAATAAAGAACGCAATGTGGCGTCACAGAACTGCGGGTTGACTGGCGCAACAACAAGAGCATTTTCTGCAATTATAATAATCCGTAAAATACAAATTTCAACATTCCCCATTCTGCATTGTGCATTCCCCAAAGTACACCTTCCCACAGATATGTACATCCACTTTTTACGCGTAGCCTTCTGTGGTAACTGGAACTTTCATTCCCACGTACTTTTGCTCCCAGGAGCAAGCGAAAGTTCCGAACTTTCACTCCCTGGTACTTTCGTTCCCTGGAACTTTCGCTCCCCTGAGCAAAAATGAGGTGGAATTTTCGCTCCTCACTTAGAGTTAACATTATAGGCCTAGACACTTAATAAAAGTAGATGAAATCAAAGGACGCCAGCATGTGATGTAAATGCTCAATGTCCAAAACAAGAAAGTCCAGCTGTCGCTAGGGAACGTGCTACAGCTAGCCTATAAAGGTTTTCCGAAAAACTAATAATGGGTTGAAGGTTTAGCGAAAAGACTAGAATTTAAAATAATGGTAAGAACTTGACGAAAAATATGATTTAAGGAAAAATTTATAAAGAAATATAATTTTAGAAAAAATTTGGAAAACTTAATAAATTTAAGATGAATGAATTAATAAAATAATTTGCTAGATCCTGCCATCTTTTACTACAATGAAGCTGTACAAAAATACGAACATCCTGTAAAGCCTTAATACCATTAGTTTATCAATTAAATAATCATAATTCGTGTTGGGGAGCGAAACCACATTACGTTGGCTGTGGGAGCAAAAGTTCCATCTATGGAACTTTCGTTCCCGGGAACGAAAGTATGTGGGAACAAAAGTTCCATAATTGCCTTCTGTCAGCGGCTGAAGAGAAAGGACAGATGAGACCTCTTCAATATAACGGGAGACGTTGCAATAACCAGTAACCACGTCAGTAATTCACACTAGTTGAACAGAATTTTAGACTCACAGTATTTCAGCCCAGGAAGGCAGATCAGCTGGGACGTCCGTCAGGTGTTTACTGCTACAGTCAACTGTGTTGCCAAGGCATGCACAGCTAGATGAGCATCGCTCGTAGCCGAAGACAAAACTGTCCATGATGATCATCATCAGTAGCAACAGACGCAGCTGCTGCTGCAACAGCTGACAGCATGAAAATGTCATCGTTATGACGAACATCATTTACACACTAATGCCACCCGGTTACACTCTGCAGGCGATAAATTCACTTCGCAGACACTCGAGCACTGTTGATCAGCGACAAACTGGCAATATAATCTCGCCACTAGCTAGTTAACCAACGCCGAATCAAGCAGTATGGTAACTGTGTAAACCTCCAGTCATCAAGTTTGCTGATCATCACCCGCATTATAATACCAGACGTCGAAATACGACAATATTTACGCTCCATCGACTATACACCACGACTTCACTCATCGCCCACTAATGTACACAAGCAGCCCGTTCGACGGTTGGTTGATGCCAGCACGTGACCTGCGTCGGCTGACCAATAACAAAACAGAATGAGGTGACATCAATAGGGCTGTGCCAATTATTTTTTTTATCTTTTCGACTCAAGAATCGAATATTCACTAAATATCTATCGAGTATCAGAGTGCCGACAAGGGAAATATAGCATAAGTATCGGTCGGAGTTGGAAATTCGCTAAATATTGAAAAGCAAACCTGCTGGCTACTGTGTCTTTAGTCTCATCCCATGAACATTCAGTAGTAGTCTTTGCAATGACGTTGTATATTATGCTGTTGTGCGATTATGAATGCTATGTCGATGGTACAGACATTACCTTACTGTCTGCTGCATTTTAAGTGTCTAAACGAAATGCTTGGGGCATGTTGGCAGACAAATTAACATTTTACTTAATGCTAAAATTGTGCTTGTTAAAAGTCGGTAAGCTTAATGTCTGCAGCACAGATCTCGAACAGCTTATCAGCAGATACATATCCAGTGAGTCAGCAGTACAAGGCATTTATTTGATACTTGTAGGAAATTGCAAATTGTACGCTGCTGCAGATGCAGTTTATAGTAAAGGCATCAAGCAGTGATTTTTTTTTAAAAAAAGATAAAAAAAACATACTTGTATGCAAGGCCACGCCAAAGATCAAGCATGTTCTAGAACAAAACGTATCTGTTCTGGTCTAATTTTCCTGACTTGATATGCTCTATAAATTTTTTCCTCCTCGCGCGAAGATCATATAAGATCAGTGTGATATTGAGGACCGACCGACCGACGACCGACCTCTGTTCCTAAAAGAGCCTTCCTGGAAGAACTTCGAAACTGCCATATCTCCATAACGGTGCTAGATAGTGGCATGGTCACTATGGACAATACCGTGCATCTATCTAGCACCATTTTGGAGGTTTGGCGCCTCAAAAGATAATGGGGTCACGAGTTTGACCTTTTGGGGTCGTGACGTGATGACGTCAGTTGCACGGTTGATGCTGTCGGTGAGGTGATGCTGTTGGCACCGCTATTTGCGGTGTGAAAAGAAAGTAACTAAAAAGCAGTAAAAAGAATACAAAAGAAAATAATGCGCTCAGAGTACTTTAGATTGGTCACAATCTAAAATACTTCTTGTTCAATATTTTTCTAGCTTTCAAATTAAAATCTTTCTGATTGTCAGAAAAATTTCACCACTTTGTTAAGAAACTTTTTTACGAAACTAGTCTGCTTTGTATTTGAAGACAAAAGTCGACAAAACCATTCTCTGAGCTGCAATAATTTTACCTGCAGTAAAAGCAGTGTCACACAATGCCACATCGCTGGGCAACAATAACGCCACTGTCACACTTTCATTCTCACTCTACTCCATATTATCAATCATACATCTTACACACCAACACCACTTGCACCAATAATCATCAATAACACTGACTAAGCTAGCAAGTAACATCGGCAATTACATTATATGCAAATGGCTTAACTGTGTGAGAAAAAATGCTAGTTTTGTTTCCTTTTAACAAAGTTTTCTCTAAATTTACTCCAAGTTAAGCAGAATTACAGGAACAGGACTTCTTGCCAAATGGTTGCCCTGACAATCATACACAGAGATTTCACTCATAAAATAATCACTATAAATAATAAACAGTGTCGATCATAAAACGACAATATGCCGGTGCATCATCAATAAACATAATCAATCAGGCTGATTTTAAAAACAAAATAAATTACTTTCGCAGATCAAAGAAACTACACAGACGGAATGCTTAATAAAGATAAGATAAAATAAAGTAAAGAAGAACATTAATATATTTTGACTCTACGAGAAAAAAAAATAAAAGCATGCAACTAACTCAGGTTTACGTAAAACGGCTGTTAAAATGCTGTACGACTGCATGTTACAGTCACATTGTGGTATGCAAAAATATGAGAAATGGTACAAGCTAAAAAACACTAGATTTCAGGAGCAAAAAGTAACATCTTAAAGCATTCGACTACTGTACCACGTCTCGGTGCACCAATGTTACATTAAGACAAACACACTCATACTCAGCGTCATACATACAGACGGACAGACATACAGACACATCACACATCTCACATTACACTGTCTCAAAAAAAACCGGACCCCTGCTACCTTTTGCAATAACTCCAACAGTCCTGGTTCAATAGCAATAGATTTTGACAATAATAATCGTTAAAGAATCAGCACTTAATAGCATGTGTTACTTTGCGAGAAATTTTAAGAACAGAGTACCAGCTGAGGTTTTCCTGTGGCACCAACAGTAGAGGCAACTGCACTGCAGTACTCCAACGAACCAACAACG
>Ga0209367_1011012_pt1 | contig 12053 bp, 8 predicted proteins | sample WorMetLIZISLAND2_FD_187412 | JGI IMG/M metagenome (GOLD analysis project Ga0209367, IMG submission 187412) | Marine gutless worms symbiont microbial communities from Max Planck institute for Marine Microbiology, Germany - Olavius geniculatus... ... | reverse complement strand
GAGTAGAAGGCCTAGTCAATCGTGTTTTTCCTGGTCCACCCGCTGGACACGTGACCACGTGACTGTCCTGAGGCCTGGCAATTTTTGAGGGGTCCGTCCAGGAATCGAACCCAGGACCTCTCGCTCGCTAAATGAGAGTGGGGTGGGTAAAATTTGCGATTTTTGGCCAATAAGTCGCTGTATCTCAGTAACGGTGCGAGATAAGGCCTGGGTTACTATTAATCACTAATAGGAAGTCGTACACTGGCTCTCGATTGGCGCTGAATTCAATGACCCTGAATGACCTTGAACGCCAAAATAACAGGTTTTATGGAGTTTTTTTGGCGATTTCGGGCTGCGACACAAGTCTATATCATTCACAAGGTGGCGCCACAGAACTATCGTTATGTGATCCAGATAAAAAAATTTAGTATTTGTATATTAACTTAGCGTGAACACCCAAATTTTCAGCTAAACTACTAAACCGGAACTGCTATAGGCTTTCGCGCGTCTCGTGAGCATTAGCTCAAATTTCTTGTTTTACAGAGGCAAGGTAATGTCGGAGACCTGGTCAGTAGTATGAACGAGTTAGCAGGATACTGTGGAAGAAGTATAGCAAAAGTGCGAGCAGTGTACATCACAATAATTGTCTGTAATAAAACGTACCAGTCCTGGTCTTTGCCGTCAGCTATTCTGAACCCGGCTTGCTCCACGACGTCATAAACTGCAAAACAACAGATCCCTTACTTACTTATACTTGATCAGCAGTGCAGACTTGCTAGTTTTAAATCAATGAATTCATTCAAAAAAACTATCAAGCTTGTACATTTGCGAAGGTCATTTTTGACACGCATCAATTCGACTAATTATTCATATCATGTCAGTTTTTATCCGGCCATCCTAACAGTGTTTTCACGATGAAACGCACGAAAGCACATAGCAGTTCTTGTTCGCAGGTAATTTTGGTCTATGTCCATCCATTTTGTCTCAGTTCACTTTTCTGCAGCCGAAAATCGCAAAAATTCACTAAAACTCCCCTGTTTGGTATTGAAGGTCATTCAAAGTTACTGATGTTAATAGCACTAAAAAGCACGTTACCAGTGCTTTTATGATAAGTAACACGTCTGTGCCTATCTGCAAGTGTTTTCACGCTAGACAAGCGAATAGCGCAAAAATCGTTACTTTTTAAAGGGGTACCCGTCTTTGACACCCGCGTGACAGCCTCGTTGAAAACAGAAAATTGAGACCCAGACCGCTGAAATCTAGGTTCAAAGCTGAAAATTTCATATGCAGGCGGTCATAGTCTATCTCCCGCCATTTCGGCGCAATTCACTCTTGAAATGTGCGTTGCAGTCCAAAATCGCAAAAAAATTTACCAAAACGCCTTATTTTGGGGGTTCAAAGTCATTCAAGGTCATCGGTCTTGACATTTCTAAAAAGCTCATCACCCGTGCTTGTTATGATGAGCTGCATGTCTGTGCCTATCTGTAACCATTTTCACGGCAGACGAGCCAATAACGCTAGAATAACGCCTTTTAAGATGGGTGGACCTTTTTCTCCCCTCGTTCGTGGAAATCCCCCTAAACTCAGCAGCGTGAAATTTTGTCACAAAATACTAGAGACCCTAAGCTATCATATGGTAGAAACCTGAAGTCTCTATCTCATCTAGTCTTGGAACGGTACCGGGACGTGACAGACCCCAAGACACAAGACACAAGACACCAAGACAGAATCACCATAGCTAATACGCGCCATGCTATCTCGCGCGTAATAAAATGACCAAAAATGACGCAATATTTCGTGTGAATGTTCAGTTACGGCTTGCGATCGACCTAGCCCACGGCACATAAGACGCTGCAACGTAAAAGTGGACTTTTAATAAAAATCAAACATAAGCAGGTATTGTACGTGCATAATAACAAAGCGAAAAGCTAGAGCTGCGTTTTGGATGGCCTAACAACTATGAACAAGTTTAGTGCGCCACGAATAAATATATTATAAGTATGCTACTGATAATAATACTTTTAATAGTTTTAATAGGCCTACTTTTAGCTAATAGTTTTAATTTGTGTTTGACAGCACGACAGACGAAAAATTCGTAACAGTTTTGTTTTGTTGTATTGATGTGATATACTAGTAAATTTGTTTTTTTGTGCTTCGGCATAGAGTATCTAATTATCTGTGGCGCACTAAACTTGTTTATGGTTGTTAGGCCATCCAAAACGCAGCTAAATTCTGATATAGACCGAGGTCATATTTAGTTCCGGAGAGATCGGCCTTGGGCGATTCCTGTCGACGTTTAGAGCCTCGCGTATCAGACGTTTCCTCGTCGTAGAATTGCACTCTACGCTGCTGACGCTGCTGCTGCTGCTGATGATGATGATGCTCCGGTGTGACGTCATCACTGTAGTACAGTGAACGCCGGTAGAGGTCGCTTCCACCACTAGTGCTGCCGTACTGCACACCGGCATGAATTAGTTTCAGATCAGTCACTTAATCAATCCGGGATTTTTAAAGTGGTCTAAGTAACATGCCTACAAAATACTGCTACGCTCGCTGGAGACAGGTTAGGTAAAGTCCAGGAAATAACCAGAAAAAAATTTAGCGAATAGGTGAGTCTTGAGTCGCTGACGGAAGTTGGATAAACGACTCGGCAGGCGTCACGTCCAGATCCGTGGACCGACATCCGGGAAAGCCTGGTTGGCGACGGTTGTCAACTTAAGAGGCAATGTAAAATGCCAGCGAAAAAACGAATTTAAAAGCATAGGACCTATATCCAGCCAAACGCTTACTAAGGACAACAGTATGCGTATTGACACAATATGCTATAGCATTGTAGTGGTACCACACGATAAGGTAGGGCATATGTAGTCGTAATTTTACTCTTATACATCACTTAACTTTTACGTTACAGTACTTCAGTTCTGCTGCTTAGACAGCACGCAATAAAAAAAAGTTTAAAATGCATAGGCCTACAATTTTCTCTCAGTTTTATATCACAGCAAATCGTAACCTGTATCAACAGCTTATTTTTCTATCAGATTTCGACTGAAGCCGCATTATAAATTACGCGTCTTAGCCCGGCCGTCTGTCAGCCCGTATGTAGGCTATGTCCCGTCGGGGCTCATAATTCAAAAACAAAAAAAACGTAGGGAAAAAGTGTGAACGTTTCCCAAGGCTGAAGCAACTACAACCAGTGTGTCGATTTTTAACTGAAAAAAAACAAAAAGAGTAAACTAACGAAGCTCTTACGGACAGCCGAACAGTACGTCGGCACAGGGCCGGCGCATTATTTCTAGTTAGCCTAACTACATAAAACATACCGCACGGTCTCCATCAGCATGCGACGCGCGAGTCTGGCTGCGTCCTGCAGAGTTTATGTCGTAGTAGTGGTAATTATTATACGAAGATCTTTGGCTGTCATAGCGCCAACTGTTCTGAGACAATCGTTCTTCGCCCGCTGCCGCCGAAGCAACGTTCGCTCTCAGCTGGCGGTCGAGCTTCGCCTGATGACGAAGCAAATCTTCCTTCATCCTGAGAAGAGATGACGACGAAGCCGAAGACTCCTGATTGTTTCCAGTTGGACGAATATCCACTGCCGCTTTTCTGTGTGAGCCGCCTTCGCCCGCCGTTCGAACCGCCTGTCTTCTGTTGAGCTAATAACAACAATTATATCAGGACGCTTTATAAATGCAATGTTGTCGATCTGGTGGTTCACAGAAAGTAACCTCCAGTAGTTAGCAATATAAAACTTAACATAAAACCCGACAGCTGTTTGAATTTGTAAAAAAACCAAAACTAGTGAGAAAACGCTCGTCAAAATGAGAACCTCTACCACTCAATCATACTTTCGCCATGCACTGCATGGCGTCGAGGTAGCACGTAGTGCCACGAGAGATGGAGGGAATTCTCATTTGTCGGAGAACTGTATTTTAGACCAAAATTCGTCCAAAATACAAAAAAAGAGCTAAAATCCCAATCCACATTTTGAAAGAATTTAGGGACAGAATTTGAAATTGTTAGTTCTTTAGGAAATGTACAGTTTCCGTGAGGAAGTTGCAACTCTGTCTTGCCCACGGCCATGACGCCGCGGCCGTAGTCAACACTCACCACCAACTATTATATCTCATGATCGTCTTCCTATCTTCCTATCTTCCTTCCCGTCTTCTTCGTCTTCTTACCTCTCACTACACTGACTGCAGCGTTACAGCTAGGCCTAGCTGACCATCAAGCGTGATAACTAAAACGTGTTTCGGGTCTGCTTACGACACTCGACACACATTCCTAAGCAGCACACACCGCGATCACATTGAAAAACGAAGTATGCGTTTCAACACGGTCTAAAGTTTATTATGCCGCACTTTAGACGACCGTAATGAAACGTATAGTCTTGTTCTAGCTCACCTCAGCCAGTTGTCTGTCGTACTGCTGCTGAAGTGTCTCACGAACTGAACTCCCTGCAGACGGTTTGTCTCTGTCTGCAGCGACTCTCATATTGTCCCGATTTGGTCTTGCCGGGGTAGACCCTCGATCTAACTGTTCATCTCGTGGGTAATAGTTGTCCTTCAGTCTGCTAGCAGATGTTGATTTCTCGCCCTGCACGTCGGTCTGCCATCTGCTTCTTTCAATTCCTGTGACGACGACGACGAATTGTAAACAAACAGAAACTAAGCGCTCTACAGTTGCAATGTCACCTGTTATCTTTCTCAAACGAACAGGTCATGAATGAAACTTGAGTTTATGTATTAATTAAATAAATAAAGACATATGTGCATAAACTGTACAGTGTGTTAACACAAACAGTTAATTGTTTAGTTGTCCAAGTCGCTGTTACATTATTTCATAATAAAATATAATGACAATACGGAATATGATTTCTTAGTCCTTACCGTTAACGTCGTTTCTTGCAAACGGTTTTCTGGCGGTCGCTGATGGGTCGACGACATAATCTCGTCGTTGATCGAACTTTGATAACGCGCCAGACGACGACATCCCCGCATTCCGTCGTCTTCCGTCGCCAGCTTCAGCAACTCTGTCACCTGAATCATACCTCGCGCGTCCCAAGTCCAGCCTTCCGCCAGGTGCCCGATCCAAATCCCGCCCCGCTGACCTGCAGCTTCCAAGCACTTCTGCCTGTCTTTTCTGCATTGTTGCCGCCACTTCTTCGTGGTATCTCCTGTCGTATAGAGACCGCCTCAGATCATCCTCCGCAACTGATGCGTACCTCTTCGCGGCTCTACTTTCTCTGTTCTCTGTCGTTCCAACCGCCATCGACGCCTCCGCGTAAGTTCTTTCCCTACTTGAGCCATAGCTCAGTGGTGGTGGCGGCGGGCGGACCTCACGAGGACTGGACGCCGAGTAACTATTAGCACTCAGTTGGGTTTGTCTGCCAGTGCGCTGACGTTCCTGATACATCTGCGTGTCTTCATTGCCCCGTCCTGCTAATGCATACGGCTTACTTTCCCTGCCACTTCCAGGCGCATAAGGTTCTCTGTCATCACCAGAAGAAATCTCAGCCCGGGATCTGCTATTTCCGAAGTGCTTATTCATACCACTGCCAACAGTATAAGGGTTTCGGTGGTCACTGCTAGGGAAAATGTCAGCAGCTCGACGACTGTGTGGATTTTGTTGGTTGTCCGGATAACGATTATCAGCCATTTCACCTGCTGCAGGTCTAACACTGAATTCGGATAGTCTATCGTTAGTTGTTTTCAGCTGGTTCAAAACGTTACTCCTGGTGGGCCTACTGTTGACGCTGCTTGTAGTGTGGCCCGTGTTGTGATTGTCGTTCATTCTGTACTGTGACTTTGCATTATAAGGATCGATGTCCTCCATCCCGGGTCTTTCACTGGCTGGCTGAGTCTTGCTGGAATAATGCGCTGAATAGGAACTGGCAGCCCTGGCTCTCTCTCTGTCAAACGTAGGCCTACTTGAGTACTTCTGTCTGTCTGCACCAAGATTTCCTGCCATATCTGTGTATTCAGCATAACATAACAAACTGTATATTGTGATATGCATGCATAAACACCATAACATATTATCAAGATATTGAATTATATCTTGCGAATACGAAAGTTAGATGCAACTGTTGCATCCACAGAAAACTCTAAACGTCAACAGATTTAGAAACAGCACTTGAATATAAAAATATAGTTGCAGCAAAACAAAATGCTAAATATGTAAAAAAAAATCACCAAGTTCTGATTATGTTTGATAATGTAGGCTTATAGAGCGTTGGAACAATGTGAGTGATTATGTTTAAAATAAACTCAGCAACTAAGTTATAAATGTTACAACGATGCTACCAGCTGTTATGACACTATACAGCGTGGGCCAAAAATGGCGATGGAAATACATTTATTGGATTTTTATGTCATTTTGTTTGCTATGTATCGTTGCGTTTTGTCAATCTTTTTTATTAAAGAGAGATGATGATAATGATGATGGCACAATGTTTTTATATGCCAACGTTGATTATGCAATAGGTCAGTGTTGTCGCCGACTTGAGTGCTATGTCTGACATTTTCAAGGTAGTGTAGCGACACACATATAAGGTGTGGTGAAATCTTTAGTGATAGTGTTAATACAAATTTTCTCCTGATTTTAACAGAAAAAAATTTTAAATATCGGTTAATATTTGATAAAGTTATTAGTGTATATAACATTGTGCCATTTTTGGCGAACCCTGTAAGGTAAAGGTAAAGACGGATGCAGAAAAAAGCTATAGATAGATCAATAATGAAAACGATGCTGAGAATTGGCCAAGTTGTGATATGAGATCAGTAAGAAAAACTTCAATTAGGCCTACTATTATCACTAAGATCCTCATGATCGTCATTGTACTTGCCTTTAATTCGCGGAGAAGAATGCGATAGACCTGACATTATCTGATCACTCGGAGAAATTTGATTTGACGTCCGCTGCAATTCTCAAAATATTCCAATCGAATAGCCTAAGCCAAACAATATGCATTAATTGCCACGAGAATAAACCGAAAAGTAGGCAAAACAACAAAGTATGTATAAACTTGATTCACATAAAAACCACGCAATAGGTGGATGCACGAATTACAGCAAAACAGGGTTCGATTTGAAACAAAAGACACGTTGCAAAGTAACAGACACACATAGCATGTTGTATTCCATAAACAAACTTGCAACAAATACGAATACCCGGTAAAACAAAACAAAATGTCAATTTGTACTACATTCAACTTTCGACAAGTGCGCTTATCATGCTGCCTGAGCGCTTTGTACACAAACGATCTCCATGACAACCGCCAACATAGAGCTTTTAATGTAAAAAAAATTTCTGTGGGCGTGGTCATCTCTATGTTTGGATTGTTCACTTTTTGGTGATCATATGAGTTGTTAATTAAAAACCTTGTAATGTTAAGATTGTAGCGTTATATAGTTGGATAAGTTGGTAACAAGTTGTGTTTAGAACAAGAAAAGACAGAGTGGAGGTATGAATTTCAGATGCAGCATGGCAGCTTGTAGCATCGGCCCAGTACATTCCGGCGCCCAAGTACGGCACCGTATGGTGCTCATCAGAGATCTGCGGATCCTGAAATTTTTGAGTCCGTGTCAGTCCGCAGATTTTGACCAAGGATTCGCTGTCAGTCCGCGTTCGCACTGAGTAGGTTTGTAGTCATTAGTACGTAAGGTACCGGTAGGCCACTATGCCAAGGCCTAGCTGATTACAATTTACAGGTTCCCGTGTTACCATCATCATCACACATCATTTTTTTTGTTTTTAGCTTTTATTAGAAAAAGTGCACTTGTCATGGAGCAGGATCCGCATTAGTCTGCATCTGCAAAAAAAAATCCTGCGGATTTGCGTTCGAGGACTGACGTTTCCGCGGTTCACACGTTTCTGGTGCTCATACTCAGCAATATATTTTTTTGTGTTTTTATTGTTTTTTCCGGTACATACCAAGTAACAAAGCAATACAGTGTTATTGTGAAGGAAGTATCTTTGACAAACTGGCAAGTTCAAGTCTGAAGTGATTTGAAATGATTTTACAGTATGATGCATACGTTTACAAGCCCAGTAGTAGCTGGTAATTGATTCTTTGTTTTGTCGTTGTTGTTTGTTTTATTGCAGTTATACTTTCATTCATGAAGCCACTGTAAGCCCTTGAAGGTGTCTTTTGGAGAGAAATTGTCATTTATCTTATTATTTATTTATTTTTGCTTTGTGCTTTAACAGCTTGACAATGAGTGGAGCCACGCCATTGGTCGATGATGTCCCAGAGTATGTATACGTAATTTCTATTCCACTGTTTCATACCTTTAATTAGGCCACCCGGAGCGGTAGTTCCCGGAAGGCCTTGTTTTATAACAGTTCTTTTTTTTTTTCAACATGAGATCTTTGAGGTCCCTCGGCCAATCTCCGCGAAATTTTGCCACATGGTCGGAAGCATGTTCAATTTATAAATGCTGGTCCAAAAATTTGGTGGCCTGCTCCCCAAAAAATTTTGGGGCCTGCCCCCCAAAAAATTTAGGGGTGAAAAACACGTTAATTTTGGCCCAATTTCCGACCCCTTCCCACTTTGAGTGCGAATATCTCCGGAACGGATAGAGATATCCAAAATCGGAAAAATATTTGACTGACAGCGTTTCCTCCGGTGTTTAACGAAAAAGTTCTGTGAACTTTGGTCCACTAACCATGGAGTTTGTTATGTGCAATTGCATGCATAAAATTGACTTTTTTGGAATACCATACTTTAGCTTCTAGGGGGCGTTGCGCCCCAAAATTTTTATACGCATCACAGAATGGCTCCCACAACAATTTTTTTAAAAGGGGGGGGGGTCAAAAATTGGCTTAAAATGTAACGTCTGAGCCTCAAGATCTTTGGCGCTAAGGGGATTAGCCAAATGAAACTTTACCATGTGATGTGCTGCTAGATGGGAGTGTTAACCCATGTACAAAATTTGGGGGCACCGCCACCTTAAAATTTGGGAAGGCAAAAAACGTCCAATATTCAGCGCGATTTAGGACAACTTTTGACCTTGACCGCAAATATCTCTAGAATGGATTAAGATATTGAAAAGCGGTTGTTATCAACTACAGTTTCTCTCGCATTGAACCAAAAAAATTTGGTGAATTTTAATGTAGTTGTGTTTGCTCATTCTGACCCACTTAACATCGACAGTGCACGCGTTTTCGGACAACTTTGAACTTTGACAGTGAATATCTCTAGAAATGAAAAAAGATATTGACAACCAGTGAATGGCATTTTCAACTACTCTCTATTCCACATTAAATTTTAAAAATTTGGCGGACTTGGGTTTACTAACCACAAAGTTGTTTGCTCATTTTGACATACCCAACATCGACAGTTCGTGCGTTTTAGAACAACTGTAGACTTTGATCGCACATATCTCTAGAATAAATAAAGATATTGATAAATGGAAAACGGCGTTTACAACTACGATTGATTCCATGTCGAACGCAGCAAAAATGGTGAATTTGGGTTCGCAAACAGTAAAGTTCTGTTGTCTCATTTCGAACCACCCAAGTTTAACATTGCACTTGCTACACATGTATATGATAATGCAGTTGCGTTCGGGCCACGTGACTTTGCTGCAAACGAAATTTCAACCTCTTAACTGTCTCCCCAATCGGACTTACGGCGACGGGCAGCCTCACGTTTGGGCTCTGCCCCATATTTCTAGTTTGTAATGTAAATTAATCAGCAGTGTAAACTCAACCAAAATGTTAAGGGCACTTTCATCAATTAAAACTTACTTGATCATTGCACTAATACTAATGCTGATGTTTGGTCTTTTGAACTGAAAATGGTTACTTCTATCCTGGAGAACTTTCCCACATTTTTATTTCTCTGCTTTTTTTTGGTTTTCAAACCGTCTACGTGATGGACAGACTGACTGACATGTAAGACCTGTGATGCGGCCTATTAGTATGGATGCAATAGACAGAAAGCATGACTGTTTTGTATAATATTGTTAACATGTCGGTTTTTCATGTGTGTTGAATTTTGAACAGCATTCCAGAGCAAAAGCCTACAGGTGAAGGCTGTGGCACATTTAGACTATACAGTATCTACGTGCTGTGTATGCTTCTACTGACCTACCTGGTGAACCAATTGGACCGCTTTGTGCTTGGGGTTGTCACTAAGCCAATGGCACAGGAACTTGGCTACGGAGACTTTGCGTGTATGAAGAATGACTCCAGATCTGCTGGCGTGGTCATCTGCAATGCAACGAGTCAACATGAGTGAGTTCAGTAGATAGATAGATAAATGAATAAAATAAATAAATAATATCAAATTATCGAGATTTTGTCGGTATGAGGAATGAGTCGGTGATTGCTGAGTGACCAATGAACATGAGTGCATTTGCATTCTCATTGTTTGTTTTTTCCAATTTTTTGTTCAATATTATTATTATTGTCATAATTAAAATATTGAGATTTGATTTTAAGACACATTTTTGTTAGGGTGTTTGCAGTGCATTGTGGCTGACTATTAATTGTAACTTGCTAGTTAAGTTTTCTGAACAAAACCTTGACTGGCCATTAGCTAACTGAATGGTAAACTATAGTTACTTAGCAACGATGCGCACAGTGCTAATAACTTCCGCCTAGTGCAGGCGGGCATCATGAATATTAATGAGCGCAAGTGCATGTCAGCCAGCCCACGAGCCAGCCAACCGATTGCAAATGGCCATTTTGTCCATTTATGAATGGATTTTGTAGTAAAATTTGTAGCAGCAAACGTCTCCTCGAGCATTTTGAAGATTTTGCTATATGGTAAAATCGTTCTCTACTGGGTAGTATCACAATCATCAATAAACTGCTTGCAAAATGGTACAAAAGTTGCGTTAAATACGATAACTACGATTGACGGTTGGCTAACTAGTTAATTTCAGCCAGTTAAATTTTTGGCCATTATAACCGTTGGTTAGTGAAACGGGAAACTAGTTATGCAAATCTGTCAGTTAACATTAACTTGACCGGCCAGTTAAGATCCAGAAACCCGCCCTAAGCTATTTTGCTTACTTTCGTACTTACTTTCTGTACAGAAAGTGTATATAAATTTAATTGCTGCTTTGTTGCTGTTATGTGAGTAATATTAGCAGCAGCATCATGGTATTCTTACAGTACCTGCAGTATTTACTGTCTGTCTGTATAATGCAGTTGCGAGATGGAGGTGGAGGTGGCCGGTGCATGCAAGTGGGATCGCAATGGTCAAGGTCTGCAGTTTGAACTCCTCGCTGGCCCAGTATTTATCGTCGTCTACACTGTCTGTGGAATTCCTATCTCAGTCCTCGCTGATTTCTACAACCGACGTAACCTTCTGGTGGTCGGACTGGCGCTGTGGTCTGCAATGACTCTGGTTACAGGGTTTGTGGAGCAGTATTGGCAACTGGTAGTAACAAGGTTCCTGGTTGCTATTGGGTAAGCTGGATGACATTGCTTTATTATTTATTAAGTGTTGTATGTTAGACATCATCGCAATTAAAACAGCAACGAAGAAGAAAGATAAAGCAGAATATCTTATCTTGCTTATTTAATGTAATATGATAGACGCAGTGACAGCGGAAAAACTCAGAAGTGATCATAGATCTTAAACTTTTGCTGTGGGATGCTGCCATCACCTGGTGCTCATGAATCGGGTCAAAGTACAACCACAGTGTATGCATAGGATTTGGATCTGGATTGAGGTACTCTGGATCTGTATCCTGAACTGGATTCCTACGAAAATCTGGGCCACTCTTCAGTCTTTGCCCTCAGTGACGTAGCCAAGGGGGGGCCAAGGGGGCCCAAGCCCCCCTAATCCTCCAGACAAAACATAAACATACATTTAAACTGCACGAAATTGGCCAATTTAGTCAGTTTAAAATAATTAAAATTGTTGCCATCAGATCTCATTTTTAAAAGCTAAAATGCACCAAATTCGATTTTGGCTGGGGCTCCCCAGACCCTGCTGGGGGAGTTCACAGCACACCCCAGACCCTCTAGCTGGATTTTAGGGGTCCTTCTTTTAAGGGAGGAGAGGAGAGGGTAAGAGGGGAGGACAGGGGAAGAGTAAAAGGGAAAGGGAGGGG
>Ga0209367_1011010_pt1 | contig 12054 bp, 11 predicted proteins | sample WorMetLIZISLAND2_FD_187412 | JGI IMG/M metagenome (GOLD analysis project Ga0209367, IMG submission 187412) | Marine gutless worms symbiont microbial communities from Max Planck institute for Marine Microbiology, Germany - Olavius geniculatus... ... | reverse complement strand
GCGTACAAACATACTATACAGCAAATTGTTATTTGGGTCAGAGGTAGTCACTTTATTTTGGTTTCGTTGGATTCCTTGGCCCTAAAAATGTAGATTTAGGTGTTGAGTTAAAATCTCTATCTTATTTAGAAGCAGACATATGGACAAATTTGCATTTTCCGGCAGCCATTTTGAAAAATCCAAGATGGCCGCCATGTGAATACCTGTGCAAATGGAAACATTGGTTTTCTGATTGCTTATGCCATCTAGTTTTCAAAAATGTATAGTTTTCCTAATCCCCAAACAAATCCGACGAAATTGGAAATTCAAACATAACAGACCTAACTAAATTGTCAAAAAACGCACATAATGCGAGTCAGTCGGCTTGTAAAACTTTGTTAGACGCGTGCACAACGTTCTAATAATGTTGTTGGCATCGTGAACACAGTGCCGTAAAGTAGGTTTACCACAAATAATTTTTAATAAACATAAAATGTGCACAGTTTAAACTAAAAATTCTTTGAAGCCGTTTCACTTTGGCCAGCATTCAATTTCTGGACGTTCAAGGTCGTTGAAGGTCAACGTAGAAAATAAGGACAGTGCTGTTAAACTAGCATTTTAAAGATTATCAATCACTAGTGGCGACGTGGCAGGTAAAGGCACAAGTGGGAAAATGCTCCCTTGCGCCCCCTCCCCAAAAAAGCTGTATTCACGTGAACTGCGTTGTTGGTTAGCTACAGTGTAGCCGTAACTATACACCGTGTAGTCCATAAAAACGTGCCACTTTTATTTTTTAAATAGCTCCGTGAAACATTAGCCGATTTTAATAATTTTTGGCGTGCGACATCAGAAAGAAATTGAACGCAAATGACTTTAGTTTTGACCTCCTCACTTCAATACTGTCGCTACACGACCTTGTGAAATGCAAAAGTCGTAGTTTGGCCATTTAAAAGAATGAATTCATACTGGATAGCTCACCCGTCGACTCAGAAATGATTAACTGCATATCGACAAACAGGATTGACAATTATTGCATTTTAAAAAGTCACACGTGTCGCATTACATCATTTTTATTACAGCATGTGGTCAAAATGTCCTCCTCTAGCACGAAAGCATGCTGCGAACGTTGACACCACTCGCTGGTTTAATAACTTGCATTTCACAAGGTAGTGTAGCGACAGTATTAAAGTGAGGTGGCCAAAAGTACAGTCATTTGTGTGGAGTTTCTTCCTGATATCGCACGCCAAAAATTATTACAATCGGCCACTATTTCATGCAACTATTCAAAACATAAAATTAGCACGTTTTTATGGACCACGGTGTATACGTGGATGGATATACGTTCATCATCATCAGTTTATTTTGGAAACGTTCATGCTGATGTGCACGGTGTTTCATAAAAAGGACCCCTTTTTGTTTTTTTTATAATTCACTCAAATGACGATCAATTTACACAAGAAGAGAAATACTAATTCAAAATATTGCAACAAAATGTGGCAGTTGATTAAATATTCTTTGCTAGTCCTGACTTAATTCTGACGTCATAATGTGTCACGGGTACGAACTGGATAGTCTCATTTGCATATAGGCGGAGTCGTTGCTGTTGACGGGCGGCTGCCGTCGTCGCTGCCTCAGTGTTCTGAAGACTCTACGTGATCGTCACTTGGATCTGCCCGGCCGTCCGGTCGACAACTACCACATCCGCACCCTCGTGCTGTACGAGTGCGAAAAGCATCCGTTGGACGCCGACTGGGACGACGCGTGTTTCGGCGACCGCGTCAACGGTGTGTTGTTACAGCTCATCTCCTGCCTGCAGAACCGGCGTTGTCCGCACTACTTCGTGCCAGGACTGGATCTGTTCAAGGCGCGCTCGGCGTCGGCCCTCGATGCCGCCGCCAGACAGGCCTGGCGAATCCTTCGCGAGCTGCTCACCAACGCGCGCAGTCTCGAGAAACTCTGAACGTCTCGCCGGCTGCAATCAGGGGCGTCGTGAGCCTGCTGGGCATCAGGAAGTTGCAATTTTTCCACAGACACTGCAGTTGTTAAAATTTTATTTTTTTAAATTGTTTCATATATCGGGTTTTCGGCTTCACATTTTGCATTTTTGGACTAACATTTTCCGAAAAAATTTTTTCGGCAACTTTTCGACAATTTAATATTTTTTGGGGGGAGGGTCGGCAATTGCCTCAGCCTGCCCCCTACTTTATGTCACGAAGCCACTGAGTGCAATCGTTTTGTCTTCGACAGATTCCACTCTTGTACAGTCCGCTGGCTGATTATTATGAACGCCGTTTTAGACTTTCTTTCTGACTAGAATTAATGTCTGATCTTCTTCTTTGTGTTTGTGGACCGACTGGGTTACGCATGAACTCTGTCTCCATCCAATCCTGTCTATTGCCAATATTTTTGCGCCTATTACAATTTAATGCATGGGTTCATGAGCTACATGTATCTTTTATTTCGGCCACAAAGGAAATTGACGACAATGATGAAAACAACACTGCATGCTATCGCTTTCGCGAGCAGTAATTATTTTACCATTGTATTTGGCATGTAATGGGCACTGCAAATGCAAATGATGCTGATGACAAAATTAACGTTAACCTCTGTATTGAACTTATTAGGTTTAGCGAGAATATTTTAGTTCGTAATACCAGAAAAGCAAAAATGCAAGTGATTCTCTTCTTGTTGTTGTTGCTGCTGCTGCTGATGATAATTTTTCGGTCGCATATTAGTGTGAACTAATTAGGCCTACTTCATAGAATTAGTGATAAAAATCCTGCTACTTGCTAGAGGAGAACGAAAGCAGGTTTCGTTTATCATGCCAGAAGCAGCAGTAGCATCAATAGTAATGTCATTAACTTCCAGTGTTCTGACGTCGCGTAATGGGGTGTTTACACGATCCAGCAAACGTCCAGCAATTCACGTGCATTTTAAATACATTTGCTGGAAGTTTGCTGGACGTTTGCTGGATCGTGTAAACACCCTATAAGTTTGAGGCTCGTGCATATACACTGAACAGCTCGCTTCAACTTTACTCTGTAATCATCTATGACGTCGCACTTCGATTGAACTGTCAATAACGATACAGCGTTACAGCGTGTGATAGGCTACGTAGCGGCGGCTTCTGTTGATGGTAATTTGCGCAGAAGTTTAATCGCACAATAAATATCATGATCGCAATTTGCATAGGATTATGAACATAGACAACGCTTTAAAACGTTATGCTCATAATTTTATTACGAATGCCTTTCATGCGCCACTACACTACAGTGACTGCGGACACCATCTGACTCTGCCAGTTTGGCAGACACTTTTGCACAATAAGTTAAGTAAATATGTAAGTAAGTATTGAACTTCCTTTTATTTTATTGTCAAGTGTCAATTGCATAATCATTACGCGAAATTATTACACACGTTTTTACAAGCACGCCATATTAAGTGTACACAAAATAACACCCTTCGAAATCGTAAAACAGCAGCAGCTATTGTAATCATAATATTAGTCTAAAGACTATTTATGGACAGTCACAAATCGGTATCTTATTCGCGTGATACGGTGGGTAGGCCTAACGTATGGTCTAACGTTTAAACGGACATAAGAAATGGGAATATATGATAGAGAAATAGGATTAAACTAGTATATAAAGTAATAAGCGTCATTCGAAGGAAACAGCACATGTACTGTACACGTCTAAAGACAATCTCTGCATCGTGATGACTTGTTCTTGTGCCGGCAGCAAAGTCGGTCTCGACCCATTAGTAATTATGGCAGAAAATGTCGTAATACATCAAACGGTTGGACGGGCTGCAGGACCTCGGCCGGAAGAAGCCAGACCGAGGTCGACCGAGTCAGCGTTGAGCTGCCCGATGATATGACGTCACGTCAGACGGCTGACGTCAGTTGCGGCAAAGTTGTCGACGAACTGTCGAAAACCGCCAATTACTGACCGAAGCCCTTCGAGCTGCTGCTGATGCTGCTGCGGGGCGCTGTAGCTGCGAATTTCACGCACACAACGCGCAGTAGAGCGACTATGGTAAATGTGTCGCGTGTCGTACACGTTCTGTTGTGTGATGCAGTATACGTGTGCCATGTCATGTGTCGTATGGTAACTTTACGAGTAATGACATTTCAGTTCCTACGCCGACCTTTTCGCATTTTTCTGCAAGCAGTTACTCAATAGTGTTGCATCAATCGCACAAGCGAAAGAAATAGATGCTGCAACAGGTCGTTTTCCATTGTTATTGGAATACATTTAGTTTTGTGTGTCCATAATTTGTGTCGAGTGACACGATAATTCCCACAAGTTCTCCTAGCGCATTACAGGTTAATTTTAACGTTATGCACTATATAAATTCAGGCCCGTCGAGAGGGTGGGGTAGGAGGGGGTAAGCTACCCCGGGCCCCACGACGTTTGGGGCCCGCCGTCGCTCAGAAATATAAAGTGCACTACACTGCACCATTTTGAAAAGAAAAATTCAAAAAATTTCTCCCCAGATGGGCCCCGTGAAAATATTTGGGGCCCCGCGAGATTGTTTCCCCGGGCCCCGCTGTGGCTCTCGACGGGCCTGTATAAATTCACATTTTACTTACTTACTTACTTACTAACATGCCGTAATTACCTATATTACAGCTTGTACTGTTTGTATGAACAGCACAGATTAAATGTGTCGTCTCACTTGTTCGTGTTTTGTCGTACGAAGGAAGGCGGTAGTGCAATCACGGCAAATAATATCACACACACGCAAACCTGCTGTAAGCCTAGATCTGGAGACACGGCCGAGTGAAAGCCGGCAATTCAGCTTTAATCACGTCTCGGTCGTTGACGGCGGCGGCGGCGGCGGTGAAATTTGCCCATCAAAAAGCAGCTGTTGCGAGATTCTGTTCTGTCACGTGTCGAGTACTAATGCAGTTACGCTGCAACGAGTCTCTGTTGAATTATAGATGCTGCAGTGGCGGTCGTCACGGACGGTGGGCCGACGCCGGCGCGGCCAAAGGCGCTAATTTTATTACATGGCAGCCTGTCGTAGTCGTCTGACACGCCGGACGGACCACGTATAACGGCGCGTAATGATGAAGAACTGAGCACTCGCGCCCATAAATCGCCATCACGCCTTCGTCAATTATTCGCCGATTATCGCAATTGTCGCCGCCGCCCACTCTGATCTTACACCACGTCGACGAGTGAGTGAGTGAGTGAGTAAGGTTTAACGTCCCACTAGACGCAGTATATTTTATTTCGGGACGGTCTTTTCAAGCAATGCACGCAAACACATACTAATGAAACAAAAAGTTTAACTTTTTCAGAAAAAAAACTGAAAAAAATGACTTTAGCCTAAAATTGTAAGAACTGTTTTATAGACGTGCATATGTAATGTAGACCTAATGAGAGTTCTAATAGGCCTCAGCGCTGGGTGGCCGCTTTTGTGGTCACCCTCCCCGCAGGTAAAGGTAAAAGGTAAAGGAGAGTTCTAATAATCTTCACTGCTATCCTCAGTCATTAATCTCAGAATGCTGTCCATTGGAGGTCAGGGAGGCTACGTCGACGACCGCTATCGACTGAAGTTTACCCAAACTCCACTTACACTGACCGATGTGTGGATTTGTTGTATACAACAAATCGAAGTTATGGCATGTTGCGCATAACAGTCTTCGCTGCTGTCTGCGAAGTTAAAACTGCAATTACTAAAGGCGTGTACAGAACGACGTAACTGAACTGAAATGGTTTACTTTTTGACGAACTGGCCAATGGGCAAGCAGTAATGCATTACAGTAGGCAACATCCAAACGGCGTCGCTGACTACGCTCACGTACGCGTCAACCGATGATCAATGACCAACGCCCTGCTTGCCCATTGTTCAGTTCAGTTCAGTTCAGTTCAGTTACGTCGCTCTGTACGCGCCTTAATACTTTTTTGCACTACGAAGTTGAAAAGCGTTTAATTAGGCCTACATATCCGTGGCTGTGCAAAAGGCAGCCAGTACTAACAGACTAATACAATTGTTACTTTAGCAACGCGAATGTTCTTGTTTTGCCTTTAACAATGCCCCCCCCCCTAATAAGTGAAGCAAAACTTCAGATGCCTCGCGGATTACTAATATACATTATCGGCTTCTTTCAATTCTTTTATTAATATTGTTTGGTTTCGTGTGGAAGATAGGCCTGAGCTTGGTATTAACTTAAAATGTTCTCGTCGCGTATTATCGTATAAGCTTACTGCCAACTCACACATACAAGTTTAACAACAACTACATGTTACAAGAGTATGGTAGGCTTACTTTCGGTCGCTCGGTCGCCTGTAAGCAACGTTTAAAGACTGGTAAGTGAAGACTAATTTCCCTGTTTTATGTTAGAATATCTAGAGTAGGTTGACTTTACAAGTTCACAATCTAGCAAAATTAATTTCTACCAGTTATGATTTGCGGTTACGGTTATGGCCGCTAGTGCTACCGACCGATTCACGGTTGCAGAGGTGATACAATAATCGAGAAAATGATAGAAAAATTCACTGGGGTCCGAGCATAAACTGATGCTGTCAGCGGGGAAAAACATGAACGACGGCCGGCCGAAAAGAGTCAGAATAACGAGACAGATCTGCGGCGAAGAAGACGGATAAGATCATCGTCGGCGGGTGCATGGAACAGGACGGACATAACGACGAGGGCAACATGCAGACCTTGTGCACGGAAGTAATTCGTCTGAGACGGACAGCCATCGATGAATATTGAATGACGCCTGCAGGAAATGTCGTCGTCAGTCGCCAGAGGCCGCCGTCATCTGTCGGCGCGACTCATCACTACTGATTGCATTGTGCAAGATGATTGTACGCTACCCACTCTGCACCACGACTTCCGACACATCTAACAGCTGAAGATCCGCCACTCGAAGATTCAGTGATGTAAAATCACGCTTGACCAGTACTGCCGTTTAAAACTGAACCGGTGTGTTATAATGTACCAAAATGGTGGTATGAAAAATATACGTGTAAGGCCTAATAATTTTATTATAATGCGCGGGAAGTCTGTTTATCTATCAGCCCTATAGCGCCTTCCCTGACCGCGGAGTTTGAGTCCTTGGGCCTTAGGTACGTGCCCCCACCTTGCCCCCACCTGCCCTGAGAGGGCGGGGTTGGGTTGCCGGGTTTTCTTTCCCCGTAAATACTAATAACTAGAAAAGCAGTCGTAGCCCGCAGGTACCTCCGCCAAGACAAAGCTATTCGCCAGGTGGCGTCACCGTCTTCGCTTTGTCAGCGGTTCCCTTATGCCCTCTTTAACGCAATGGTAACGAAAATTTCAAAGTGATCCAGAATCCAGGATTCCTGCCCGGATCACCCCAAAAATTTAATCACTTGTAGTTTATGCCATGCCCGACATACCCTCAAAATTTCAGAAATATCCGTCCATAACTTTTTGAGTTATCTGCGTGACACACAGACAAACAAACAGACAAACAGACAAACAAAAACCGGCAAAAACATAACCTCCTTGGCGGAGGTAATAATAATATCGATTTATACACGGCGCCTAAATGCGAAAGTCACTCACGCAGGCGCCGGCATCACCAATCAATGTGTCTTTAGTTGCGTCTAGAACTGATGCAACACGTGAAGAGCTGAAAACCGAGAGCGGATGGAGTTCTGGGAAATGGGAAACGAGCTTAAGAACAGCGGATGTGGAAGAGCTGCAAAGGTTTCCACACAAGACGGGCTTTCCATATAGGCATACACTAAGCCTACAATCATGATTAGTTTCGGATCATAAAAAATCTGCTACTCATCGTATTTTGCGGAGAATAATATTCACAAGAGATGGCTGGAAAAACACTCAACACGATTTGTATAATAGGCCGGTCGTTATAAAGACATCGACGGAGTAGAACAAGAACGATTAATCAGAATAATGTTAAAATGTCTTTTCTATTATATAACCAATTTTCAGAGGCTATATGGAATCACTGCAGTTTCTGTGCTTTGCTGTTTTCGTGCGGTCTGCATGGCATCTACGTTCATAAAATTGTAACTCGAGGCATTATTGACGTAGACATCATAATGAATGACAAGGCTGATCGATAGCTCCAGTCTTCGCAGGCACACTGCAGTTATCATCGTCAGTGACAGCGGCATCAATCCTAATTTATTTTTTTAAAGAGAGAGAGAGAGGAATTTTTGTAACGAAATTGACTTAAATTCACTCGCATGGGTCCCTGAGGCACGACGGGCCGAAAATCGACGCCGAAGACCAACAGCGAAGGTGGAGTTTTGGGAAGGGGGCCCCAAAACACATGGGATCTAAGGAGTGCTTTAAGCTAGTCTTCACGCAGCATACACATGCGAGGCATAAAAGCCCAGAAAATGGCTAAAACTTTTTAAGGGGGCGATATTTTTATTGTCCCCCCGGCGACCGACGTCATTCATCAATGTTGCGTGTTGCATGAACAAAGTAGTTTCGCTAGCAACTGCCAGCAACCAGCTCCGCGCACGGCAATAAATAAATTAATTGCACCACTATTCGTGTGCATTTAGTGATTAACTTTTATGTTTGTGTTCATTTGTAAAGCAAAACGACTGCATTTTTCGTGATTGTATCACGTTTTACGGTGTTGTCTGTTGTGTTGACTAACCGTGTTTTGCAACTTGCATTGGGTCTATAATCGTTTTCAACCTTGCGGTTGCATTCAGTGGCATAGCCAAAAATTTTAATTGGGAGGGGCCTTCTTTTTCTGCCCCTCCTCTTCTCTTTCTTCTTTCGTCCGTCCCCTTCCTTCCTTCCCTTTTTACCCCTTCCGTCCTTTCCCGTGTCCTCCCTTCTTCCCCTTCCCTTCCTCCTTAAGGACCCCCTAAAATCCAGGTCTGGGGAAGCGCTGTGAGCTCCCCCACTGGGCCTGGGGCGGAGCCCTAGCCGAAATAGAATTTAGTACATTTTAGCTCTAAAAGATGAGACATAGTGGCAACAATTTTGATTATTTTCCCGAGAATAAACTGACCAAATTGGTATATTTAGTGCAGTTTAAACGTATGTTTAGGCTATGTTTTGTTTGGGGGATTGGGGAGGCGCTGTTTTTCAGTTTCAACTTTGTGTCTTGCATTTTCGTGTCTGTCATTTTTATGCCCTGTCACTCGGTCTGTTTATTTTACGTCCGGCTATTTCATGCCCCGCAATTTTGATGGTCCGTCATTTTCATGTGCGTCATTTTTAGCGTCAGCCAACGATACATTCTCGGCCGAGACAATTCGATAAAACTATTCGCAGAAGTTAGGAGATCGAGCGAGTTCGTTGCTGAAATATTGCCCGCGCGGTAACTAACAAGAAATCTGAGCTAATGCTCAGGGGACGCGCGAAAGCCTACAGCATTCCTGTCTATCTCTGTCCATTTCGTCGCAATTCACTCTTTTTGCAGCCAAAAATCGCCAAAAATCACTAAAAACCCCTATTTTTAAGGTTCAAGGTCAATCAAGGTCATTAATGCTGACAATTCTAAGAAGCTCGTCGCCAGTGCTTGTTATTAAGCAGCGTGTCTGTGCCTATCTGCAACCATTTTCATGCTATGTAAGCCAACAGCAGATAAATAACCACTTTTTAAATGGGTACCACTTTTTGACGCGTGCGCTGGCCTCCTTGAGCCTAGAGGGTCCAAACTTAAACTGCTAATGCTGAAAATTTCGTACGCAGATTGTCTTTGTGTATTGCCTGCCCTTTTAAGCGCAATTTACTCTTGAAATGCATGTCGCAGCTTGAAATCGCCAAAAAATTTACTAAAACCCCCTATTTTGGGGGTTCAAGGTCATTCAAGGTCATCGATGTTAACATTTCTAAGAAGCTCGCCGTCGGTGCTTGTTACGATAAGCAGGATGTCTGTGCCTATCTGCAACCATTTTTACGTTAAACCAGCCAATAACGGTAGAATAACAGATTTCAAGGGATGCCCCTATTTCTCCCCCACATTCGACGGGTCCCCTCTTCACCCAGCGGCATGAAATTTTGTCACAAAATAATAGAGGCTCTAGGCTATCATATGGTAAAAAACCCAAAGTCTCTCTCTCACCTGGGCTTGGAACGGTAACGGGATGTGACAGACAGACACAAGACGCCAAGACAGAATTATCATAGCTAATACGCGCTATAGCCAGCTATGCTAGCTCTCGCGCGTAAAAATCGTCAGCGGTTTTCCGGCCAAGCTTCGATCGTCATGACGGGCCGCTGCGATCTTCTGCCGGCGGCGTCGAGAATGGTCGACTCGCTGCGTTGACGCGACAATCGCTGGCGCCGAGTTGTTGGAGGCAGCTTGTCAACATCAGCAGCATTCGACTGTGTCACCTGCCCCTCCTGCTGCTGATGATGATGATATGTAGCATCTATGTGGTTGCGCTGATTGTAGACGGAGCGCAGGACAGCGGCAAACGCGTCGACGAGTGGTGTGACGCAGCCGGCCTCAGCCAGACATCTCTCAACCTCCTCTATGGTCTGTCCCGCCACGCCGACAAGGTACTGAGCGGCTGCCAGCAACGACAACGTGTCTCCGGTCTCACAGAACACCATGACGCAACCGGGCGGCAGCGGCGTCGAAGATAGCGACGCTGCCGTATCGCTGCTGCGCCGTCGACGAAACCCTTCGACGAACCGGTTGACTGACGGGAAGCAGGACTGAAGATCGGTGAGGTCGGTGCGCGAGACGTCCAGACGCAGCACCGAGCGACGATGTCGACGCTCATTACCGCACGTGCACGGTCCCCAGCGGTCATTGGTGCCGAAACATTCATTTTGACCTTAACCTCGGCCTAGATTGTGTCACAGAATTCTCACTGTATGTGTTTACTCGCCGTTCGCAGCGATCATTAGTGCTGGGACACTGATTTTGGCCTTGAACTTGAACTAGATTTTGTCCCCAACGATCATTGGTGCCGGGAGCGCGCTCCGAGCCGGCGACGCAGAGGTCGATGAGTCCAAACACCGACTGTCGACACAGCAGACGGTCGTCGGCGGCCGCTGCCGCGTTGCCGATGCACAGGAACTGAGTCAGTCGCCAGATCCTGGCTGGAGATGACGGCGGCGTGACGAAGTGCTCGCTGGTTTCCTGCAGTCGCGAGTCGGACATACTGAGCAGCCGCTGTCTGGACGTGGTTGAAGTGGACTGCCCGAGCCCCGGCTGTTGTTGCTGCTGCTGCTGCTGCGGCTGCCGCCGCTCGAGGGAGCGCGTGTATGACGTCACAAACACGGCCGGCACAGACAGGAGTGGTATGTCCGTGCGCTGCACCGCCGTCGGCACAGAGAGAAGAGATGGGTTGTCGGTTGCTGTGGACGTCGTCACGTCTGACGTTGTTGCCGATGACGTCGACGTCTTGAAGCCGGTGTCGGAGCAGGTCTTGCGCACGCCGGCATGGTGTCGCGGCGGTCTGTCGTTAGGCCTAGCAGGTGCGCTGGCCGCGTGCCTGCCTGTGCAAGGTGTTGTATCAGCCAGTTCCGGACACGACGCGCACTTGCAGTCGTGGTCTGGCGTCAGCTGCAGTAGGTCGCTGGAGCTGGCGCTCACTGCCGCAGCCGGGTCAGGCGGCTGATCGTCAACACCGGTGGCAGTGGTTGTTCCAGGCGTGGTCAGAACCTCGGGGTTCTTACGTGTACTGAAAGGTGTCAGCTGACGCTGCACCCATGACGACAGACGGAACGACAGCAGCACGCTGTTGCTGGAACGTCGTCGTCGCTTCTGCCACGAATCAAACTCGGCCACGTTATCGGTACCACCGACGACGTGGTCCTCCGATCTGCTGGCGGCTTGGCAGCTGCTGCCCCCCGACACCACGTTGACGGCAGAACGCGACCGATGACGAAGCCGTGGTCGACTGCGGCGAAACTGACTGAACTCAGGAGACTCGGACGTCATTCTGCACCTAGAGACAAAGCAATTCACGCGCATGCCACACAAGGGCGTCATTTAGGGGAGGGGGCTACGGACCCATTGAACTCTGTTGAGTGTGACTTATTAAATGCTGAATCACGTGAATCTGTTTGGTGTAGAATTGCTGCAGATAAATCTAATTCTTTTGTTGTGGGAGTTTGCTACTGTAGTCCAGATGCTGATGG
>Ga0209367_1011009_pt1 | contig 12057 bp, 6 predicted proteins | sample WorMetLIZISLAND2_FD_187412 | JGI IMG/M metagenome (GOLD analysis project Ga0209367, IMG submission 187412) | Marine gutless worms symbiont microbial communities from Max Planck institute for Marine Microbiology, Germany - Olavius geniculatus... ... | reverse complement strand
CTGCTACGCTATTTGTTATTTTATCACTGAAAATTGTAAACTTGCTCCCCCGCCCACTTTTTTAACCGACGATGCCCATGAAAATAGCCAACTAGGCCCTACTTGAATTACCTGTTGAGACGTAGCAGCAGCAGTGGCGGCAGTGGAGGTGCGAGCTCGATTGTGACGACCTGCATAGATGTACGAAAACGTTACAGAAATTTAAAGAAACCGTTAAATGAACAAAAACGTGACAGAACTGAAAACAATGCTCAAAACGTTGATAAAAACGTTAGCCAATTCGTTCAACTTCTTGCCTAAAAGCTAATGCTGTAGTGTAGGTGCAGTATAGCTATAACTAGAGAAAGAAAGAGATAGAACTTTACTCAATTTTAATCCAACCGTATGGTCATAAGACCAATCACTAGACTAAGTAAGTAAACTACCACCACCATAACCTATTAATTCGTTTCTGCGGCTTTAGTGCTTTGCGACGTTCTTGCTAGAATGTTCAACGAACGCTTTTATTTTAAAATTTAAAAAAAACGTTGAGAAAGAAAGTAAACAACGTTAAAAAATAGGAAGAATAAAAAACAAAACCAAAAATCCAGCTGTCGCTAAGATACCGCCACCATACCGGTTGTCAGTGACCTTCAAGGTCATCAAAGGTCGACTGTCATGTCATCGGAAAGCTAATATGCGACTTCCTATGAGTGATCAATAGCAACCTAGGCCCCATCTCGCACCGTTTAGCCACAATACATCCGCATCAGACGACGACGACGGACGGACCGACGACAACCGTAGCATAAGCTCGACGGTTACTTAAGTACGGTCGGCTAAAAATCTTCATTACATCTACGACGACCTGTACTCATAGCAGATGATGGTGTTGCGGACTGTTTCACGCCGGCGACCACTTTGCCGCCGCCGCTGTCTGCCACGGCGCGGGTCTTGCGAAGGCCGAATCGTCCCAGTCCGGCGAACAGTCGGAGTTTCCTGATGGCGTCGAATTCGCGGAAAAGTTTCTCGCTGTCTGCGGAGATGGAAGTCAAACTGTTACGATGCGTTTGCTGCTTGCCCGACGTGTTTGAACGCTCCGTTGCTACAGATACATATCGACGTATAAACGTTGAGAAAATTTAAAAAAAACGCTTACAAAACGTTTAAAAAAAGTTTGCGTTTGTAACGTATAAACCGTTACAAATCTTTTTACCTAAAAAGGTAAAACGTTTTAATAAACCTTTTTGGGTAAAGAGATTTGTAACGGTTTTTACGTATTTAGGCATCTATGCATAGATTTGCTCTGCGTGTTCTTCGTTAGAGCTACGTGCAGAAATCACGCGATTAATGGTTAACAAATTTTTAACGACTAATTAAAATGTTCACTGCAAAATTTTTGACTAAAGTCACGTCACTGATAATGCATTAAAAATAGATACAATGGCAAGCATTTGTGACAGTGTTAGACAAATAACTTGAAAAGTTGATAAAAAAACTCATTTTTCTTGCACAATAGATTGGTTTTGGGCTTCATCGAAATCAACAACTATTTAATCGTTAATTTTCGTGAAGTTAACCGTGGAAAATTTTTATTTTATGTTACCATATCTAAGTATATTATTAAATTGACCGATATTAAAATTGCAATCGTTAAATCGTGAAAAATGACGTCACTTTTTAAAAAAAAAAAAACAATATATAGGCCTACCCTAAAATGAACTCTTACTGACTGAACATATGGTACAATAATTTGTTAAGCGATTAGCATTTTCTTGAATTTGAACAGTTGCTATTGACCACATTTAATACAAGTAAACGATTAATTAATTAGTTAGTTGCGAAGAGTTAAATCGTTACCGTCTGTGGTCTTGGCGTTTGCTTTCTCTGGTCTGCCGCGTTGAGACGTTTCCTTGCGCGACGTGTGAACACCGCTTGACGTCTGCTGACTTCTAGTTTTAGCCATCAACGAACGTCTTTCAACTTTGTCCGATTTTCCTCCTGCTGCTGCTGCTTCTGATGATGACGATGATGATAAAGGCTTTGACCGGTTACCAGATAAGCTGGAACTTTTCGAATATTCCTCGGTGATGTTTTTCTCTCTAGATCCTTCACTAAGCTTACCTTTGCAGGTCGATAACTTCTCTCTCGAGTGAGTGTTCGATCCTGAATCCGTTCCAATGCCTTGGCTTCGCGTCTCTTCGTCCGCTGCCTTACTGTTATTCTGATAAGCAACATTTACTGGATTCCGCGCTAAATCATGTAGTTGCACTGCAAAATCAGACAAAATCAAACATTTTCATCAATATCAAGGTAAATGGTTCCCACTCGTTTTTAACAATCATTTGCATATTGGCTTTTACATTACACGAAAATCATTGACCTTGGACAAGGGTCATTACGCGCTCTGCTATGCCAATCGTGAGGTATTGTGACCAAATGTCATCAACGTCAGCAGACATCAAGCGGTGTTCACACGTCGCGCAAGGAAACGTCTCAACGCGGCAGACCAGATAAAGCAAACGCCAAAACCACGGCCGGTAACGATTTAACTCCTATTATTCGAGAAACATGCATCCAGATTTCAAAAACCATTTGTCAAAATCGATAAAGAACAAAAAGCCCAGCTGTCACTAGAAAGGGCCAACCGTTTCTGAGATACGGCGTGCATTGAAAATGGCGGCCAAACCGCTGCACATAGAGACATGGCTACTAATTACAGCTTATAGAAACTAGTCGTCGCCCTGTCCAACGGCACCATCGCAGACACCATATGACTTACTGTTTAGCCACAACACTGCACGATTAGCATAGCAGAGTGTGCAATGTCCCTTCAGGTCATCCAAGGTTAATGATTTTCGTGTCATGTAAAAGCCAATATGCAAATTCCTATTAATAATCAATAGCAACCTAGGTCTTATCTTGCACCGTTTAGCAACGTAGGCCTACATCCGTTACACACAAACGTGCGGACAAACAGACGGGGTCAGACCTTTAACTTTAAGCTTACCGCTTATCGGTCGGCCCAAAAAGTCAACGACTGAAAGCGGTTCTCTGTAGGCCTAAATGTGTGAAGAAAGCGAGTACTCTATGCGCGGGCCTGCATTTGTCAAGTACGCAGTTTATCTTTACCTTCAACGTGCTCTAGAAGGTCTCCAACGCTCTCCGATCTGTACTTTCCTGCCGCCGTGGAAGATGGACCGTCCAGGTAGCGATTTTTCTCACATGCTTCTTCGTTGTCATGACGACGTCCCAAGGAATCTACATGTACAGTATGAACCATAAAAATACATACCAGCTAAATTTTGTCTATCGTCTTATCCAAATAGGCCTACAGATCGATTTTAAACATTTTATTAGCGACACGCTTCGCAGTAAATTCGTGATAAAACTATCATTAAAGTAACGCGTAGCTACACTACCTTGGGAAATACGACATCAGTTGTATCGCAAATTTTCCACGGAGTGTGCGGATAAAAAATTCCAAAGACTGACCTATGTTTAGGCTGATTTAGCAAAGACATGGACAAAAGTTTCTAAGCATTATCACTGTCAACATCATTTTTTTTTATTTCAGTGGCCGAGTCATGTACAATTATTTAAGTCATAGTTAGGTATTGTAACAAAACGTCATCAACGTCAGCAGACATCAAGCGGTGTTCACACGTCGCGCAAGGAAATCCAGCGTTACGACAGAAACAAGTTGAACAACTATAAGCGGAGCAAACGATAACACAACATTGTAAGCACAAGACGGGGTGAAACAAAAAAACTGTCCTTAAAACACTAAAACAATGAAAATACACGCAACACAGAAAACGAATAACGGTTAGAATGATATCCAATAAGAATGGGCATGGTTTCTGACTCACACTGTACGTCAGTGGAAGGGCACGATGTAGTTTTAATCGTAAGATCGTCCAGAAGATCTCCGACGCTGCCAGACTTGTGTCTGACTGCCGCTGCGGTTGCTGTGGTTGATGGACCCACGTCCATGAAACGTTCATCCTCAGAGTGGTCATGGTAATGGTAGTGTTGATTGTGGTGGTCTGGAACTGATAAGAGTTGTCCGGTCGACGAACTGCTGCGAAGTTTGTTCGCCGACGCTCCTTGTGTCCTTTCCCTCGATCTGTAGCGGGGTTAGTAAAATGTTAGTAAATGTCAGCAGATATGGTATACAGTGGCTTCTATTCTTACACCTGATGAGCCTAGTGAAAAATAGAGAAAGAGTTGTTAAGGATATAGATCAAAACTTTTCCACTATTTTTCACTGGGCAATCTACACCGTTAACAAAACTTTCCCCCTAGAGAAAAAAAACAAAAAGGGAAGGGATGTGAGGAACTCGAGTTTGAAAGTGGGGGAAAAGTTGCACCCGATTTCGATTCCAGATTTGGAGGACAGAAGCTACTGACTGTACAAAGGACTAATCAGCTAAATTGTACTATGTATGGATTTTGTGGTCTACAATGCAGGCCCGTCGAAAGGATAAGGTAGGGGGTAAGCTATTCCGGGCTCCGCGACGTTTGGGAACCCTGCCCGTCGCTCAGAAATACAAAAGTACATCAAAATGCACTATTTTGAAAAAAAATTCAAATTTTTTCTCCCTAGAGGGGCCCACAAAAATGTTTGGGGCCCCGCGAGAATGTTTCTTCGAGCCCCGCTGTGACTTCCGACGAGCCTGCTACAATGCATTATGCAAGTTCAACGAGGCAACCGCGTAACACACTGTAAACTGTGATGAAACTTAAAACGTACTTATTTTATGGCCATGATCGACGGCGTATTCTGCCTGGACTTACGTGCGATATACAAACGTGAGACGCTATCAGTCGTCATGCTTGACGGCTTGAGTGCAGTAGGCCTACTCGATTTATCTGCCGCGGAGGGATAAAAGGCTGAGTTGACCTTGGTGTTGGTTATGTATAACGAGATAGTTTTTCCTGTCAGCAGACAGCCATCTATCCAAGTCGTAGGACTAACCATTTGATAGCGATCCGATCGGGAGGTGAACCAACGACCTCGCGATAGCAAGTGCAACGTCGTAACCGCTACAATCTCCCCGCAGACTGAGATGCGGGGACGACGAGTTGAAAAGCTCTGAGCCTCCCCTCCAGTGGCGTCATTTCAGTAAATCGTCGGGGGGTCTCAATCTACGCAACGTATTGATCTTGCAGCAGTAATGCTGTTTCACAAAGTACGATTTTCTTGAAAGAAAAAAAAATTAAAAATTAGAATTATAAATTTTTGGAGTCGTAAAATCTCTACAGCCTCCCCTTTTAAATGACGCCCCTGGTCCCTTCCCTTACCTTTCCTCCGCCTCCCCCTCTGTATCATGACGTCACACACCTGGGTGGTCTTCTGGTTCTGCTGCGCTGTCTGGTTGGCGTGTCGACCGTGGGAGAACTATCGTAAAGACTGGTACACGAAGTCGATGAATTGAAAGGTTCTGAGTCGGCTCTGGGCACTGATAAACTGCACGGTGACGGCGTCCGCTCTCTCTGTGTTAAGTGCGAGTCTACCACCAGGTTTCTGTACACAACACGCAACAATACTATGCTAAATAGGCCTGCTTGGTGTTTCATTAAAAGAACACCTTTTTCTTTTTTTATAACTCACTCAAATTATAATCAATTTACACTAAATTTTTAACAGTTGTAGCTGAAAAAACATTAATTCAAAATGTTTTAACACAATGTGATTAAATGTTTTTTGCTAGTCGTCACGTAACGCTGACTTCATAATGTGTCGTGAGTACAAGCTTGCCTGTCTCAACTGATGCTGTCATTTGCTACCCTGCTTCGATGATGAACTTAATCTGGTTGGCTGATGAAAAATGTTCAACGTTTCAGCACTAAGCAACATGGGGACATGAAATCAGGAGTCCCGCGATCCAAAAATGCAACCATTTTGTAAGCTCGGTGTGTTAGTGCACTGTCTTGAAGTCCAATTATCCCCACAGACATGTAAATGCGATCGCTCTGCACGTTTTTGTAGCTGCAACTGGAAAACTTCAATAATTTAGCATATATTTACCCATTATCTTTCCTTCTTTTTTAATTATAGGTCTATGCAAACATGTCAGGGGTAGCTTTATAGCTACTAGCCTGTCGATGTGGGTGATGTTTGCTGAGCGTTGTCTGCGATGTCTGGGTGGGGTGCAGCAAACGCTACGCATGTCATCAGACGTCATCAGGAACTGAAACAGATCATCCGCTACTGCAGGTGCCATCGACCTGACACCAGCAATTATTTCCATTTAAACACCTGCTTTGCCTTTACTGTTTACATAAATATATTTATTTTTTTCTTTATTTATTTATTTAGCATAAAAACTGCATAAAGTACACAATTAAAAACAAAAAGACATGGAAAGAAAATAAACATTAAATCATTAAGCAGTACATAACTATTCACGGAGACCATCAACCTGTAGGGCCAACTGTTAGACTTCATTCTGGTGAGACCTAGTCCGTTTACTTTCTTATCCTCCCTCTCTCCCTTCTCTGCTCTCCGCCGTTGTCTTGGTATAGGCCTATATAACCAACACCAAGTTCAACTCAGCCTTCCATCCATTCGGGGTAGATAAATCGAGTACCAGCCTGTCTGGCTGGCGTTATGGCGGGGCGCGTTCACCTGTGTCGATTGGTAGTTAACGGTGTGTAATTCCACATGGCAGGTTACGCTCCGTGGCTCTGATTTTCCTATAAAAAGCTATACCGTTTAATTATTAACCATTTAACTTGTGGCTTGGGAGTATTCTATGCTTACATTTTATGAGATCAGTGCTACTGATAATCCTATACGCCTACATACGTTGAAAGGTCTGTATCGACGGACATCGATCCGGTGGCGTGGTAGGCTCGCTGAAAGTTCGTGTGGATATGGGACGATGTCTGTGATCTGACGGCGGGGCTGGAAGTCTGACGTTCTGGTGCCGACGATCTTCGAAGTCCTGACGATAATGTTGTCGTCGGCAGCTGCAGCTGTTGATGTGATGCTAAGTCGTAGTTGGAACCGTTTGTCAACCCACAAGAACGACCGTCGATTGATGCAACCCCGCGTTGTGCTGCGCACGAACAAACAAATAAGAAAGCCCAGCTGTCGCTAGGGAAGACGCGCTACAGCCTATCGGTCCTACAGTTCCTGTTGCACTGCTGATTTTCAAGGTAATCCAAGGTAAATGATTTTTCTGTCATGTGAAAACCAATATGTGACTTCCTATTAGTGATCAATAGCAATCTAGGCCTTATCTTGCACCGTCTAGCCACAATACATTCGTTACAAGCAAACGGATGACAGACAGATACGTCGTGCCATCGATTGTATTTTGGGATAAGGTAACTGAAAGAACGCCCATTAGCTAACTTGAACCGTTTAAAAGGCTGCCGAAAACATTTTTGTTTGGGTGGTGACTGGTGAGATGGCGACACATTTTGACAAAACTTATTTGAGCCTTTTAAATTTTTTTCTCATTTAATTGCTTTGCTATTAATTAATTAATTAACTAACTAATTAATTAACTAATCACATAATTAATTATTTATGTTAATTTTATTAACTCTTTTAGTTAATCAGAGTTAGTGTTATGATAATTGTTAGTTTATTACCGGATCTGGCTCGTCTCATTGTTTGTTGCTGTTCTCGTTGGTGTCGTCGTCTTTCCGTCTGTTCGTCCATCTCCGCGCGTTTCTGATTCTCCTGCGAATGACGACATTATAGACCGTAGAACAATTAAAGATTGCAGGGCAAAAGTACGGCTATACCCGTACCGTGCACAGCGACACGGGTTAGGTGGCGCGGTAGCCTACTGGCTGGTCGTCTAACCTCACAATATTGCAGTAAACATATTTATACGTATTAAATATACAAAAGTAGAAAGCAGTCATAGCCCACAGGTACCTCCGCCAAGGCAATGTTATTCGCCAGGTGGCGTCACCATATTCGCTTTGCCAGCGGTTTCGCTTATGCCTCCTTTAACGCAATGGTAACGAAAATTTCAAAGTGATCCAGAATCCAGGATTCCTGCCAGATCACCCCCAAAATTGAATCACTGGTAGATTGTGCTATTCCCGACATACCCTCAAAATTTCAGAAAGATCCGTCCATAACTTTTTGAGTTATCTTGCACACAGATAAACAGACAGACAAACAAAAACCGGCAAAACAACCTCCTTGGCGGAGGTAAAAACTGACGACAGTTTACGCGGTCAAGCTGAGATTTCTGCATTTCACAAAGTAATGTATAGCAACAGTATTAATGTAAGTTGGCCAAAATTATAGTCACTTAGGCCTACGTCAAGCTTTTTCATGATGTTGCGGGCCGAAAATTACCAAAGTCGGCGAACGTTTCATGGAGTTATTCAAAAAATGAAAAGTGGCACGATTTGCAAAAACACGGTGTAATTAAACGTACATCGGCGGCTTTGAAGAACTGCTGCGTGAACGTGTTCAGCGTCGAGATGCACTCGTCGAGCTGAAACGTGGCGAGGTCTTCGCAGAAATAGTCGGCCAGCTGACGTCGCAGCTCCTCCAGTTCTGACTGGTCCAACTCCAACTGCTTCAGTTCACTCTCTGCCGACTGATTAACACACATTATTATTGCTAGCAAAGTTCCCGCTCTAAAAGCGGGTCCATTCTGTTACCTGGCAACTCACCATCCTTTCACCCCTCAGGCTGCCCGAAGAGAGAGGTAAGGGCAATGTGAGGGCGAACGTAGCTATGGGGTATTTACACCATTCAGCAAACATCCAGCAAACTTTTAGCAAATGTATTCAGAATACACGTGCTAATGCTGGACGTTTACTGAATCGTGCAAACACCCTATAAGGCCCAAGGACTCAAACGCCGCGGTTGGGGTCTACGACCGTGCAACACAGAAGGCACCAGAATGGTATGACATACATTACAGACAGACTGACAAACAAACTTTCCGGCATTAGGCCTATAGTAAGATAGACTTGTAGGCTACGCTGTCGGATAGTCATATAGTATAGGAAAAGACAGCATGAGATTTAGTGAACAAAATTTGCAATGCATTTGCATAAATTTGCATATCACCGGTAGAAAAGGAGTCCTCATTGCAAGGACTGACTTCGACCGTGATGACAGCTTGACGACAAAAAATCGTGATTCTGGCCTTGGCCTTCGAATCGGAGGTCGCTGGTCTTGGTCTTTGTCTTAAAACGCTGCGTCAAACCCATTTCTAATCACCAGAGGTGTAGACCCCTTAAAAGAATTGCGGATGCCTGAAACTCAGAGGCGTAAGGCAAAATCCTGCTTGATGCTTTTGCACGACACGCCAAAAGTATTCTTCAACAAACGTAGGTCTACAAAATAAGTTCTTTTACAAAAAATTGCCTTGGCTTGTGCACAAACCCGGACGAAACTGTTCATCTTGTGACGAAACGGTTCCTGTGTGTCATTGACTTGATCTGCGACGAGTTTGACATTGTCTTTCAGTGATTTTATGTCGCCCATCACAGATTTTATTGCGTATCTGCGCTCAACACGGCATTGGTTATTCACGGTACAACGCCATAAACAGAGTGCATTATGTGGCCCAGTAAAAAGCATAAAGGCACTATTTTTGTCATAACCGCATCAAAATTGATCTATTTCTAAATTTTACCGATATACTCTGCAGTACATTTGCATTCCATCGTAAAACAAAAATGTCCTTACAATACCCTCTGAAATCATAGTCAGCTTTAAAATAAGTGAATTACAAAATTACTTTTCAGATCTAGATTTTAGTACATTATATTATGCTAATTTCTAACGCTGACTGCATTTCGCGACGCGTTTATTTGTGGTGGAACTTTACCACAGCCTATCTTTGTTTCGTTGAAGAATCTTGAAAATCGTTTTATATTTGATAAAGCTCTGAACACGTCAAATGTTAGGCCTATTCATACGGTGCAGTCAAACGAACCCAAGTTCTTCGTGCAATCTGAATAATTAGGCGTAGGCCTATAGGCTAGGCCTACTGGTTGTTTTAGCGCCCGTTCGCGAATACATTATTCCGACTTTTGTGCGCATTAAATAGTCTATCGCGACCGAACTTCGTTTAAATCAAGTTCAGCGGACGTATGGACAGGAATAAATAATTTATTCAACCCGACAAACGATTCGTTTCGCTTCGATTACACCGGAGCTGAAGGTCTGTTGCCATTTCCACCGTGAAGAAATAAATATCATCCGAACTTTTTTCACAACTTATTCGACATTCAATTCCCGACACGAAATTCGTAAGACCATAACGCTATAGCCTACATAAGGTTGCACCAACTTTTATCTCACAGTTGGTCAATTTGCGTCACACAGAGACATGACAATAACGGTCTCAGATAATGAAGGTGCCCGTAATTTATGCGTTAGGCCCACGCACATGATGAAAATTTGGTGTCACTATAATCCGTGCAATCTATATTATCATAATGTAGCCTACACATTATAGTATTAGGTGATTTGGCTTAGTTGGGAACATCGTTTGTCGCATCAACAAAGTTAATCAACGCCAAGCCCGGTTAGTACTTGGATGGGTGACGATCCCGGTATATAACCAGCCACCCAGGTTAGCTCAGCCTGGCCGCCCCTCCGTGGGTAGGCGCAAGGAGTACCAGCAAAACAGGCACACCGCGGGATGCGCTAGCCACGTCTCCGTGGTCTCGTAGTGTAAACTGGTGTCTGGCTGAGGGCTAAGGAAACGGAGATCATCGCAGCACAATGCGACTTAAGGCTCGGGAAAAACTTTACTCTACTTTTACGCATTATAGATACAAACAGACATATAGATAGACAGGGAAAAGACCAAACACAGAAAAAGGGAGACTGACTGCGAAGCATCCGAGAGATATTTCAGCTGACGCAGATCATTCACCACGTGACTATTACGTTTTTCCGCCTCCTGTATATTATATGCATACCAATTAACTCCATATAACAAATCCGAATTCTCATTCGTAGCCTTATAATTGTACTTGTACATGTCAGAAAAAAGTATAAATAACCACGTGTCACCCAAATAAAGAACAGTAATTAGGCAGCATCGAAGCTGCTTTTTAAAGCTGCTCATAGACCCCCTACTTATTTTTTAAACAGATTAAGCACTGCACAGGCCTACCTAAAACTTGCATAAAGTAGTGATGCATGTCTGATTCTTAATGACATAATAGACAAAAACCACTAGAATATTATAAATTAAGATAATAATGTAAAAGCGTCGGTTAATTTAATCACCATGGCGACGAAGTGCATGAGATTGAGGCGTGGTTTGTTAGCTCGAATGTCTTGAAGTTTCAGAAGAGAGCTCAGTCTAAAGCCGGCAGCCTCGCCGCCGTAACTGCCCTATATACCGCATACAACATCTAAATATAGCCTAATATAATACTGTAGTATTTTAAGTATTATTCACTCTTAATGACAGTACAAATTAATACTGAAAAATGGAGATAGTTTCAGCAGAAAACTCCCGGTAGCTTCGCTAACGAAGCTCATAAACCGCACGCAACATTAGGGCCTATTTATTGTTGTTCGATCTACCCCAGAAGCTAAAAAAACGTGCCAGCAAACTTTTGTCTATATTTTTGATAAATATGCAATAATTGACTGATTTTTAAAATTCTTTCACTGTCGCAATTCCCGATAGATGTAGAAATACGAAAGACGAATTGCAATAATTACGTACCTACTTTTGTCAGAGTATTGCAATATCCGAGAACCTGATAACTTCGTGGCCAAAAAAAACGTACACCGGCAGGAAGAAGGCCCAAGTAAAGTAACTTCAATTGCAAAAGAAAATCTACAATAAATGCCTTGGTGGTGTAACGGTTTAAACGTTGGACTTGCAATCGTGAGGTCGTTGGTTCGACTCCCGGTCACATCGCTAAGATAAAGTGGTTACTACTGCAGACAGGTAAGTTCCATCTTGGTATATAACCAACACCAAGGTCAACTCAGCCTTCCATCCCGTAGGGGTAAGTAAATCGAGTACCGGCCTGTTTAGCTGGGGTTAAAGCGGGGCGTGTTCACCTTTGTCAGGTCATGGGTGCAACGTATGAATAGCCGGGGAGGGGGAG
>Ga0209367_1011008_pt1 | contig 12058 bp, 5 predicted proteins | sample WorMetLIZISLAND2_FD_187412 | JGI IMG/M metagenome (GOLD analysis project Ga0209367, IMG submission 187412) | Marine gutless worms symbiont microbial communities from Max Planck institute for Marine Microbiology, Germany - Olavius geniculatus... ... | reverse complement strand
AGGTTATTATTGTCTGTGCTTACAAAAATATCAATTTTGTAAGTTTTTAACTCTTCATTTTATATATGTTTGTTGCACTATTTGGATTAACTACCCGTAATTCTAATTGCAAAATTTCACAAAGTTTAAGTTTTTGCTACCTTGAAGGCTCAGAACAGTTGTTTTAGACTTTGGAGTAGGAGGGCAGCATTGTGAAAATTTTTTTGCAACCAGCTGCAACTGATCACAATATCAGAAATAATAAACAAACTTACTTCAGACAAATTGCAACTTGTTGCAAGAGTGTCTGAATGGTAAAAGACAAGTATTGAGTGTGAAACTGTCAGTAACACGCCAGTGTCATTGATGTTGTTAACTTAGTTGTGTATAGCTGTTTTTGTGTGAACTGATCAATTCAAGTTACCGGTATAGCAATTCATTTACAATCTACAGTTGCCTCATGACGCATTTGACTGTCAAGCTGTTTATATTAATGCTAACTGGCACCTAGAAGTCTAGTCTGTGTGTCTGTCTTGTTTGTCAGTGTCAGTGTCAATCTGCTGTTGCTACAGCCAATGATGACGACGACGATGATGATAAGGTTGCTAATGACGATGTTACTGTGTGGTTGATCCTCTAGATATCACGAATGTTAGTTCTTGCTGTAACCAATGCTGAAGTTTGCTGTCCAGATTTTATGGCATACTGCATTTCAGCTTGTAATATACTGTTCTCATGATTTACGATATCTTGCAACCAGAAGTGTTCTGTGACATTTAAAATGCACCAAATTCGTTTTTCACCGGGGCTTTGGCCTGGACCCCCCTGGGGGAGCTCACGACGCTCCCCCAGACCCCCTAGTCGGCTAAGGAGGGGGATACCCCCTTCCCATTTACCACCCCCTCGACGCCTACGGCGCCTCGTTCTCGGCGCCTGCGGCGCTTCACCTTGAGTTCGGGGGGGGAAGCTTGCTTCAAGGACTTAGGGGGGGATAGACGCCTCTGACTTTCCTTATGCTTCACACGGGTATACGTAGACTTTTACACCGAAATTCTCACTAATATTTGTTGTCTGAATCCAGTGGCGTCGTAACGGGAAACGGCAATTGCATGTTCTCTAATTTTTCTGGCTGTTGCAATGGAAAATTGTCCAAAAATCTTTTTGTCGAAAACGTTTTGTCCAAAAATGCCACATTTGTGGTTAAAAACCCCCATTTTGGGAAAATTTGGTGACATAATTGAAATTGTGAGCACTGATAATCTGCTGCGTTGGAAATTTGCAACTTTGTGCTCTGAGGCTACTTTTTTGAGCCCCGACGACGCTGTAGTTTGAATCTTCTTCATTTGACTTTTTAAACTAATGTTTTGACATTACTGTCTGGTGTGCTAACTACACTTGGATGCAGCGAGCACATTATTAAGTGAAGATTTTTGTTGTTACTTACTATTAGTGTCGAACGTCGTGCGTGATCGACCAGGCTCCGCCCATGTCTCCAGCAGCAGCAACAATGCTAGCAACTGGTCTTCACCACATCAGACTCGAGACGATCCCCCATCCGAGAGCTTCTTCATGACTGAGGTTCTTATATTTTCTTAAACATTTTATTCAAACGATTAAGCTATATTAATTCATCGAATTGGTACAATTTTTTGTTTTCCGATGTGTTGATGTTTTTTGCATGCAGTCAACTTAGTCTTTTACCCTGAGCAGTAGGCAAAATGATCCAACTGTCTGAGATCGCTCATTCTAGTTTTCCTAGTTTTCTGTTTGCCGAACATGTCGACTCTTAGTGTAATTATGTTACGTGTCCTTGAAGTCTACTTTGACTAAATGCCACAATAATAATTTTCGTGCATAATAATAATATTAATAATCACAGTTATAGGTGATTTGATAGTATATCACATTTTTGCTTGCGATTAAGTTACGGCCTGCTTAGCTGTGGTTAAGGCAGGGTGCGTTCACCTGTGTCAGGTGGCAGGTGTGATCTTTATATGGCAGGTGATGCTCCGCAGCTCTGAGATCGGTTACTGTGAAAAACCGTAGTAATTTAATCTTCTTTGCAGTTAGCTTTAGCTTTCCTATTTAACTACTCAGAGTATAGGTGATGTGCTGATCAGACTGCTGCTATGGCAGGTGACGCTCCATAATAATAATAATAATAATAATCTGACTTGTAAACTGCCAGTATGTGCTAAAAGAAAGACTTCAGTGGCGCTGGCGGACAGAACTAGTCGCTGAGGTTAAATGTCTGACGGACGATGTGTGTCTTCAACCTGGATTTAAACACACAAAACTAACATAGATAGATAGAGATAAAAGCGACGGACATTTGAGCTCATTTGATGCCGTGCTGTGCAGACTGGAGGAGACATGGCGGACGAGGAAGAGGAGAAGGAGCAAGGAAAAGAAGAACATGTCGATGATGTTGAAGTCCCATCAGCCAACGAAGCTTTTGTGTCCACTACCACGGACCAAGCACAAGTCAGTGATGACGTCACAGCTACAGCGGGTCACGTCTACGATGGATATGAACTACTGTTAGACGCCGATGAATCTGCCTTGGATGATTGCTTGCCTCCAGCAACTGGTTAGTGTAGTAGTATTTGTTGTAGTTGTAGCAGCAACGACAGCAATGCATTGTAGTTAGTAGTTACCATGTAACAACGTCATGATGAGTGACACATGGCATTCAGTGGCGTCTTTGTCAGAGGTGTCCGAAGTCCCTAAATTTTAATTTTTTGATGATGATGATGATGATGAAGGACGGATTAACTTTAGCGTGGCGTTAACTCCTAAGACTACAAGGACACGTAACAATAAGCTTAAACAGTGAAGTCACGTAATAGTAGTCAGCGCAGTGAGATGTTCTTAGTCATGTCTGTAAGACTGGGCAAAAAGTTCGGTTTTCAGTCTGCTGCGGAAAACTTGCAGCGACGGCGATGACCGGACCGACTCCGGCAAACTGTTCCAGATCGATGCAGCAGTCGCTGGAAAGGTGCGGTCGCCAATGGTAGAACGCACAGTGCGTGGAACGACCAGCGCTGATGTAGTCAAAGATTGCAGTCGTCGACGTGCGTTGAGGTGTGACACGCGCTGAAGATCTGAGGCCAGGTAGCCAGGTGCAGAGCCGTGGAGGCAGCGATACACCAGCGCTGCCAGCCGGAACGAAATACGTTCTGGCATCCGAAGCCAGTGTAATCTGCGCAGTAACGGCTGAATGTGGTCCCGACGACAAGCTGATGAACATGACAAGCATCTGAAATCATCTCTGTTGTCTGTTTTTCCAGAAAATCAACCTTTTAGTCTGCCTACAAGACTGTGTTTTTAAAACAAGCCTATTAGTTTTGGCTTAGTGCGTGTGTGATCTGAACAAGACAATGCAGTTTTTTTCTTTGGTATCTACCACTGTAGGCCTACATAGCATTTAATCAAAATTAAGTTGATAATTAATTAATTGTTAATTTTCAGTTAAGTTAACTGTAAAACAATGTCTATGCGTTACCAGGTCTGTACTTTTGTTGCAGATATAAACAGCAACATGCGTGCTCTCAACTTTGCGCTGAGTCATCCGCTCGTCTTCAGCGACAGCAGCGTGCAGGCAACCAGACGAAAACCACTTCAACCGCCGACACATCGGGTGCGTTGCTGCGGAGGCGCCGGAAATGGACAGGGCATAGCAGTCATGGCCCTCACTAAGGGCCCGTTGCACCAACATCGTTCAACTTTGAACCCGGGTCAAATCTGAATTTGAACCTAGTTCAGCCGTAAATTGCATTGCACCAAAGCAGTTCAAGCGTTGATCTCCATTCAATTCTGAACTGCCATCTGACCATTGATCAAATTTTGATCTCGGTTCAACTCGTGGTTACGCATGCGCATTAGGCAATAAATATTTTCCATCATACTATTGCTGCAAAAAATTGTCCGATTTGAATCCTATCCTGCCCAAAAAACTTCTTCGTATCGAATAATAAGATATCTAATGCAATTATACTGATGATCTGGATATGGATCTGGATATCTGGATCTGGATCTACCATATTCATTTTGTGTTCTTTTTGCGCTCGGTAAATTAACAAACAGATGAATAAATCGCATTTTTCGGTGGCGATGTCTCACTGCTACAGTAAACATACGATCGAACCCTAACCACAGCAACAAAAACTCATTCGTATCGATTTACAAGACGTCCAGTTCAATTATGCTTGTGATCTGGATATGCTAGATTTGTGCTATATCGGTTTTCGGAAGCGTTTTCACCAGATAAATTAATTAATGGATAAATAAACAGCTTTCTAGAGTGCCGATGCGCCGTTGCTATGCCGTACCTACGGTAAACATATTATCTTGACAACGGACGCAGAATAATTAAAGTGTGTTACTATTGCAACACAAAATGCATATTTTCGGAACTTTATCATGCAACTGCTGATGCGAAAATTGTGTGACAACTTCAGAGAAGCTTAAAATTCCAACAAATTACGGCCAATCTGTACTGGTCTGCTTCGTAAGCATTGTGACGTCACAGTAGTTGGCCCGTAGGCCGAGCTTGGTTGACCAATCAGAGTCGTCCATGGTATAACCACGGCCGTTTAACTGAATGGGATCGGCTGATCCGAGTTCAACTTGGTGCAGCGTGAACCGCGTGAACTTAGTTCAACTGAACTGAGATCATGAACGACGTTGGTGCAACGCGCCCTAAGTAGGCCTATCAGTTTTGACCCCTTTACTTTTAACCCAGGACAGCAGTACCCAGTCCCTTAAAAGCATCACTGACGGACAGACTGAGATTAATTGGTTACATTTAGTTGACTAACTTAGGCAAAAAGGCAACAGATTGTTCGTTCTTTCTGTTGGTCACATCCGCTCTTGTTAACTATGCACTTAACATATGCCTGTGCTTTTTTTTATTGCAACCAAAATGTTAATACATCAAAACACACCATTTTAAGATGAAACAAGAACTAAGGTAATTTGCCAAAACGCAATATTAATGTAACTTTCACGTCTGCCAAACTTCCCCTAAAATATTATTTCTTGGTGGGGAGGGTGCACTGCTGGTCCACCAGCAGCGGGGATCAGCACGGAGGGGACAACAGGTGGCGTGGCGTAGCTGGTAACGCGTTTCGGCTGAAACGAAGCTACTCTACACCGGGCCGAGTTAGTACTGCAATTGGTGACTGCCTGCGGGCAGGTAAACCATCTCGGTGCGAAGCCTGCCAGCTAGGCCGACTCAGCCTTCTACCCTCCGTGGGACGGTAAAATGAGCAGTAACTCATTTATATGGGTTACGGAAGGTGGGGACCTTGGTACAGCTGACTGGGGCTGCCTAGCCGGCCGCTGCGTTAGCCTGTGTCTGCAGGCTGCACGTTGTGGCTGTGCGGCAGGCGGCTCTGGTTAGTGACGAAAGTGCATTAGAGGCGTGTTTCGCGATGATGCGCTATACAAAATGACACTTTTACTTTTTTTACCTTTTAGCCCCTTCCCCCACTTCTAATGTATGATTTTGTGCTGTGTTGGGTCATTCGTTCAGAAGCCAGCTGCTGGTCCTAGCATTAGGTCCATGAAGTCGGTCAAAGTCGCCAAGTCTACTGAGCAGCCGCGGATGTTGACAACAAACCCTGGAACAGCTGCAGTAGTGCGAGGCACGCGGAGAGACGGAGTGGCGCGAGACGGCGTCTTGGCCACCGGCAGAGATCCGAGGACGAACGAGGTCGCTGAGAGGAAGAGACTTCTTGCTGAGGTACATACAGTCTCCTTTTCCATATGAAATCATTTAGGCCTACTGCGAGGGTCTCAAAAATGCCAGCCGCCTCAAAGATGCTGTTTGCGGCCCGCTGTGAATTATTTGAAATTTTTTAGAGCTGTCAAAGCGTTAATTTTTAACGCATTAACTCAGTGATGCATTAACGCACTGCGTTAATTTTTTGACGCAAAATTAACGCGTTGCTAACGCACCCAGGCCCGTCGAGAAGGAGAGTATGGGGAGGGGGTAAGTTACCTCGGGCTGTGCAACGTTTGGAAGAAGCCTACCTGTAGAATATAGAAAGTTAGAAACACATTTTAAATGTATAATCAACAATAGCTAGCATAGAAATCTATTAGCCTGTCGTTGAAATAATTATTTACACTGTGTCTCAAAAAAACATCCCCAACATTTTTGACTGTAACTTGAAAACCAATTTGCCTTTCAATAATTCACGTTAATCCGTGACGACGTTTTGTGGCTTGCTAAACTTTATTTTTTGCAAAACAATGCAAATATCTGTGATTTTCTGCGTTTCCAAATTTCAGAGAAAATGGGCAATTTTGCAGCTTCCATTATACGTCCAAAAGCCAAAACTGTTTCAGCTTCAGAGGGGCTTCGCCCCCTTGACCTCCCACCAGGGGCTCTGCCCCTGGACCCCACTGGGGGCAGACCCCCGTGTTAGGCTCGCGCTCCGCGCGCTCGCCATGGTCCCCCATTTGCCAAATCCTAAATACGCCACTGTTGCTGGAAGTTTGCTGGATCGTGTAAACACTATTAACGTCGACGCCGTGGTCTGTGCCAAACGCTGCTGACTGAGTGGTCACAGTTCATCAGAGACCATCTGAATCAGTTTGTCTTTCACGTGACAGTCAGTAGATTTGAATACGTTAAGCAAACTCGCCGAACATGGATTTCAAGCATCCACTGCCGATACTTTGAAGATAGCATTGTTTAAAATAATTAACGTATCTTGCTGTCTGTAAAAATATTGTGGTTTGCCGACTGGCTGATCTTATGGAATGTGGCCCAAATATCCAGCCGAGTTTGAGATCTCTTATTTGGTGTGATGACAAACAACATTTGCTTTTAGAGATGTCTCGGAAACAATCATGTTGTATTCTATGTACAGTTTTGCACATGGGGCTCTTTGTTACTGCTAGAAATAGCCTGGGATAGAACCAGCCGCAAACCCACCTTTTGACCGAACACTTCATGTTAAGGTTTTAGGCCCTTGCCTGTTGTCTTCAGCGCTTAGCATGACAACCAAAACGGTTAAAGGTCGTGTCTAGTTCTTTATGGGAAGTCCGTCGCAGAGCTACGGAGCTGTAGGATCACACCAGGCTTGCCGTGGATATGGATATCCATGGATATATCCATGTGTGGATATCAGACTTCAGCAATCTTGTGGATATATCCATATATATTGTGCTGTCGCATTTGCTAATTAAACTGCATATTTAAGTGTTTATCTCTATATGATATTTTTCTGTCTGTCGTTCTTACTCTTCATTTTCTCGTTCATTTCTGTTATTGAGTCAAATGAATAATCAGCGACATCAGCACGTCATTATTTAGTTAGCCTAAATTAATTTATGTGCACTATAGCAGCAACAGGTCTTAATCTATGGTACTTTAATATTGTTGTTTAGGCAACAAACGGTCTAACAATTTGTGAGATTATTTTTATTCTTTTTTATCAAACGGTAACAAAATTACAAACGTTGCGAATTCCTAAAAAATTTAATGCTAGTAGAAAGTACAAACCAAATGTTCTTCAAAGCGTTCACTCTATCTATACCTGTAGGCGTAGATGAATGCAACATGCGTCTTGGAGAACAAAAATCCCAGCTGTTGCTGCGAGGGCCGACCGTACCGCTGAAGGCCAGCGTCCGACTTCCGGTTGCAGAAAGATAGCGATTTTCTAACGTGACTGCAGTCGAATACAGATCTGGTGACGTTGCTATACTGGACGCTAAAATCAGTGCTAGGATAAGATACGGTAATTTGGCGCACGTAAGTGACGGCTGCAGGCAGAAGAATTGCATTAAAAATTGCAGCCAAAAAAAGCTGCAGATAAAGACATGGTTACTTTTAACAGCTTATAGGTAGTTGTTATCGCCCTATCCAACGGTATCGCCAACTCCATACGACGTACCGTTTAGCCACAATACATTTGTTACGCTTTAAAAGACGACTGAGAGACGACATATGGTACCCAAGGCTCAACGGTCGGCTCTAGCAAGAGCAATAAAATAATTACGGTAGATTTTCATAACAGCCGAGAAATACTTTTCTAAAATCATATTTCAATGCAAATGCGTTTTTAATTTTTTTCCTGTTATTTATTTTGAACAGTTCCACAAAAGAAATGCTTGGGGAATGGACGCTCTGGCACTGCTGTATTTCGCGAAAATTTAGTGGCTATATGTACGCACGATAGGCGTCTGTGGATATGGATATATCCATGGATATCCATAGAGATATCCATGGATATCCACGGAAAATCTGTGGATATGGATATGGATATGGATGGCAAATTTCATATCCACGGCAAGCCTGGATCACACGTCGTTACCTGCCACGGGATACGGATTAATGTGCTCTGCTTTAACGCAAGCCTGTCAGGAGTGCTGACTCGATTTATCATGAATAGAAGGCTGAGTTAAGGCTAAAACCCACTACTGCGACCCGACCAGACTTTGTCGGCGACCCGGGTCTGCGACCCGGGTCGCCGATAAAGTCTGATCGGGTCGCCGACTTGTCTGATTTGGTCGCCGACTTTTCCGGCGTTTTTTGGGTCACAGATTTGGTCGGTTCAATCTCGACATGTACGGATTTTTTTGTCGGCTCACAGACATGTCTGGTCGGGTCTGGTCGGGTCGCAGTAGTGGAATTTAGGAATGACCCGACCAAACACGAATAAGACATCGAATGTCCATTATTTCCGGTACTTATTGATGACCTGTAGCATAAAATTGTTTTGTTTATGTCAACAAATATTGCGCAGATAACATAGTTGAACACTTATTTAGCATATAAATTATATTAAACACATTAATATAACATAAAAACATAAAACCATAAGAATATATTAACATTACATTTAATGCTGCTACTACGACACTGACGTTTCCATATTAGTGCCTTCAAAATATGTTCCATCAAATCTTGCGTTCATTTGGGCATACGCATATATTTTTGTGTTTCAGTTAGGGGCCTACCAATCAAGCTGTGCACAAGAACCTCCCAAAACTTAGCTACGGCAAAACTCTAAACGTAACAATGCCGTTAAGACATTTACCGGAATTTCGTTGATCGACGTTGGATTAGTGGCTGAACATACGACAGCCATTCTTCAAACGTCTGTAAATGTGTATGTCCATTCGTAAGTACTGCATACATTTTAGCACTTCTTTTTCTGCAAGCTCCGGTAAAAGGGTATAAAAGACTGCATACCTTGTCGTTCACATATATACTGTTTTACCCAAGATGAATGTTTACGTTTTGCACATAACAAAGTACCTATTCCAGCACTGGCTGCAAGTAATGCACTGCATGCAAGTAGTACGCTGTCTTCATCAATCCCGTCCGCCGTCTTAACATCAAATAGGTCGACTTTTCGTAGTTTTCCATGTTTTCAGGGTCAGGTCAACATCATGTGACGCTGGTCGCAGACTTATCTGGGACTAGTCGCAGACTTGTCTGCGACCAGACTTTGTCGGCGACCCCGGTCTGCGACCTGGGTCTCCGACAAAGTCTGGTCGGGTCGGGTCGCAGTAGTGGGTTTTAGCCTTTAGTCTTTGTTGGTTGGTTAAACTGTGATGGTTTGCCTGTCCAGAATAGATACCCATACAAGTAGCAACTACTTGACGACTGGGAGTTGAACCTATGATCTTTTGATCATGAGTTCAAAGTATACGTTCTAACCGTTGCGTCACGAAGTCAACGTGAACTTCAATGTCTAGTTGTTATTGACGCTATTGAACTATACCTGATTTGATCTCGTGATGTTTTTCAGGTGGCGGAGAAATTTCGTTCTGCAGCTTGTGACATCGCGAACCACTGCAACTAGTCTTACAACTAGTCTACTACACTGTGTCCCAAAAAAAACATCCCCGACATTTTTGACTGTAACTTGAAAACCAATTATCACATTGTGATAATTTTTGGTTCCATTATTCCTGACACAACTTGCCATCAAATGACCGTTCAGTTTTCCACCTCACCCAACGTTTGTTTCTGCACTACCTGGAGAAAGCACAATTAGCGAAATATCACTTTTTTATCCAATGCGATATGATTGCTTAATTAACATAACATGTAAAAACATACTTTGTTCACATTTCGACACTGTGGCTGACACTTCATTCAGTTGTCCATTTTTCAACTGCCTACAGTAAAATTGCTTGAAGTGTTGGCCCACTATGCGAACACAGGCAAGGAGATGCTTTCTCCATTCACTTGACAGCAGTATCGATAATGTTCTGCTCCAGACTAATACAGGCTCTACCAGTCACTTCTGACTTCACAAACATTCCTAAACTTTATCTGCAAGACAGTCAAACCTTGTAATAGACCTGCTGTTGGAGCCCACAGATTAGGATAGATGGAATTTATTGACATTTTTCCATTCATTTTAACACATTATGCCTGGTCTGCTTTCTCCAGATAGTGCAAAAGCAGACGATGGGTGAGGTGAAAACTAAAACACTTATTTAATAGCCAGTTGTGTTTGAAATATTTCTGATAATATATTATTAAAATCTGCTAATCTTTATTCAAGGTACGATCGATAATGTTGGGTATGTTTTTTAAGGTTTTTTTTAACGCATATTTTGCTTGATCTGCTTTCCTTAGGTAGTGCAGAAGCATTCATTGGATGAGGTGGGAAACTGAACAGTCATTTGATGGCAAGTTGTGTCGGAAATATTTTTGCCAAAAATTATTAAAATCTGATAATTGGTTTTCAAGTTACAGTCGAAAATGTCGGGGATGTTTTTTGAGACACAGTGTACTACAGTCTTGAAGCACCAGCGCCACAAGCCCAGTAGTAGATTAAGCTTATTGACGAAATTCAACAACACAGCAGCTAGCTTATAGTGATGAACGCAAGCTACGCTCACAGTCGTTTCGACGTCGACAGTACTCAAGCCTGGTCTGCATCCAGCACAATGCGCACAACACAATGCAACGGATCAGTAAAAAATGTCGTCCAGAAATGCAGGATTTGGGCAAAAGTAATTATTTTGAAGAAATTTAGCAACAAAATTTGAATTTTGAGCACTTATATTTTCTTGACAGAAATATGTAGTTGTTTGTCGGAATTTTGCTGAAAATTTTCAGCCGTTTGCCAGAAAATTGCAACTTTCTGTTTCGCCTATTTTAAAGTCACGACACCGCTCTCGTCGTGGGTTAAAAAGTAGGGGGGGGACACGAAGTTGCCATTTTTCGACAGACAGCTAAAAATTGCGCTTACATGAGATCATGCGTGGGTGCTCAATATTTCAATGTTGTTTTTACATTTCCTCCAGATCAGGGGTTTAAGCCCCAAATTTTGCACTTTGGACACAAATTTTCTGACAAGAACAAATTTTTCAGACATCTCATAATTACGGGGGGGCATTTACCCTTCTGTTCTCTCTCTTGCCTTGAGTCTACTGGACAGCAGCAAATTATCGACTAAATCTCAGCTTTTGTCGAATTCCTCAAAGTATGTGGTTTTCTGCCTTTAATTCGGTATTTTTGGACGGAAATTTTTTTATGTCCCGCGTCGCTCTGCAACGACGTAGCCGCTGGCGATTGTTGTAATTCTGTTTGCTTAGTGTGGAGGAGTTGACCCGACTCCGATCACGCTAAGTGTCCTAGTCATTGTCACGTGCTTTCTGTGTTTCAGTATCCAGCTGCTGAGACTTATTTTCTCAATGATGTGATTGTGATTTGTTTGTTTTTTCTCTTTCCTATGCTGTCCGTGACTGTCACTTATCTGCGTATTGGTTACAATTATTAATATTCATAGGCTACCGAGTTGCTTGATAGTTCAGGCCATGCCGTGTATTTTGTTGATTTTTTTACTCTTCGCACGCTACGTTCCTAAAATAGCGAAAAGGAGTAAAGGTTTGAGCCTGAACGTGTGGCAATTAAGTATTTCTCCAAAAAAGTGCTGCGTGCTTTGTGTTGGCAAGAAGGTCTTGGATGATAGTTCTTTGCAGTTCAGTATAGATGGCAATATATTGCCAGTAGTAAATTCCTGTGTGGATCTTGGTATTACTGTGTCCAACGATATGTCTCCCCGTTTACACATAAATAATATGGTTGCTAAAGCCCATA
>Ga0209367_1011007_pt1 | contig 12058 bp, 8 predicted proteins | sample WorMetLIZISLAND2_FD_187412 | JGI IMG/M metagenome (GOLD analysis project Ga0209367, IMG submission 187412) | Marine gutless worms symbiont microbial communities from Max Planck institute for Marine Microbiology, Germany - Olavius geniculatus... ... | reverse complement strand
CCTTGGGGCAGCCCACAGTGAAGATTTCGTGATCCTAGCTTGCACCGTTTTGATACAGCTCACGAGTGTGACGGACGGACAGACGGACGGACAGACGGACGCCCAGACGATGGCAAAGACGCGCGAAGCATTCTGCTTTCGCGCGTAAAAAGTAATGTGCGCCATTTTTACTAGGCAAAACCATATAGATATTTACAAATTTTGTTTATGTATTATTGCCATTGATGCCATATCTCTAGTATATTGCTTGACGAAGGGCAGAAAGACAGGCGCGTCTGCATTAGCGGTTATGAAACTGCAAATTCTGCAACGGTAATAACCAAACGCATAACAAAAAAGGTGTTTTACTTCTACACTGTGTCTGGAAAAAAGTAACCCCCTTAGACATCGTACAGTAGAAATGTCAAATGTCAAAACGGTCATACAACTTACAAAATGGCCAGTTAAAACGTAAGCTAAAAGCTAAGATAAAAGTTTTATCTTAGCTTTTTATAAAAATTAAAATAATGTCAAATTTGCGAAACAAATTTGCGATAAATTATATACATGCTCAGTGGAGCGATAATGTTCCATTTAAAACGCGATTTTAGACAGTGTTGTTAAAGCGACGGTCGGTGACACACTGTTCCAAGCAGTCTTGTGTGGAATGCTAGAGGACATCTGAAGGCAGGTCTGAGTAAACTATTTGGTCTGTAGATAACGTCGATGAGGATGACGATGCATATGATGATGATGACGTCACGGTCAAATTTTTGCGTCCAGCCAAACCGGAGATTAGTCTGCCCGTTCGCCGGTCGCCATCCAGCAACAATAAACCAAGTAGGAATCACTAGCAAAATTCTGTCCACCTTTTTCTGCGGCAAATTTTATACCATTGTGATCTGAACTATTTTGTTTCACTTACCGTGACTAACGCACGTTCACACCAAACCAAAACGACCCACTGCAGTATTGTTAGATGTTTGTTTCTTGCTGTAAAGTAAGTAAGTAAGTGAAGTGTAAATTATATAGCACATACTCAAAAAGATCTTTAATGCGCATGTTCATCATTGAGGTGTAACAAAGCGAGCGGAATGTAGTGTTGTTTTGCTTACTTCCCGTAGTGTCTGCAGCGGCGTCGTCGGTTAAAAATTAGGCGGGACATGAAGTTGCAGTTTTTCGACAGACACTGCAAATTTTCGACAGAGGAGATAAAAGATGCTCAAAATTGCAATTTTGCTTCCAAATTTCTTCAGAATTGGGTTCTTTCAGCCGCAATTTATTGCATTTTCGGACGAACATTTTCCGACAAGACGAAGTTGTTTCCGACAATTTTTTGACATAAAAAATTTGTTGTGACCAACTGCCTCCCTGACTTTGTCCCTCCCCCTCCCTTCTCCGCGCCACCACGTTATAGGGTGTTTACGTGATCGAGCAAACATCCAACAGCTAGCTCGACGTTCTATGGAAATTAGCATGGTAATTAAGAGGGTGGGCGGGTTGTAATAGGAAGGCACGATGTAATTTGACTGCACGTTGATTAGTTGCACTTTCTGCTTTTTTCATTTTCTTTTTATTTTTCATTATTTTTGCTTTGCCCATTTGTTTGTACCTTGTGTACGATGTTCATAATATATATATATATATATATATATAACACGCGATCAGCTGTGGGCTAAGAGCCTAAGCCAAGGCCTACATTTGAGCCAAAGAGCAGGGTTCAAATAGACCTGCTTGAGCCAGCTCGATGTTTGCTCGATCGTGTAAACACCCTATTACTGAGTGTCGGTGTCACTGTGTGTCAGAGACGGTGAAACAACGTGCGTCGACGTCCGACGTAGCCGGGGACGCAGCGAACGCAGCAGACGACGTGAAGACAACCCTGACGGCGTCCACCACAGCGAAGGTGACGGTCAAAGCCTCGTCCTCCCCGCCGGGTGAGAGGGGCTGGTCGGCGGACGAAAGTCGGCACGGTACCGTCTCACTGCGTACCTACACCGCCTATATCACTGCCGCTGGGGGAGCGCTCGCCGTGCTGGCTGTGCTGATCGCTAGCTTGGTGGCAGAGGGCGCCAAGGCGTTCAGCTTCTGGTGGCTGGCGTACTGGCTCGATCAAGGCAGCGGCGCCGACAACGTATGCGTACAGTTTCTGACCGGACGTCGTTAAGACGCGTACAGAGCGACGTAATACCCCGTTTACACGATCGAGCAAACGTCGAGCTGGCTAGTCCAGCTAACATATAGCCAGCTCGTCGAGCCAGCTTGATCGTGTAAACGGGATATAACTGAACGGACGGCGTCAGTGACTACGTGACTACGCTCACGTACGCGTCAACCAATGACCAATGGGCTCGCCTTGTTTGCTCATTGGTCTGTTCGTCAAAAACTAATCCGTGTCCAGTTCAGTTCAGTTCCGTTACATCGCTCTGTATGCGCCTTTACATAAGCCTATAAAGCGCAGAACGTGTGTGAAAGTGTTTCAACATAAAGTAAGTAAGCAAGTAAGTAATTAATATAGCGCGTTAACTGCATGTTATAACCTCGAACGTGCTCAGTCTATCTGTATAACGAGAAGTGAGAACGTTTTAGATGACGTCTAAAAGTTGTATATAGTTGTGTTGTATTTTAAGAACTAATTGTCAGATAAACTAGTAGTTTTGTAATTTGTTGCTTATCGTTGTATAGTTGGTATGTCAGTGTGTCTGCTTTTATAATGGTACGTGATAGGCCTACTAACATTTTTGGTGAATAGAGATGTGTATGAATTTGACCTAATAACGACTTTTAAAAATTCAACAGTTAACTTTTTAAAAAAAATATCCATTAATTAATCGCTAATTTTGATTAAAAGCTAACAGTGGTAATTGGCAAAGAAAATTACGTTATTGTTTTGAGTAAATTTTACAGTGGACTGAAGTTTTTCCCGAAAAAAACAAATGATTGCGATGCCTTTGGATGCTTATCGCTTATCGCGATGTCGTTTATCTACTGTGTAACGTTTCAGTATTATAAACTACCTTACAATAGTGTAGTTGCTTAGTTGTTGGTATGTGGACCCTTGCATCGTCACTAATTGATTGACGGATTGTTGATTTGTTCATAGGCTACGTCGTCGTCAGAGGGTGCGAATGCTGTGAGTGACAGTATAGCCGATAACCTTCAGCTGTCCATGTACAACTTGATCTACGCCATGTCACTGGTCGCCATTCTTCTCTTCTTCACCGCCAGGAGCTTCATACTGGTCAAGGTGCCTCAGCCAGTCTCAATCTATCTGTCTCTTTTTGTTTGTCTATTTGTTTGTCTCTTATCTTCTCCAATGTGAACGTAGTAAACATTGGAGGAGATTAAGAGATTGGTCGTTCTGTCCATCTTGGCCGTGCCAGACAGTCTTGGCTCACAAGACAAGCTCCTGAAAGAAGAAGAGGAAGAACTGTATTATTTTATGGCACAGAATACGAGTAGTGTAGTGGTTCTGTGTGTATCGGATACAGGTGTTGATGCGAGCGTCAAGTCGCCTACACGACTGGTTGTTCACAACCGTTATGACAGCTCCGGTCTCTTTCTTTGACCTCACGCCGCGAGGCCGCATCCTCAACCGGTTCTCACGGGACATGGACGAAAGTATTAACTAACTGCTCGCAATCTGTATTATTAGTCTGCCGCTGATGTTTTGCAGCCCCAGAACGCTGCATGCAATCGACAGAAGTTATCTCACAATGCGCAAATGATCCAAAATTGAAACTTTACGTGTAGTTAAGAAGTTAAGATGGCGGCTTAGCTCTCCATCTCTCCCTGGATAGGTGCAGTGAGTACCAGTGAAAGCTGGGGTGTAAACAGGCACACCGCGCGACGCACTAGCCCTGTATTCTTGGTCTCGCAGTGTAAACTGATGGCTGAGGAGCGCTGAGGTAACGAAGATAGTCACCGCTTCATCGGCATAGTGGCTCAAGAAGGGATTTACGTTTTACGTTGCGGGAAGTTGACGCCAACACTCGCTATTGCCTCCTGCTATCTCTTGCAAAACGTAGTGACGAAGCAACGCCGAATTATCTCAATTGTAGGCCTAACAGTAGGAACAAGAGAATCTGTTCGAGATCTCAAATCCCCGCCGAGAACGGTGGTGCCACTTGGTGAATTCAGAGCTATTTGGCGTGTGAATCTATCGAACTGTGTCTGTTTGCCAGTGGATGCGAGACTGCCGATGCTGGCCGACAACACGATGCGCACGCTGCTCAACATCGCTATCTACATTCTGCTGATCGCTGCCATCTTGCCGGCGTTCCTACTCGTACTTCCGGTCGCCGGCGCGGCTTTCATGTTCGTCTACGTCGTGTTCCGTGTCGGCGTGCGGCGTCTGCAGCGCCTCCAGCTTGAGTCAATGGCGCCCCTACTGACGCACGTCGATGCCACGCTGCACGGGCTGGCCAGCATTCACGCCTACGAACGGCTGGCCGACTTCCAGTCGCGGTGAGAGCCCTGCTGCCTACTGAGGGTGGCCTCCCAAAATGGCACATGTTGTACGCCTTAACTTCATCAGATATTAACCGATTTTCTTGACGTGTGCATGGTGGGATCTCTGGTGACGTTGTTATTGCAAATTTTCTTACGATTCTGACAGTGAAAGAATTTTGAAAATTGGTTAATATTTGACGAAGTGAAGGCGTATAAAATGGTGCTATTTTTGGGCCCACCCCGTGTATACCCAGCCACCTGGACTCAGCCTTCTATCCCTTTCCGTCGGCAGTTATTTGCAGCTAATTGGTTGTTAACTGTTAGGTTCGAGTCGCTGCTGAACGTGAACACGTCTCGCCTGATGATGTGTAAGTTCGCGTCACGTTGGACCAACATGAGGCTGTGCATCGTGACGTCATCGGTCGTGTCATTTATTTCTCTCATCATCTTACTGCTTCGAGACGTACTGCCGACCTCTTACGCCGGCGCCGCGCTTATCTACGCATTCCAGGTTCGATATGATGGTGATCGTATGCAGTGTTTAAATTATTGTGAACAAAACTAGAAATACGTTCTGTGGAACGAGGTATCTGTCCAATTGCCACGCTATATAGCCTAGCAGTGGCGTTTCAGCGTTTGACGCTCTTCTGAGCCTGCAGCTAATTTTGTCTTTGAATAAAAACGGTTGGTTGCCATGACAACAGGGGTCTTCAAGGGAGAAATTCACATGATACCATTGCATAGCCCGGGCCCGAAAATAGGAGGGTATGTGGAAACAGCTAGCAATTATCTTTCACGAGTGCCGAGTTGTAGTCAGTTTTGTCCTAAAATTCGTTGCCATTGCAACAGGAGCTGGCAAGGGAGAAATTTTAACGACATCATCAAATAGCCCGGACCCGCAAATAGGGGGTAGGCGCAAACAGTGCGCAACTCTCCATAGGCCGTAATGCAATTTTTTTTAAAAATTGGGGTAAAATAGGGGAATGAGTTATCAGATTTTTATCCCAGACAAACTCGATCTTACTTTTCGGGCCCTGAATCACTGTGCAAAATTTCATCAAAATCGAATCAAAATTGCGGCCGTAGGAGTGTTTACAGACAGAATGACAGAATGACAGACAGACGTAAGTGATTTTATAATCTGTCCCCTGCTGTGCTGTAGCAATGGGACAGATAATTATCTCGGGGTGGGAGTTGAAGTTTTCGACTATCAGAGTCCTACCAGAATTGTGATGTAAATCGCATGTAACAGTGTGCTGTAGGGGTTGACAAAACAGTTATTGGGGTTTAACCTCCCTAACCCTCCCGGCAATTCAAACACTGATCGTGGTAACTGATTTTGCGTTGGAAAACTGGCAGACAGCAGAAACGTTACTGAAAAGTGTTAGCCTTTGCTTACATTTATATTTCACAAGGTAGTGTAGAGACGCATTTATTGTATGTGTGTGGTGGCATATATAATAATGACATTATTGCAAATTATTTGCAGAGTGTGCCAGTGAAGTAATTTTGAAAATCGGTCAGTAATTGGCGAAGACATGGACAAAAGTAAAGTGCCACGTTTTTTATGGCCCACGGTGTAGAATTCTTTGGGGCTTGAGCCTGCGGTTCACTGCTGATTTATGAGAGGTGTAAATTATTCTGCGAATTTTTACACATTAAATGGTAGAATACAACAATAGTAATAAACTGTAACTTTGTTCGTGCGTTGTAGCTACTGTCGTTGTTCCAGTTATTCGTGTCATTCGCAGTCGACGCTGAAGCAACGTTCACTTCAACGGAACGCATTCGATTTTACATCAAAGTTTGTACTGCAGGCCTATATACAGTCCATCGTTGCTGATTTCGTTCGGATTCTTATTAATTTTTTTCATTGAAATTAAGATGTCGTCACATGTGTAAACAAAACAATTTTTTTGAAATTTATTTTTTAGGTGGCCGCACATTGAAACGAACAAGAAATTTGAGCTAATGCTCACGAGACACGCGAAAGCCTATAGCAGTTCAGGTTCAGTAGTTTAGCTGAAATTAGGTGTTCATGCTAAGTTAATACACAAATACCAAATTCTCTATCTGGATCGCATAACGATAGCGTGGCGCCACCTTGTGAATGATATAGACTTGTGTCGCAGCCCGAAATCGCCAAAAAATCTATAAAACTCCCTATTTTGGCGTTCAAGGTCATTCAAGGTCATTGAATTCGGCGCCAATCAAGAGCCAGTGTACAACTTCCTGTTAGTGGAATTTGGCGGGTTTTATTGGTAAAGGTAAAAAGTAAACGTACGTACAGTACTTACTGCAGCGCTTCTTACATGAGTTAGTCTCGCGACCGGAAGCGCTTTACAATCTCGGAAGTGGCAGCTGATTATTGTGTTCTTCGATTGTTGTAGAATCTACCTCGGGAGGGTGCTCTGGTGGCTAAGACGTTCAGCGTGCCGGACCGGTGGCCTGAGACAGGTAGAATTCAATTCGTCGACTTTCGGCTGCGCTACGGCGTCGATCTGCCCTACGTTCTGGACGGCGTCTCGTTCGACGTCGCAGCCAAGGAAAAAGTCGGCGTCGTCGGACGAACCGGATCAGGTCCGTTTACAGCGTCTTTCTAATCTATTTATTTATCAACTTATTTTTTCAACTCAGACCACGAGGGTCCATATACGCCAACAACAATTGACCAGACAGTGAGATTAAAGCATGCAGAAAATGAAAATAAAGAAGAAAAAATGGAAAAAGAAAAAAATTGAAAACCCATATAACGTAAAAGGTTAAGCGACAGTAACAAGCCTCAAATCTTCCTTTCCCCTCGTGGGCCATGGACCCCTAGGTGACACAATATGTTCTTTGAGCCCCCCACAAATGTGCGTTCCAAATGGCATGGGAATCTGTCGAACGGTTTAGGCAGGGTACACGAGTGTGACAGACGGACGATAGACCACGCTGCGGCGAATACCTGTGGCTTGATGGTAGGATATTGGACTTGCGATCGTGAGGTCGTGGGTTCGACTCCCAGTTGGGTAACTATTAAATTGTTGCTGCTTGGATGGGTGACTGTCTGGAGACAGGTAAACCATCTCGGTATATACAGCATGTAACCCACACCACCAAGGTCAACTCAGCCTTCTATCCCTCCGGGGAAGGTAAATCGAGCACCGGCCTGTTTTGCTGGGGTTAAGGCGGGCCGCGTTCACCTGTGTCGGGTGGCAGCTAACACTGATCCCATATGGCAGGTGACGCTCCGTAGCTCTGAGAAGGGTCTCCTATTAAGAGCTATACACACCCTTACCGTTATGAGGCAATTTCATGCGTGTTAGGCAAGTCGTCGTTGGTGGCGGCACTGTTTCGTCTAACGGAGAAGTGTGGAGGTCGTATTGACGTAGACGATGTGGACATATCACAGGTCGGACTGGAACAACTGCGCTCCCGGCTGTCCATCATTACGCAGGATCCCGTACTGTTCGCCGGCACCATTCGGTGATTAGAGCACTCACGTTTATTTTTATTGTAGAAACCAGGGATTTAAAAATGTCTAACGCGTTGGGATTTTTTTGTGAGTGAGGGGTTTGGGTTATTTGATTTTGTTGCCTTCTGGGTTTTTCGTATTTTTTAGGTTAAACCAGTTTTTGTTAAAAAAGCCCAGAATGATGGGTTTTGAGATTTCTACGGGTTTTCAGTCAAATAAATGCGAGTTACAGCAGTTTTATTGTTAGCTTTTTTTGCTCCCCTAAGCATATAATAGGGGCCTATAGCAATAATTGCAAATTAGTAGTTTTAAATGTTTCAAAATAATATTTCATTGGTAAAACAAAAAAATTAAAATAGGACTAAGTTTTGGATGGGTTTGTAGCGGTTTTTAGATGGGTTTACCCAAAAATTCAGCGGGCTTTTAAAAAGTTTTTTGGTGTTTTGACTTTGCTATATTGTTCATTGGACTTGCATACCAGGTCAACTTAGCCTGGCCGTCCCTCCACGGGTAAAAACGACTATTCGCTCCGAGTATCAGCGAAAGCTGCAAGGACGTAAACAGGCACACTGCGTGATGCACCAACGCTCTTATCCGTGGTCTCGCAGTGTAAACTGGTGTCCGCCTCAGGCTAAGGAAATGGAGATTAGCGCCGCCATATGGGCCTTATGTCTAGAATAGCACGTTGCGTTTTTAGACTTGCAATTTACTTGACATTTAGTGCACATATTGTTTTTGCTGTTTTTCTCTTTTCAACATTAAAATTTGTTTAGTCACGGTGTTAACGCCGTGTTTTAGTCAAGTTAGGTCTACATTGGCGTTTGCTGTGATAGAACTATGTAGTGCAGTAGCCATGTGTAAGCTTAAATACTGTAACAGATTTACGTATAATATTATAGTATATATTATGTTTGTAGGTCAAACTTGGACCCGTTTCAACGTCATACTGACAGAGAACTGTGGGAAGCGCTGGAGAAGTGCCACATCAAGGGAATGGTCAGTGAAGATGACGACTTGAAGAACATGTAACAAATACAGCAAAGTTTAGTGATAAGTCTTGCAATAACGGTTAACTCCTCAGTTAATTTTTTTCGCAGGTTATAGAATTTTTTTGTGATACACCATCTCATTTTGGGATTAATTAATTTTTTTTAGTTTTTTTGCTGTACAGCTCCAAGTTGGAACCCTCAGACAAATTAATTCGTTCAGTATGCAACATGAGAAACATATTTTTAAATAAATAAATTAATTAAGTAGCGTGGGAGCTTTAAATAATATGCTAAATTATGCTGCAATATTATCAGTGTGAAACAATAATATATTTCATATTATACCAGACTGTGGAAAATTAAATGTACACTTGAAACTGACGAGTAGCCAGCTTAGTTAAATGCACGGAACGAAATTGAAATTCTCCAAAAAATTTATTCACAATATACAGTGCAACTGTTGCTTTATCGTGATTGGCTGCTGGCTGTGGTTTTTACCTGTCCAGGTGAGTTCATTGAGTAGTCAGCTGAGTGCTCAGGTACTTGAGAACGGTGACAATTTCTCCGCAGGTGAACGACAGCTGCTCTGTCTGGCCAGAGTCCTGCTACGACACTCGCGGGTATGTTATGTTAATGGTTAAATGCTATAGCTTTTCATAAGAAACCCATCACAGAGCTACGGAGCGTCACCTGCTATATGGGGTCCCACAGTGTTACCTGATACCTGACGCAGGTCTGAGTCTGAGCCTAAGTGTTTTCAAAAAGGGATTTTTAGACCAAATTTTGCATTTGGACGAAAATTATACGACAAGAAAAATGTTGCCAAAGTTTTCGAACTACACAAAATGTGGCGACAATGGTGAAAGTAGGATTAAAGATGTAGGAACTCTGCTTCTTTTCATTTTCCGCTTTCTTCTGTGCTCTTTTTTTCCCTCTCCCCCTTTTCCTTTTTTTCTGCATACAATTAACGTTTAGGCTTTAAATTCAGGTGGATTGGACTGCAAATAGGAGGTAGGAGAACGCATTGCTCCCGCGTTTCTCCTTATTTTGACCATTTTTAAGAGGTGTAATTGCCCCTACTTTCTGCCACGATAGCACTGATAGCGACTGATAGCGCGTATGTGTAGTGTGAGCGGGTGTAGTGTGGGTGTGTAGTAAGGGTGTGTTGTGGTGTAGATCGTGGTGTTGGACGAGGCCACGTCGTCGTTGGACAGTGATACAGCAGCACACGTCAACGACACAGTACGACACACGTTCAACGACTGTACACTGATCGTCATCGCTCACTCCGTACACACTCTACTGCAGTACTGCGACCGTATACTCGTCATCGACGCCGGACAGGTAGCGACGTAGCGTCTCAGTCAGTGGCAAAACTGCAGTGGCATGGGGCATAAATTCCATTCCGCCGCTTTTCACCGAAATTTCAGAATCGCGGACGCGGTCCATGAAAGTCGCGGCCCCAAATTATCAAAAGGGGATGTCACTGGGAAGTTTCGGACTTTTAAATCATCTCGAAAATGTCGAGGTGGTTAAGCCAAAGTTCGTGACAAGTCTGCGACACATGCGTTTGCGTCGCTCTAATAGAATTTAGTCCATGACAACACATGGAGTCAGCGACAAAGTCTACAGAGTGGCGTAATGAAATTTGGGCTTAACTATGCGTCTTTGGCGCCCCTTCTTTTTCCCCGTCCCGCCAGTTGCACTTGGTTTTTATTAACAGCTGGCATATATGCATTGTGTCTCAAAACCGGACCTTTGCTACATTTTCAAGTAACTCCAGCAGTCATGGCTCAATGTCAACAAATTTTGGTACCTTGAATGGTCATATAGTTAAGAGGTTAATAGCACTTGTTACTGTCGGTCTCCGCTGTAGATAAAGCACCAGAACGTTTGCGATTACGATTGTGTAGTGCATTTCTTGAGCGCAATGCACGACAGTTAAAACATGCAATGTTCTGCGTGTGTCAGGTGGTTGAGTACGACAGTCCGTCTGTGCTGCTCCAGGACCCAGAGTCGGCATTCAGTCGCCTGCTGGAAGCGTCCAAGCTTCACGACCCGCTCACGACGTCCTCCCGACCGTGATGTCCTCTCTACCGTGACGCGCCGCCGACCAACCTCCTACAACCAGCGACTGTAGCACAGCCAGGCAGCGGCGTCTTGCGTTCAAAATATGTAGGCGGCACAGCAAGTTGCAATTTTTCGACGACAGAATTTCGATAGACAGTTGCGAATTCCAATGGAGAAGATTATGGCGGTTCGAAATAATTTAACTTTACCTCTCCCCAAAATTGGGCTTTTTCAGCCTCCAAATGGACGAACCTTTTCTGACAATTTGTCAACAGCCTAAAATTTAGGGGGCAGTTGATGCCCCCTTTCCTGTCATGACTCTATCATGTCATGTCAAGTTGCCGTGCCGTCGTCGACGACGTTGGCGATCATGCGCTGCCAGAGCAATCGGTCCTCTGAAGCCCTGATGAGCTCTGTTGGGCTCACTTTGTCCTTCCATGATTCTCCCAAGCTGTCCAGATACTTCAGTCTCTGATGCCCCCTCGCTTTCCTCTCATCTATCCTTCCCGTCACCACTAAGTTCTCCAGACCATGCTTTCTCAACACTCCCCAGGAAAGCTAGTTGCCGTTCACGTATTTTTTTACATTAGTGTGCGGTGTACCCCTGCCTCTTTAAATACTTCCTCATTACTTTTCTTCTCTGTCCATGATATCTTTAGCATCCTTCGCAAGAACCAATCACCGCAGTCGTCTGATTAGGCCTACAGGATATCAGTACAAGCGTGTACCGCTGAAGCTGACAGCAGGTGAAGAATATAAGTGAGCATTTTGTTTGTAACGGGAATTGCAACCGGAAGCACACAGTTAATCTAGTTATTAGGATAGTAAGCGTTATATGGCTTTTGCCTGTGCTTACTTAGGCCACCAGTAGTTCTGGTGGCTTCGGTGAATTCGGTGAATTTGTCGGCCGGGCTCTACCCGGATCTGCTGGGGAGCTTACAGAACTTGGCTGGCTAGACCCTCTAGCTGGGTGTGGGGCCCCGCGGGAAAGGGAAGAGGAAGGAACGAGAATGGGAGGAGGGAACGTAAAGGGAAAGGGGGATAAAGCATAAGGAAGCGGAGTACAGAGAAAGGGGAAGGAAAAGGAGCGGATAGGGCCATGGAGGAAGGC
>Ga0209367_1011006_pt1 | contig 12058 bp, 7 predicted proteins | sample WorMetLIZISLAND2_FD_187412 | JGI IMG/M metagenome (GOLD analysis project Ga0209367, IMG submission 187412) | Marine gutless worms symbiont microbial communities from Max Planck institute for Marine Microbiology, Germany - Olavius geniculatus... ... | reverse complement strand
CTTGTAAGGACGCCGCATGTATAGCACCATGTAGTTAATCAAAAGATTTTTGCTGTTTTAGTGGACTGATATATCGTCACGTCGTCCTTACACTGAGTTTTAAACTGGTAAGTTTTTTACATTTATTGCGATTAAGGATTATTTTGCGACACTTGTCATGGCTCCCGACAGCGCGAGTGTGCAATTATTATAGCGATATCGTTGCCTGGCAACAAGCACGAGTGTGCGGCGCCATCCTTGAATGCAATGTAACTACGGACACTGCAATGCAATGCATACGACTATAACGACTCGTTATTTCCAGCGGACTAGTAAACAGGCCCCATGGCAGTTTTGTCGCCTCTCGACGAAGAACGATCTAATTTGCTAGTTGGTTTTGAGTTGTGAAGTATCGTAGCTGTATTCTCTGCTGCGTACGTGCGAATCTGTTTCTACATTAACTAACGAAATTAACCTCATAATAAAATTGATTTTTACAGCAGGTATTACCAGAGCTGTTAAGTTTTGTTTCATAATTATGTCTACATAAAAATTTCAATGTCAGTATCTGGCATACCGATTATCGTAATTTCAACACACTGGCCATATGCTCCAAACTGCAACGTGTAAACTAAAACTATATTATCCGTCAATTGTTCGAAAGCTGGCGTGTCGTATAATGATCATGAATTGTAGAAAATGAAACAAAAGCAGTCGAAAACAGCGCATTGCTAAGTCTTTTATGTCAATATGATTAAGCTATCTGTAATTCCGCCCCAGCGATTCCGATGCACTTTCTTAGGCTTTAGTCATATACATCGTGAACCAAAAAATAGAGCTGGTGCTGATTAATTTTTTAGTCAGTTAATTTTTAAAAATTAAAATTAAAATGCTGTTCGTATTAGTTAGGCATTAAAATTTGTAGAATGTCATTTGCTGCAGCAAAAAAATAAAGTGTTAGTGCAAGAAAACGTTCAGTCAGTCGCTAATGGTGACAGACGGAGCATTGAAATTGAAATACGCCATTGTGATATTCGTCTATTCCGGAGTCCAAATCGATGAAACTGAACTCAATTCTCTTGCACAGTTGCTGTCTGCACACGCAAGGTCTTTGATAGTAATTTTTTTCATATACGACGTAAAGCTTCCTATCAACAAGATTATGGCTCAGCGCACACAAAGCACGGTAGTTTACAACATTCATATTTCACAAGGTGGTGTAGCGGCGCATTTAAGGTGTGGTGAAATATTAAAAGATAAGCTTACTTTAAATGCAAATGTGCCATAGAGTGTAAAATGTTGAAAATCGATCGATATTTTGCAAAAAAAGATGGACAGAAGTTCGCTGATATATTTTTGACTGGCATTGTAGTCGCCGTTGAATAAAGCCGCACACTGGTTCCGTTGTCAATGGTTGCTGAGGCTGAATCGATATCGTTAGACCTGCGTGCGTGCTGGCAGAGAGAGACAGGTGTCGCGGCAAATCGACGAACGAACTCCCGAGATACGCAGAGACAACGTCGCAAGAGTAGCTGAAGGCAAAAGAAGATATTAAGTTCAGGCTCTAACTCTGTTTGCTGACTGGACCGCGTGCCGTAAAACAGACTCCCAAAAAGTTCGTTTACAACAAGTCAACGTTAAGTTGTACGTCAAGTCCACAGAAAATCGAAATAGTGGAGTGCGCATTAAGTGCTGAAACGACACCTTAAGGACGAGCATGTTGGCGAGTACAGGACAGTCGTGCGAACTGCAATGCTTGTAAGGGCCAACACTGGTCTGCAAACGACGAACGTTCATATGACTAAATGTGGCAAGGCAAGAGCCGCGAGTTAAATTTTGCCGTTCATTTCAGCAACGACACAGCTTAAATGCGTATAGTTTAATAACAATACATTAATTATAGTCTCTGTTAAAAATATCGCACTGCAATACGAGTACAAGTTTGCAAGTACAAGTACAAGTTCGTTAAATTAAAACAGAAAACGCCTATTTGTAAAATACAAAGTGCGATAGCTTACTTTTTGGGCCACCCTGTAGCACCATCTTGCTTGCAATAATGCGTCTTTGAACAAAATTTTAACAGCAACGGACTTCCACCGTAATGCAGAACATTGCTTTGCTTTTCACCGTGATATTAATGTTGCTGAAGCAATGAATTTCACACTGAATTTTACATTATACCATCAGCACTGTCCACTGTCAATAAATCCATATTAAGCTATTAACTAATTACGTGCTATATGACCGTGGGTAATATTGCATCGTACAAATTGTATCCATTTCTCTTTCTAATTGCAAATAAACGCGTAAATTTGTTTAACCGCAGTCAACGAAACATAAAATTATTGTGGCCATGACGTTTCGACGTCAGTTAGTACAGTGCTGAATTGTCACTAGAAAATCGTCGTTATAAAATGGCATTATATTCGTGTTCCCGGAGTGTTTTATTTTGTTTGTCATCTGTCATATGATATCGCAGTATGTTAGTTTTTGCGCCGAGTGTGTTTAATCCCTTTCCCAGAATTTTGCCAAGATATTTGCTCAGAGAAAGCCTGAACGACGGTATCACCGGGTAACGAGTAACGTGTTCAATGTTTAATCGTTTAAACACAACTATGTGCATTTTCAAATTTATAACTGTGGGCCTCGTTTTCATTCAACCGGATAAACAACCCACAGGCTATTTATTCAGCTGCCGGATAAATAAACACGAAGCGTAAATGACACGGATAACGACTCAAAATACTTGTAAAAATTTGTATTTATTTCACTGACGATGAATACATAAGAATCAACACTAACGTCGTTCAGACATGAGCAACCAAGGCAAAACTATAATCACTTTCGGGTTTCCGGCCTCCATTTTAAATTTCAGGGAGAAAAAAATCCAATGAAGATTGGTCTAGAAACCGCTAAAACGTGTACTCCCGAAAACGTGGGTACAGTTGTTAATATTTTGCCTCTTACTGTCACAGAACTTGATATACACCTGGGATAATTTTACCCACGAATTGCAACGTACGTATAAAACGTTATTTTTTATTCTCCACAGGATAAGGTACCGTAGGCTCTGACGAACAGGCGGACAGCCTATGTCTACAAATAATAACTTAACATTATACAATCAGTTAAACAACAGACTTACTGTCCTGTCTGATTTCCACAAACAGAAAGACCCACAAGCGACAAAAAAGTTGCTTGCGAACGGTCGTGTGGTAAAAACAAAATAAGTTGTCGGTTTAATGATTCTTAACGCCCGGCAGCTGAGATTCTTATAAAGCGATCAAATAAGATGTCGCACCGTCTGCTGTCTTCTCTGTTTAGACCTCCTGATCATTAAATTTTTATTATCAAAGGACCGTATAGCGTCCTCCATTCTGGACGGTCGTTGCCTGATGTTCTTGTCTCTGAAGCTCAGAAAAAATGATGAAAGCAGTCGTCGGTAATGAGTTGTCGAGCTCACATGCTGTCGTCCTGGTTTTCGCCTGCAGTCTGCGTTTGACGTAGTATGCTCGGTTGACCTCGAAGGGCATCATTAACAAATAACGGACGTCAGGAGCGTCGAATGTGTAAAGAAAAACACTTCAATAAGCCGTCGATCTCCGATGATTATTAATCATGTCCTTTCAAAGCTTGAAATGTACACTTCTTCTCAAAGTGTGCTCTGCAGTCTGCATACCAAACCAGGCAATAGCCTTCTCATCAGCCTAAAGCCTGAGGTATAGCCGAAAGCTGACAGACCGCCGGGGAATTTTATATCTGGACAATCATTCACTATATGTGACTCTGTGGAGAGGCGCCGCAGGAACAGGATGGATCTGAAGCCTGATTCCAGCGGACGAGGTTGGCTGATCATCGACCCTGGCCAGTCCGAATGGGAGTCAATGTTGACCACAAGTGTCGACGTAGGTCGAATCTAGGAGGTGCGATAAAAGGGTCCACGATCAGTCAGTGGTTGATTACGTCTGAAGCATGCAGCTTGCAGCCCATTTTCAACCCATTTCTGTCGGGATGACACTTTTGCGATAGCTTTCGGAGCGGGCTTATGTTTTACTGCAGATGTTTTTTTTATTCCAATCGTGAGATCTCCGAGATGCGTCGGCTGATCGGCGTGGTTTTTGTGGTCAGTACTAAGCTATATTTTTGTAATGCCGGTCCCAAAAATTTTTTTTAGAAGGGGGGAATGAAAATGTAGTTAGAAGTCTTCGACGGTTGACTTTACAGTTGCTTCGATCTTGTTTTCTCCACAATCTGCAACATTTAGCGTGGCGTTTTCAAGTGAGCAGAGAGATGGTATGCTAATGACGGTTGTGGTGGCGGAATGTTCTCGATCAACGAAGTTGCTGTACACAAGGCCCGGTTGCTAATACGTACTTAGATGGGTGACTCTGATTTTGCCTATAACTACTCATTTTCTCCCCAGCGTGATCTGTATGTATTTTTATCTATCGTTTGTCGTCTGTCGTCTGTCACTGTCGTTCACTCTGCTTAAATCATAGGACAGATTCACATGCAATTTGGCAGGTAGACTTGCGAGGTTTAATGACGCATTGCGTTCGATGGGGAAGAAGGAATGTGGGGGTTGAACGCCCAGCCAAATTTTCAATTGTTTATTCATGATTCACCAGATGGCAGTACCAGTCACCGATTTCGCGTCAAACCGAATACCGAATTACTTCGGCCACTTGTAAGTAAGAAAGTAAGTAAATAAAATGCAAATTTATACGCCAGAAAAGCCGCTAGTGTGCTGCATACATTAGTACTCTGAAAAGAAAAACGTATTCAGTAATCGTCCATAAAGCAGAGATGGTGCGAACAAGATCACTTGATGTTGCTTTTGTTGTTGTTGCTGGTGCTGCAGTTCGCTGTTGCAGCGCGCGCACCTTGCAGCAGCAGCAGCAGCAGCAGTAGCTGTAGCTGTGTTGTGTCGGTCAGTGGAGTCAGTAGTCAGTAGTAGTTCACGTCGTCACGATGTTCGTGTCGACGTTACTGCCTCCTGCTCGGCGGCGGCGCACGGCGCTATCGCTTACCGCTCTCTTCGTTCTAGCTCACTGCTTGATGACGTCATTTCCCGTGACATCACTCCCCGCGGTGACGGCTCTGTTTGATGACGTCATCAGCATCGTCGTCGTCACTGGCAAACCGTCTCAGCAGCCGACAGCGTCTCCAGCAGTTGATACGTCGCCATAACGACGGTGAGCTACAGTAATAATAATAAGTAATGATAATAATAACTTTGCTCAGTTTTTCTCCCTCCTGGAATTGGGTACTGAGAGTTTTAAAATAAGGAAATAATCGAAAAGGCACCTTTTTGTTTTAGCGTATTTCGGTTTTGTTACATCGTTTCAATTTTTTTTTGTTGAACGACAGTTTTGTTTCAGTTGACTGCCTGGATTGATGGTCATTCCATTTTGCTTGCTATAGATAATTTTTGATACAATTTAGGAATTTCCCCAAAATTTAAAAAAAATAATAACAACAACAAAAACAGTAATAATAATAATAGTAATATAATGATGGCTCGTATTTGGAGTATTCTGTATAGTGTTCGCATCATTTCTTTTGCGTTAATTCGTAAAAAAAACCGACAAAATACAGGTTGATATTGCCATACGCAAACTGTGTGTTTGACAAAATTTTTAAGAAATACATCGTGAAAAACCTAGCGTTTTTATTTTATTAAATGCTTGCTTTAAGTTGTCTCATAGTATTGGGCTCCGTCAGTTCTTTTATTAGCATTTCATTTACGTCTTATAGTACGCTCTATAATTTATCTGTATGTCGTCTGTTTGTCTTGTAACTTTTTTTTATTGTAGCTATACGGTAGGCTACGTCATACGGGGTTCGGTGATGGTACTGTTGGATAGGACATTGGCAAGTTCTTATAGGCTGCCCATAGTAACTATATCACTATTTGCAGCGGTTTGGCCGCAATTTGCAACTCAATGTTGCCACTTGCTTTCGCATTTATGTTCGTGGAAACAGTTTCTTGCTTATTTAACGAATTTGCTGATACCGATTTAACCGCAAGTATTACGATCTGGATATTAGATAAACAAACAAATTAATGTAACGACGGGCGAGCACAGAAAGCACCATATTGTACGGTCGGCATTCCCTGGCGACATCTGGGTTTTCGCTGCTTGTGGTTTGGCGTAGAAATAAAAAAATTACTACAGAAATGCAGCACATCGTCGAGTAAAGTTACTTTTGTTTTATTTCTAGAGATGTTTGGTGGTCCACCATGTTAGAAACAGCTGGGATAGCTTGCAGCGCTCCGAAAGTCTAATCAGGCAATCAGTTAAACTATCAAAAATAACCACTTATAGGAATGACCAGTGGTAAACACTAACTTCCTAAATGCTAAGATAAAACCTATTGATAATGTACAAATTATAAAAGAAATTAATCAGAAATAAAACGCAGTAATGTTTTTAAGTTCCGTTTCAAAAGACACATTGTCACAAGTAGGCTATATTGAATCGACGGTTGAATCGACGGTTGCAGAGTGCAGACTGTTCTACGCAGCCAATGCAGCATATGATAACTAAGGCTGGATTAAGCAAAGAATACAAGGAAGGAGCGAAGATCACGGTACGCAAGAAAAGACGAATGGAAGAAAATGAGGGCGGAAATAGGAGACAGAAAGGATGAACCTGTATTGTATTGCAAGATCCTGCTTACGCAGCGCATAACGCGGCAACATCGCTGGTCAGTCGACCTGTAGCTAATGTGACCGACGCACTACTAAGAATTTGATGGCTGTAGTTTCCTTTGAAGAAGGATTGACGGCAGAAAGCGAATTGCATTAGTCGTGTACATGTACCTATGCGAATCGGGCTTTTCGCTTATGCTTCGCCTAAAGTCCAGTACTATAGGAGTGGCACCAACGCGTTATGCACGATGAACGGCTAAACACGCGAGAAGGGAAATGTCTTGCAGTCTTGCACCCGTTTTTTTCCGGTTGCAGTCACTCAGTCGATGGTCGACGTAGTTGTGCGTCATTTTTCTGCGAGTGATCGCTTTGACTGCACAGAACAATCACCTCAACTAATGATACGCGTAATGTTCTTTGTCTGTAGTCAATTAACTAAGGACTTTTTTCGTCGGCCTCGTTTTTGTAAGTTTTGTTTAGCGTACGGTCGAACTTCAACAAGATCAGGACATTTGACTGTCAGTTACATGTATTTATCGAATTTCATAAGTGCTTTTTTGCATTAGACTTATTTTGCGCACAAAATCAGATCATTATTTCAATTTTTGTCATTTTTACTAACCACTGCTTTTTTACCTCTTCATTTTGGTCGGGGCTCTCAAACATGTATATCTATCTTCTGTTTCCCGTAGTATTTAGTCCCCAAACCGGGCAGATTTCATTATCGGACGTCTCTTTTATTTCTCCTTGCTTGTCAGTTCATTTTCTTTTGGTGATCTTCTGCAATAAGTAATTTTCAGCTCAGCCCGCTTTGTCACGGCTGTTAGTTACTGTGCAGTCAAGTAACGTTATGAAGAAAGAAAACATGCCAAACGCGACTTGGAGCATCACTGACATCAGGTGCAGAAGCTGAATCAGCGGTCATCATTACTGCGAGTAAACACAACCAGCAGGCCGGGCTGTTGAGCGACGACGTGACAGACCGACCTTTGCGTGGTGCAAGATTGATTAACGCCCATGCAAATGCACACACGGCGCGAGTGTCACAGTCACCTCAGGCTCTGATTGCACGCCCGCCCGCTGATTCCAACGCATTAGCTTCACTCGATATCTGCACAATGCGGATACAGTAAACCAGTCCGATAATGTACACCGGTGATCACATTCAAACATCCTAGATCTGCTGGTTTGTGTGCGCTCTCGGAGTGCTTTTCTAGTTACTGTAATTCTAGTGTTATAGTGTCTAGTGGACTGTGCAGTGTTCGTCCGAATATGAAGTCACCTGTCTCCGGTGTCCGTCCAATCGCCTATAAAGTTAAAGACGATTGAGACGACAATTTTTGGACTAGCTTTGACAAATTGACGTACTTACAGCTTTTCTTCAACACTCTGAAGACTTTGTTAGACAGATGACACGAAATTAGTACAGTCCTCTCGTAATAGACAGCGAGCCGTTTTAAATCTTTTTTTCGTTTACTTGTTTGTGCTGAAGTCGCGGAGAGTTGTGGCGGCGATATGGTATGTCTGTTGGCTGCACCGATGGATCTAAAATAATGTTCGTTAGCGAGGGCAACGGACGGCCGCATAATGTACTGCATTGTTTTTTGTTCATGCCAATCAGCTACCTGCACTTACGGGGTTGTAAAACGCTGCTGGTCACAAGTCCGACTTTAGATATAGACTGTCTATATCTAAAGCGCGGTATCCATTTAACGTAACGGACCTAACGCAATTGACGCAACGACCGCTTTTATCTTTGCATTTTGGCGCTTTCGTCAGCTACTTTTTTGCGTACTTGTTTGCGTTCATTATTTCGTTTGTTGAGTACTTTCTTGCTTTCGCTGCGTACATTGCGTGCGTTGCGTTAGATGAAAATTAAAAATTGTACTAAAGCATCGTTTAGCGAATTACACGCAGACAAAACGCGATCACTCTGTCTGGTCATCCGCTCTTCCTGGATCGATCACGTTCGAATGTGGTCACTCCGGAGATGCATGTTCCCCTTCGCTAGTGTACTATAAGCAAATTAAAGCGAACGCCAACGTTTGGAGTTTCATGTCATTTTGTCACAGACAACCACTTCCCCGGAGGCTCGGATCGCTGCGAAACGTTGCCACGTGATTACCATTTGGTGTAATTTGTTAATGTTAAGTCCAAAACTTAGGAATCCTTTGTCTTTAAATGCGAACAGGGAACAAAAACGTCCAAAATTAGGCGAGATTCTGGACAACTGTTGGCTTGTTGGAAGCAATGAAACATAATATCTACACTCGGAAAACAACGTTGCAAAATATAGTTTAATTCAGTGAACGCTGGTCCTCAAACTGAAAAAATAGGACCGAAAGAGACGTTCAGAGGCCACCACGCTGCGCAGTGCATCGTCTTTAGTTGCTTTTGTTGTTTATCATTAACAGGTGCGGTGGTCGAAGGTAATTAATCTATATATAGAAGACACTACTACTGCTTCTTTGCATGTTTGGCCATTTTCGTCCATTGGACGGCTTTTAAGCAAGCGCTCGATGTTTTTCAAGGCTTTTATGTCGTTGCTCAAATTACTAATGTAGCAATTTTATTTTGTGCCGGTTTATATTTAATTACGGTGTAGTTTATTTTACTACTTAGTGTCAAACGGCTCACCATCTTTGTTTTTGTGGGCCTCGAAAATGTCTGGCCGGTCACGTTTAAGTACTGTCGGGCCATCTAAGACCATATAAGGCCATATAAGCCAGCCCACATTCGACTTCTTGATGCTTTCGTCTCCCATGTGTAGTTACGTGGCCTCGGATGCAGCAACGGATCCTTGCTTTTATGTATTCTAGTCCTACCTGTACATCGGCGCTTTTCACTGCACACAGCGCTACATTTTCATTATCAGACTGCAGATAAATGGACCAGCTACTGATGATGTTACAGGTACATCGATGTACGCCGACCGCACAAAGATCACGGACGCTAAACGGTAAGACATGTTCGCTATAGGCCTACTGCTGTTCTCATCTATCACGGACAAAATTTTCTCCAAACAAAATCTTTTCCGGACAGAATTCGTCGTAAATATATTGGCGATTTGCTGTAGAATAAAAATCCACCAAACACGATAAATTCCCCGCAATGCAAATGATTCGCTTTAGTCTTAGTCGACAAAAAATGTTTTAAAAGTTTTTCAGCAAAGTCGCTGTACACTGTGTCTCAAAAAAATCCCCGACATTTTCGACCGTAACTTGAAAATTAATTACCAGATTTTGATAATTTTTGGTACGAATATTCTGACACAACTTGCCATCAAATGACCATTTAGTTTCCCACCTCACCCAATGTTTGTTTTTGCACTATCTAGAGAAAACACAACCAGCAAAATATCACTTTTTTTCAATGCAATATGATTGCTTAATTAACATAACGCATAAAGACATATTTTGTTCACATTTCTAACGCTGTGGCTGACACTTCTTCATTCAGTTATCCATTTTTCAACTGCTTGCAGTAAAACTGCTTGAAGTGATGGCCGACTATGCAAACACAGGCAAAAGATGCTTTCTCCATTCATTGACAGCAGTATCGATGATGTTCTGCCCCAGACCAATCCAGGCTGTACCAATCGCTTCTTGACTTCACAAACATTCTTAAACTTCATCTGGTAGACCCACTGCTGCATGACAATCAAACTTTGTAATAGACCGGCCCACAGATTAGGATAGATGGAATTTATTGATGTTATTTCATTCATTTTAACACGTATTATGCTTGGTCTGCTTTCCCCAGGTAGTGTAAAACCATACGTTGGGTAAAGTAGACAGTAAAACACTTATTTAATAGCCAGTTGTGTGGAAAATATTTCTGCCAAAAATTATTAAAATCTGCTAATCATTCTTCAAATTACGATCGATAATGTCGGGGATGTTTTTTCAGGTTTTCTGTTTATTTCAACACATATTTCGCTTGATCTGATTTTCCTAGGTAGTGCAAAAACATAGATTAAAATAAAATGGGAAACTGAATGGTCATTTGATGTCAAATTGTGTCAGGAATACTCATACCAACAATTATCAAAATTTGTTAATTGGTTTTTAAGTTACAGTCAAAAATGTCGTGGATGTTTTTTTGAGACACAGTGTATATACCACGTTGACGTTAACCAGTCCTTACAAGTCCATGTCCAGGAGCACGGCTCTGCACCTGGCTACCTGGCCGCAGATCTTCAGCGCGTGTCACACATCAACGCACGTCGACGACTGCGCTCTTCGACTACATCAGTGCTGGTCGCTCCACGCACGGTGCGTTCTACCATTGGCGACCGCACCTTTCCAGCGACTGATGCATCGGTCTGGAACAGTTTGCCGGAGTCGGTTCGGTCATCGCCGTCGCTGCAAGTTTTTCGCAGCAGACTGAAAACCGAACTTTTTGCCCGGTCTTACAGACATGACTAAGAACGTCTCACTGCGCTGACTACTATTACGTGACTTCACTGTTTAAGCTTATTGTCACGTGTCCTTGTAGTCTTAGGACTTAACGCCACGCTAAAGTTGATTCGTCCTTCATCATCATCATCATCAACTAGCAGTATTATACTGTCAGCAGACAATAAATCTGCCAGTTTGACTAGAAGGCCGTAGTCGTTATTGTCGCTGTTGTTATATGTCCGTTAAACGATCGAGCGGATGCCCAGAAGTGACGAAAATTTCCAACCACTTTGAAGAGTTTCGAAGCCGAAACACTTTCGAGACTCTGATGTTGTGTTAAAAAACGCAGCAAAAGACGTGCTAGTGCTCCAAGGTCACAGCCATTAAAGTTGTGATAAATTATTGCTCACAAGCTCTTCCCCGGTCGTTTACTCCTGTCCCTCGGCTGACATACATAAGTCGCGAAGAGACTAAGCTGTCGACGCGAAGTGGACGAATTTGGCCAACACGCCTTTAATCTCCCATTAGAGTACCATTTCGGCAATGACTAGTACAGATTGCTAAAGGACGTGATAACGTCGTTTACCGTAGGCCTACTGACTAATGATACACGTTTCAGCGCATACGACGCTAAGCTCCAGACTTTAGGGTTTCTGACAGTCAAAATAGTGAACAAAAATAAAATCCAACATGGTGGCGGCCGCCATCTTGGATTTTTGCACAAACAGCAATAACTCAGCCGCCGTTTGACGTAAATAAATGAAATATTTTGCAGTAATGTAGACAGCTGCCACCAGAAAGGACAAAGTTAATAAATTTAAAATGGCGGCGGCCGCCATTTTGAATTTTATCTATCGCTCATAACTCGTTTACTATTGCACATATTTGCACGAAATTTGGCATATGCATTACGTTGGAAATCAAATCAAAATCAAGCTGAAGAAGAAGCACAAAGCACAATTCAGAAAGCGAAGGGACATTGCTAGACTCAGTGATGAAGGAATTAGTAATGCTTACAGAGTAG
>Ga0209367_1011004_pt1 | contig 12061 bp, 7 predicted proteins | sample WorMetLIZISLAND2_FD_187412 | JGI IMG/M metagenome (GOLD analysis project Ga0209367, IMG submission 187412) | Marine gutless worms symbiont microbial communities from Max Planck institute for Marine Microbiology, Germany - Olavius geniculatus... ... | reverse complement strand
CGAAATCCTGCTTGTTCGTCCGCCATGTGTTCTTCTATCTGTGACCTCAGTCTTTCTGTTAGGATCATCATTAGCACTTTGCCGAGATGGCTTGTCAAGGCAATCGTTCTGTAGTTGCTGCATTCCGTAGCACTGCCTTTCTTATGTAGCAGAACTAGAACTGACTTTTCCATTCTGTAGGCGCGATACCCGTCTTCCACGCTTTGTTACACAGCTGGTGTATTTCTTCAATCAAGTGTAAATACAGGGTGGTCCAAAAAAACGGCACAAAGTTTATGGCACCATAATTTTGCAACCGTACATCACAGTCATGCGGTTTTCAGCAAAATGTTCTGAAAGAATTTTTTTACATGACTAAAGTCAGTGTTTAAGTGCAGCAATTAAATATTCTTTGTTTTTGCCGCTGGCGAGTGAACTACTGAAAAACAGTATATACTTTGATCCATAAAAACATGCTACTATTATTTTTTTCAATAGCTCCGTGAAACATTGGCCAATTTCAGTAATTTTTGGCATGCAACATTAAGAAGAAACTTGATGCATAGGTCTGTAGTTTTGGCTACCTCACCTTAACGTTGTGTTGACCAAGAGTGTCAAGGGTAATACTGTTTTTGCATAGTTCAATTGTCAGCGGCAATAACAAAGAATATTTAACTGCTGTATTTATATACTGACTTTAGTCACGTAAAGAATTTCTTTCGGAACATTTTGCAGAAAACCATATGACTCTGCGATGTACAGTTGCAAAATTATGATGTCATAAACTTTGTGCCATTTTTTTGATCATCCTGTATTTTAGAGACTGTGTCAGTGAAAAAATTTCGAAAGTTGCCCAAGATTTAGCAAAGATGGTATGTTTTGGACTCGTGGTGAATGTGTGAGAATGACGTTATTCTGCATATCTTTATCTTGAAATTGTATAGCTCTTCATAAGAACTTACCTTAGAGTTACAGAGTGTCACCTGCCATATGGAATCACACAGTGTTACCTACCACCCAACACAGGTGAACATGCTTCACCTTAACCGCAGCCAGGCAGGCTGGTACTCGATTTACCTACCCCAGAGGAATGAAAGGCTGAGTTGATCTTGGTGTTTTGGTGAGGTATTTTACCTATCCGCAGACAGTCATTCATTCGAGTACTAACCCGTAATTGGGAGTAGAACTAGTGATCATTCAATCACAAATTCAGCATCCTAGCTGTTACACTAAGGATCTCTAAGAACTGGCGTGGGCCAAAGAAAAAAAATGAATTTGACATCATTACAGCTTCTGGCTGTAATACTGCAATAAGCTTTTATTTCAGTGTAGTTTTACTGCATTTAGGCGTGGTGTAGTTGGTAATGCGTTTCGGCTTAAACGAAGTTACTCTATGCCAGGCCCGGTTAGTACTGCGATGGGTGACTGCCTGCGGGCAGGTAAACCATCTCGGTGCGAAGCCTGCCGGCTAGGTCGACTCAGCCTTCTACCCTCCGTGGGACAGTAAAATGAGTAGTAACTCATTTGCATGGGTTACAGAAGGTGGGGACCTTGGTACAGCTGACTGGGGTTGCTTAGCTGGCCGCTGCGCCAGCCTGTGTCTGCAGGCTGCACACGGTGGCCGTGCGGCAGGCGACTCTGGTTAGTGACGAAAGTGCATTAGAGGCATGCGCATGCTTGCGACGATGCGCTTTACCTTTACCTTTACCTTTTTTGTCTGTAAAACAGGACCGAGAGCCAGGATGCCGGCATATAACCCACCATCAAGGTTAATTCAGCCTTCCATTCATCCGGGGTAGGTGGAGTACTAGTCCGTCTGGCTAGGGATTAAAGCAGCTAACCTGTGTCGGGTGGAAGCTACAGTGTAACACTGTGTGATCCTATATGGCAGGAGATGCTCCGTAGCTCTGCAATGGGTTTCCTTTAATGTGAAACAGGTCCAAGAGCAGGGATGCCGTCGGTGCGACCGAACGCTATGAAGGATCGACGCCGGCAGCTTGAGACACTGAACCGCTATGAGGACAAACTCCGAGCGCAGGCAGCTCACCGGTCCATTCCCACCAATACAGCAGCCTCCGTACCATCCTCCACGTCACCGCGTGGCAGACACTGCATGGCTGTCCACGTCCTGGACGTCTCCCAGGCTGTGGACTCCGGGCAGGTGGAGTGGCTGCCGGTCCAGGGTGCCGGTCTGTTGGACTCGCCGGACGAGGCCACGTTCTACACGCTGGTGCATGGTCGTGGTGAACTCATGATGTTTGGGGGGATCCGTGGTGACGCGAGGAACCTTCAGCGTGGAAGTACGACCACTCTGCAGCCACAGGCTGTCTCTAGTGACGTTCACTTTCTGTCCTTCAGACCAAAGCAATTGCTATAGTAGTACCATCAGTTTGTCGTCCATACTAACCAGTGCAGGGTCGTCTTTGAAAAACGTTTTCCATTTCTCCGGATTTGGAAAGTCTTTGAAAACCAAATGGAGTCTTTAAGTTGTATACTTTGATGGAAGAGGCTTTTGAAAGTCCTTGAATTTAAGTGTTTCCAAATTTTTTTGGTGACTGTGATGCGGAAACTATTTTTATACGATGGCACAACCGTCTAGCGTGACATGGTAAATTATTGCGGGAAAAATAGGTCTGAAAAAGCTACTTGAAAGTCCATGAATTTTTCGCCCCAAAACTGTGGCTATCCTGTGGTGGTCCCAAAGGTTGAGATGTTTTAGGTGCTGTCAACGAGACGCCATGGGCGCCAGGGGAGTGGGTAAAAGATCAGCTGACTAAGGGTCTAGGGGAGTGTGGCCCCGGCCAAAAATTAATTGGTGCATATTTACCATTCCAGAAAACTTGTTGCATAATGATATCATAGCAAGCAACTTGGAGCAAGTGACAGATTTTTTTGGCCTTTTCGATGCTTTTCCCCTTTGATATGATTTTCATTGAAACGATGGGACATTGATCGTAGCAGTATGAGACAACCAAATATTGGTGGCCCCCACCCCTCTTTCCTGGCTCTTCAGGGATTGATGCCTCTATTTGAATCTGTGCCCCCACTGTTTTTGCAGTTGCTGGCGTTTTCTTGAAACTTTAGTTATTTTTGTTGAGCATGTTTTTCATTTGTTTAGCATTTGATGCAACTTTAATGTCAGCCCCTTCAGGAATATAAATTTCCACGTCCATGAGTCCATGTTCAACTAGCCTCAGCTATTGTTAATTTTCTGCATTATTTGCCTATCGGTTGTTTAACGTTCGTTGAGCGATGGGAAGGAAAAGAATCTGGTCTGTAGAACGTAGAAACTGCTCAGAATCTCGCCTATTGCGACAGATATCACTGCATCGTGGTCTGTCCGTCTGTCACGCTCATTATTCTGCAGAAGCTGTTGATGTTTCAACTGTCAGAACACTCATGTGCGCTGGCGTCATGGCGCGGGGCTAATTGTAAGTCAGTAAGGACAGATTTGGTCGTTGGAACCCATGTCAATTCAGTGCAAATTGCAGCCAATTGTGAGCCATAGCATTGTACTAAATAACTGGCCCTTGTTAAAAATATCAACTGTTATGAGTCCTGGCTTAAAGTGATTATTTTCTGATAAAATACAGCAGTAGTTGTCAACTGGTCCCCGGAACCGCCGCCGTTCACCGCCGCCGCCGTTAAGGCCTCGGACCGCAACCAACCGTTAAGTTAGCGGTTCCGGACCCCTAAGATTCCATGCCACCGCCGCCGATAAGCTAGCAGTCTTAGCGGTCTAACGACGAAACATTGTGTTGTTCTCACACTGCCGCAAGCAGAGCGCCAGCTTGAGTGCGCGTCTCCTAGCTCGTACTGCCGATGGAAACTGACAATCAGTGAATGATTATTAATGAGCATGACTAATGCGCATGCTCGTGAGTGGCCATTTGCACCATGGTCTTAATGTATACCGGTAGGTCTGTGCACGGGACTGTGCTAGGCCCTATATATCAGGTGAAAACATGATAAAGCCATTTTCATTGACTGCTAACGTACGGTAATTTGCATGAATTTTCGATAATTTTGTATTATTTTTTTATAAATAACAATGGCTTCATGGAACGTTGAGAATATACGTTCGTCACGACATACTTTAACACCCGATGAACAGTGGAACATAAATTCATTATTTAAATTCATTAAATAATGAATTTATGTTCCGCTGTTCATCGCTAAGCCGCCGCTAAGGCTTAGCGGTCCGGACCGCCGCTAGCTTAACAGAAGCCAGCCGCTAAGGCTTCAGACCAGCCGTTAAGGCCTTAGCTTAACGGTTCCAGGGACTATTGTCAGCGCGTGCGATATCATTCATACTTTTTGCACCGACAAAACAAGTCTAAATTATCATTACATAATACACAAAAATGTTGAGTTTTTGTTTAACTTTAGTTATTTTAGGTTGAACCAAGGCTCAAAAAGTGAACTGATAAATATACAAAAAATAGCAAATACACGTCACTGAAAAACAATAAAGGACAACACATAATGGCAACGGTGGGTGACACCAACGTAATGTACATTTACTAAACCTACATAGTATCTGCCAATCGATGACGGACAAGAAAACCACAATAACAGTATTTATATAGGCCTGTTATTTGACTCACTAGCTCTTTAACTACTCTCATATTATTTAAGAGAAATAAGTAGCAGAAAGTGTAGAAATTGTCAAGACCAAGACTTTATTTTGAGATGACTAGAGAGAGACCTTGGTCTCGAGAGTGGTAATCAATCAATTAATCATTTATTACGCTGCTATTCAACACAAGTTAATAATAAAACCATATAGGCGTACCACAAGGTACTGATTGTATAAAACTCAGTAAACTACAAAAATGTTGAAAAACACTGCACAAAATATGACACTCGAAACAAACACGGTCCTGACATAAATGCGTAATTCCTACATTCGCTGTCTGAAATCGATTCATAAAAAAACCTGAGATCTACAAAATCCATTGGGTGACTTCAACTCAGTAATAATGTTAGTTGAACTACTATTCTATACAATATTCTGTAATATGCACGAGAGAGTGAACACTTAAATGAACGAGAAACAGAAAAGTTGCGCCAAAAAACACATTGAAACACATGAATTACACAGTATAGGCAGAATCATTATATGATAGCTTTTTTTCCTAGCGACTGACTTCTTGAATCGCCCTGCATGTATGGTGCTGGTTGATGCCAGTTCACAGTTAAATCAGCCTAGTTGTAACGACAGTGGGATACTGACGGTGGCTTCTATAAATAAATAGGCTTTAAATTGGCTACCTGATAGGCGCAGCTTGCGCCCAGTGAAAATAGGGGGGAGAAGTATAGATCAAAACTCCCCCCCTTTCACTGGGCAATCTGCACCTTTAACCAAACTCCCTCCCCCAATTGTTTGATGTACACCGTTAAAAAAACTTCCTCCCCTAGAGAGGAAAAGGAGCCCAAAATGTGTACTTGATTCTAAAAGTGCAGGGGAAGTTGCAACCGATTTCGATTCCAGATATGGGGGATAGAAGCCACTGGCTACTGACAACAGTGCAGTTGTCCTTATTGGTCAGCTCTTTGAAGTTATACCACTGCAGACATAGTGCTAGAGACAGGCAGTATTTATCATTCAGTTAGCTGAGTAAGCTGAGTTGCAGCGACAGCGGGCTACTGCCATCACTGAGTCTATCCGTATTAGTCGCCTGCGTGTCTCCACTCGACGCACTCTTATCAGCACTGCAGATGTGGGTAGTTATATCATGATCCAAGGCGTCTATCATGTCATCCAGGTTGGTCGTTATGATGGGTGGCGGCGCCGGAGTGTCGTCGTTGTCATGGTCGTCGTTGCTACGGAGACGCTGGTCGTTGCTATGACGACGCCGAGGCGGTTGCCATGGCAACGGCTGGCGGTGCGCTGCGGTGTCGCGGCGAACGCACATCACTGGTGGTGGGGGAGTCACGGACTGTTGCTTTAACATCTGCCAGACACAGAAAATCAACGCACAATTAATCATACAGTAGCCCAAGCAGCAAAGCAACTAATACAGTGTTAAAGCATTTGGTAGTTTACAGAATGAAGCAGTTAAACGGTCTGACATTGTTCAAAGGATGAAGTCACTCTGGATGGGACTTTCCGAAGAGCCGGAACTTTCCGAAGAAACGAAGGCAGAAGTTACTGAGTTTAAGATGTTGTTATGTCCTCCAGCAAAGAGCTCTAGATATGTGTCCAGCAATTACCATGAACACTCAGTTGGTTACCGACTACTGACAGCCTGGCAGGTGGACCAGCAGACAGTTGGTGCGACGTACGTGACATACTGCCAGTGCGTGATATATTAGGCCTGTGGGCGCTGATACATTAGAAAGTATACATCAGCCGTAGTAATTAACCGACCACCAAGAACTGTGGTCTCGAGATGGTCTCTGGTCTTGCTAAGTTGCTAACTACGCTCAGTGAATTACAGAAAACATAAAAAGTAGGCCTACTAGACTGGTAGGCTGCCGATCTAGGCGGAATTAACGATGGCTTAATGTTGACTGAAATGTGCAGATTGTAGCTGTACTAACTTGTGCCTTTAATTATTTATCGAGGTGTGAGCTTTAGTTCTTAAAACCCGAACTTTAGTAGTCTCAGTGTCCAAAAGCTTGGTGTTCAAGATCTTGTTAGTTACAGCACGCTAAGTGAATTACAGCAACCCTTACAAGTAGACCTACTATACTGTTATGGCCAATTGACACCTATGACGCCGACTCAATTCAACTCAACTCAACTCAACTGCTCAGCCAGGCTAGCAAACAACGCGTGGTCTGTGCACAGCAGCGTGACGTCACAATGCTAATGACGTCGTTGCATTGTCTCCCACAGTCACAACAGTTGCGTTGAGTCGAGTCGTAGGTCTATTAATTTAAGCTGCCGACCTGTGCGGAGTTAATGATGATCTGTTGACTGAGATCGTGGGCAAACTTGGACTGCAGTTGCTCCGAGTCCAGACTGATCACATCAGAGCCACGCCCCTGCTGCTGCTGCTGCTGCTGGTCGTGATGATTATTATGATGATGATGACTGTGTGGGTTGTTTGAAGGGCTCTCAGTTTGATGTTGATATCCTGTGGTAGTCTGTCGGGCGTACCAGCGTCCACACCAGGCGCTCAGTGGTAGACGCATCAGCACGTAGATCACCACACCGTACAACGCCTGTGAACAGCCAGAACAACGCAAACAACGCTGCTGAAATCAAAACATTGTTCATCAAAATGACACAACAAGAAGCTCAGCTGTCGCTAGGGAAGGCCGACCGTACGCCGGTGTCCAAAGGCCAGCAAATGTGAATAAGGGGGTCAGTAATCAGTAGGGAAGGGAAGGTTGGCAACGGATGTAATAGACAGAGTTTTTTTGCAAATGTCTGTAGCCTGTTAATAGCCATTGCAATGATACATTTTGGCCATGCAAATTTTGAGAGTCAGCTAAAAAAGACAGGAACATGTTAAAGATTAACTAGAAGTACAGAGCGCCACTTGTCACACGGGATCACGCGCACACTGTTACTTGCCATGCACCCAACACGGCTCGACCAATTACCTACCCTGAAGAGATGGATGGCTGGTTATTATACCAACATGTTTACCTGCCCACAGGCAGTCATTTTCACCTATTGGTCTTATCCACCAACCACGTGATGTTGTTAGCGACCCGACCAGGAGTCGAACCCACGACCACTTGATCACAGTCATATTTTCTACCATGAGAGTCCCACTTTACATGCAAAAGTGGCCAAACCCCTTAAATAGAAAAATTAGACAAAAGCAGATCTGTGTCTCTTCACGGTGAAAGGCACTCACTGGTTTTATGACAGCCTATGCCTATTGTTATGTTGACCAAGAGCATCATTCATGCTCGGCATCAGACGTGAAAAATACTGGATTTGAACAATCCCATGAAGGAGTTTTCATCAGCAGAGGTTTTGGAGTGTGCAATTTTATGCAGTATGATCAGAAATATTACCATTTTTAGCAAAGTATCTACTGATCCCCAATGAAAATTCTCCTGGGATTGTTGGAGTTAATTCGTAGATCAGCTGATACGTACCACGCTGATACTAAATATGCAGTAGATGACAAGTAGTCCAATCAGCTGATAGGCCATGTGAAGCCCCGCCCATAGCCATGTCAATGCAACCAATAGCCAGAAGACTAGCAACAGCCTCATCTCTGTGTCATACAACAACTGTTATTACCGTAACTCACAACTTAAAAAAAATAATCAACATGTTGCGAAAAATATTTAAACATGCAATATTCGAAGACTTAACCCACTATTTTATTTCAAACATGACTCAGAAAAACTTGATTTATCTATTAGAACTAAGAGCCCATTTGGGTATCGCTGCAGTACCCCCTATAGGCCTACCTGAAAATGCAAGAACTGATATAATGATTTTAACGAATGTTCTCCAAAAGACTGCATCTGTGACAGCGATAGACTAAATAGCAAAATCAGACTCAGTGGCCAGAAGGGGGCTCATGATTCTGGAGCATTTTATGGCAAACTGCGTTGGTTTTGGCGTCCATCTGCAGCATACACTATTATCTGCAGCATCATCATTTTTCACGTATTTGCACTCACTAAATGAATGTTTGATCTTTTCTAAACCCAGAAACGTTTGCGGCTTCGCCTTGGACCCTGGTGAGGAGCTTATACAAGCAGTGTTTCCCTAAACCCTAGAAATGGTGGAAGAGGCTCACTTCCCTCTCCCGAAAACTTCCTCCTACGCTTGGCCTTGATTTTGAGCTGATGAGCCCAATCCCATTAGCCCCCAATAGGTTTCTTTGCATATTCGTCCTTGACAGAAACTGAAACACAGCCTACCCCTGATGTTGGTTTGTCGGTGGTAGATGTCGTCATAATTACGCCAGAGTACGCTGAGACGGAACGTCAAACCGATCAGTACAACCACTGCAATCATACTGACGACAGACGGAGCTATGATGCCTCCCAGTGCGTTATAGACGTCAGTAATAAAACATCTACAACAGCAAGAACATTAACAGAAATATATATACAGGGTCAGCATATAGTAGCAAGGCGTATACTGAGCGATGTAACTAAACTGATCTGGGACGGTTTAGTTTGTGAAGAACTGACCAATGGGCGAGCAAGGCTAGCCCATTGGTCATTGTTTGACGCATACGTCACTGTCATGTAGTCACCGACTGCCCATTGGTCAGTTCGTCAAAAAATAAACCATGTCAGTTCAGTTCAGATCAGTTACGTCGCTGTGAACGCGCCTTTATGCTAGTGTTATACTATTCATAATGAACAGCAATGACGCTGATGATGCCTCCAAGTGCCTTGCACATGTTTATGATGAAACATTTACAACACAGATGCATACAGTACAATACATGTATGTTTTCACCGATAACTTCGAACTCTGATAACATTTTGGCCTATAATGTAAGTCGACTAACAGCTGTTAAACGCTGTTGATAGTCTACTTCTTCTTATCTCATTTTGGCTGAATTTGGCTGTATCTCCGTGCAGAGAAAAAGGCTGCAAAAATCTTGCAAAACGTTTGAGAAAAACTGTATTCACTATACACTGTACAGCTGCCGGATATATAGCCCACAATAGCCTCCGATTTTTCCCAAATTTTTGAAGGAAGAGGCAGTTTTGATAAATGTAGTTGACACATTACACTATGACAAGACAATGCCAAGGGCATTACCAGTAAGTAGTACTCACATATCTCTGGTGCCAGTGACGTCACCATAGATAGTAACAGTTTCAGCGCCGACAGCATAATGGTAGACCAGGTAGACTGTGAGACAATACACTCCCACACACACGCCCGGCAAACCTACGTACAGTATACAGACACCAGGTCACAGAACGATTTTTACATGTAAACTAGGCAGGCTAAAGCCCACCCAGTTGGGCTAATTGCCCACCCACTCCAGGCATTTTGCCCAAATGGGTTAGTCCTTTATTCGTTATGCGATGGCCGGCAGACGAGGTAGTTTGGTTACCTATTAAACTATTTCGTCATCATCGTCACGAGCCTGGTTGGCAACTTGATATGATACCTAATAAACTCACCTGCAGCAATGTATAATTTCAAAAAATTTCCCCAGGGTGAAAACCAAGACCCGGCTTCAAGGGCAGGGAAAGGAAGGGGGGAAGGTGGGGGTGAAAGGGAGAAAAAAAGGGAATGAAGGCAAAAGATAAGAGAAGAGGACGGAAAACCCACCCACTAATTTCGGATTAAAAGTTGCACTGCCATGCCACCATTCATCACCTAACAAATCATTAACAAATAATTATAGCCTATATATACGTAGCACTGAATTGTCACATCTCGGTGCTGTGTCCTCGAGGAACTGGCCGCCTTATTTCTGTAAAAGTGACAAGTGCCTACCAGAAATCACAATACATTGTTAAAATTTGTGAAATTTTTTTAACTCTTCGTGTCGCAAATACAGCGAAAATTGCATTAGCTAGACGGCGTTTTACCAAGCTCTAACTGGACGGATTACGCCTCCAATCTATCTTCACTGTGGGAGACAGCTAAAAATTTACTTCTTTCCTGCCCAAAGTGAGCAGTAGAACGGCAACAGTATTTTGGTGACTCAATAGACATATCAGATATGTTCCAGGATATTGATACCTAGAGGAATTCCTCATCTCTCCTCCAAATAAGCACCACCCTGTCGGACTCGTCATGACAACAACAATAACAACAATTGCAACCCACTTAACGATTTGACTGTATACGCTTCAGTGAGTACTGGACACAGACAATAAAGACAACTGACCCCAGATGACGAGCAGGAACTTGACGAGTAATCTGTGCGTGTGTTCGTCGTTCATAACAAACACTAAATACACGTTCACCGCCTGCACACGACAATAATTTACAGTCTATACAACGACTTATATTTTAGCCTATAACTTAGCATGTTTAACTGATTTTATGTAGATTGAATTATTCAAAGTTTTGGTCTTGAGGCGCCTCGAAGACAAAAAAATAAAGTCTGAGTCTTGGTTACGAAAAAAACGTTTTGGTCTAGGTCTTGAAATATTCTTGGTATTTCTTTTACTTTTGAAAAAAGTCTCCCTTATACCAATGATTTATTGCATTTTATTGCACTGCATTTTACTGTTGATTTTTTAATATTTAATTGTATTTAATTGTTGACTAGTCAGCTCTGCTGTAAGCCGTCTCGGTCCGAAATTATCATTAGTGCCATCATATTATCATTATAATATCATTATCATTATAATATCACAACAAGAGTGAATAAAAAACGAATAATCAAAACGTCGTTCTACCTGTACACAGATGGCTGTCAGTTGAGCGAGGAAGAAATAATGCGTGAAGACGGACATCACTATACAACCTGCACTGTTAGCAGACGTTGGTAGAAGCACATACGGACTCAGTAGCGCGTCCAGCACATAGCACACCTTGTACCATTACATACATCCAATCCACGCTATCATCATCATCACTGTAGAGTATGAAATTGGGCTGAATAGTAGCTACGCCGGTATCTTTCTGATTTAAGCCCGTGTGCGTTGTTGATCGAGTAACGTCTTTTCGGTAGTTTGGTATATTAGTGGTGTGATTTTGTTTAGGCGGTGAAGCCTAGATAGCCGAGTCGGTGAGATCGAAGGCGGTCTGCTTCGTCTTAGCTTCGCCTTCGATCCAAGACTCACCAACTACCTACAAGAACATCGATCATGTCGCCAGGGTCGTTATGGCGGACGACGAGCGCGCGTCGCAGCAGTTTCAGTTTCAGTTTTCGCCCGGCGCGGAAGCCACGCCTCACGATCATCAGTGTGTTGACACAAGCAATGACGTCACTAGGCAGAGGACGCCCAGCACAGGTGCGTTCAGCCGAGCGTGTGTGTAGCGTATCTGGGTCATTCGGACACCGGCGGCGATCATGGTTGTGATAAATAAACCGTTGAGCCAGAAAAACAGTAACAAATTCATCAAGATAGCAGTCGTAAATCTCTCCAGAGATGAAAACTGATACAGCGAACGTAATCCAGAGACAAAACGAAACACAGCGACATAACTCTCAAACAGTAACTACAAGTA
>Ga0209367_1011003_pt1 | contig 12061 bp, 7 predicted proteins | sample WorMetLIZISLAND2_FD_187412 | JGI IMG/M metagenome (GOLD analysis project Ga0209367, IMG submission 187412) | Marine gutless worms symbiont microbial communities from Max Planck institute for Marine Microbiology, Germany - Olavius geniculatus... ... | reverse complement strand
TTCTTCAGCTACATCTGGTAAAAATTTCGTGTAAATTGATCATCATTTGAGTGAATTATGAAAAAAATAAAAAGGGTGCCCGTTTTTTTGAAACACAGTGTATACAAATTGCGATGTTGTATCACTGACAGATTGACGGCGGCGAGTTCCCGTCGACGACAAGAACCTTGCAGAAGGCCGGCAACCTGACGATAGCCCGACTGACTACAGATGACCACGGCAGATACGAGTGCGTAGCCAGCAACGTCGTTGCTGACGTCATCACCGCTACCTTCGTCATCATCGAAGGTTACAGCGTCATCATTATCATCATCGTTATTATACAGTTGCAGTTTCAGTCGCTCTGACAGTTGAAGGGCTTAACGTTTTGTAAAAAAGGTGCAGAATTTTGTAGGACTGTTTGCTCCGAAAGCATGCACTAGATATAGTCCTACATTCTATTGCGCACAACATTCGTCGTCACAGATGATCATGTTGTCAGCCCGAGACGGCTTCGGCCTTTTTCAGGAATGTGTGCATCTTCGAGTTTTTTTAGAATTAGGCAGTCGGTTTTCCTTCCCGTTGAAAAATTTCCGGTCTCCACCAACGTTAAGTGAACATTTTTATTACCTTTTAACGTACATTTTAAAAAAAACTGTTGTGGTATTTCTGCAACGCTGATTTTTTGTGGTACCTGTAAGACGATTCTGTTATGCGGCTGATAAAGCGGAAATGGTTTTCATTGCAGTGACGTCACGGCACGCGGCGTACAACGTGAGCGTCCGTACAACAGCGAGCACTGCGCAATTAGGCTGGTTACCTGCCTTCGACTTCGGTCTACTGCAAACCTACGTCGTCTGGTTAGTAGCTGACCAACTGTTTAGCTACAGTACACTTATTTATTTTTCACTGAGCAACCCGGTAGAGTTCGGAGAGCACAAATCTCTGTCGCTACTAGCGCTGACGAATAAAACTGGTTCGATACAGTCTGTTATAGGCTTACTGGGCTAAATAATTACGTTTTATTCTTTCAGTAGCAAAATTACTGCTAGATTACACAATGTTAAACTATACAATACATCATATACAGTCCAAAATACGCAATACAATATACGATTTTGGCAATAAAATACGATGTAGATTATTATGAAAAACATTCTAATGAAACTCTACGCGGGGCGATAGGCCTGTGGCATGCACTGGAAGAAAAAATATTGGAAATGTAGAAAGTAGTACTGGGCAGACGATGTAAAAGGTTTAGTTTTGGTGACATTTCGTTAAAAATATCGAATTCGGATCGCTAACAGATTCGACAAAAATGTTCTTGGATCCAAATCTGGACTCAGAAACGTCTTCTGAACCGGATCGTCTAAACCTCTGTAGAGTTTTTGTGAGACTGAGGCTGCGGCTTATAGCTGCTTTTTTGTGCGATGGTACCGGTAACAATACACCACTTAATGACATATTTACTAACTCGCTTATTGTGGAAGGTACAAACGAACGGAGGTGGCAAACAGTTCGTGGGTGTCCGCGGAAGTTGTACTTGATGACCTGCCGTCCATCACGCTGCATAACCTGGTGCCCGACTCGCTCTATCTGTTCGTAATACAGTCGCGCTCGTGCTGCTCGAAGACTGAAGCATTCGACAAACAACTCAGCGAACGAGTCGCTGCACGAACGCGCAGTAAGTATGAAACAAGAAATTTGAGCTAACGCTCACGAGACGCGCGAAAGCATGCCCATGCTTATCTGCAACCGTTTTCACGAACGACTGCGACTGGCCAACATCGGGAAAATAGCGACTTTTAGGGGGTACCGTTATTTGATGCTCTTGTGCGCAGGTTTCCTTGAACATAGAAAATTGAAACTTGGACCGTTGAAATCTACGTTCAATGCTGAAATTTTCGTGTGCAGCTTGTCTATGTCTACATTAATTGGGCGCAATTCGCCCTTGAAATGTGTCTCGCAGCCCGAAATTACCAAAAAATCCATAAAAACTTCTATTTTAGCGTTTAAGGTTATCCAAGGTCATTGAATTCTGTGGCAATCGAGAGCCAGTGTACGACTTTCTATTAGTGATTAATAGTAACCTAGCCTTTATCTCGCACTGTTATTGAGATACAGCGACTTATTTGCTAGAAATCGCAAATTTTTCCCACCCCCTCTCATTTAGCACCCTCGTTCGGGGTGACCCCCTTCGAATTTACGGAAAAGCTTGACGGTTCCTGGAACTTCAGTCTTCTGGGCAGTCTTCTGGGCAGTAGCTGCTTTCGCGCGTAAAAATGAAGTTTTTCTCAAGCGTCACAAAACTGCGCTGATGTCTGTTTCCAGAGCCCTCAGGCTCAGTCAGACACCAGCGTACATCACAAGACCACTCACCGGGCCTATACCCACGGAGGGATGGCTAGTAAGTGCGAAATATGACTTGGAAAGCTGATTACATATACCCAAATGTTTTACCCGTCTGCTAAGGGTCACCCATCTGAATACTAACCATGCCCGATGTCGATTAACTTTCTTGATTGAGACCAACGTCTTAAGCATTACGTATAATGTGAATTAAAGTTATGTTCTGTCGTGTAATTCTTTGGTAAAACGGCACATCGAGTGTCACACCTGTCGATTAAAAGTATAGAAGTTTCTACTCATCAAAGGCAAATCGTAAATCGCTATAGCATTTAAGCTGATTTAGCAGACAAGAACTTACAAAGTATACGCTGATAATTCTCTGCGCTGTCCGGTGCGTTTGTGCGATGACTCGGGAAAGGTGTCGAAGACGAGCTTCATTCTTCGGCGATCGACGACCGACTTTCACGCAACAGTAAGCGACGACAGTCAGCACACGATCGTACGTATAATGCCAAAAAATTTCAGTCTAAGTTGTCAGGGGCGTAGCAAAGGGGAATATCGGTATGTCGGTATCCCACAAGTCAGGCCTGAGTAAATCTTATGGAGTTTTAATGACGTCAGAATGGTTACTAAATTATAACTCCCCAAAAACGAATTTTTGGCTGCGTCTTTGTAACCTAGGCCCCCTATTCATTGGGCTAAACTTGGTTTATGATCAGAGATAGTTGTGGCTAAGATGCAGCTGTAGTTAACAAACTATAATAATTCCACAAACTGCAACCTTTGTTTTTTATAAATTAGAATTAGAAAATATGGATTGTAGAAAATATGGATGTTGCAATTGTTACATTAAATTATTAGTTTGTTCAAAGTTGCAGCTGGTTATCTTTGGATAAGGACCTATTAAGAGACAGCGGCGAACAATGGTCCCTAAGAAGACAGCAGCAGTTGACGAAACGTCAACAAACTAGTCTATAATTTGATGAAATAATATTATGCACTGTAAACTCAGCAGCTAGCTGGTTGTTTTGTCAGAGCGGAAGCCCGGTAGACCAGAGAACGTTACAGTGGTGCAGCTGGCGGACGGCGGTCTGCTCATAAGCTGGTCCCCGTCGTCTCGTAACTCGACGTCGTCAGCGGCCCAGTACTACATCGTCGAGTACCGGACGGTCGGGCCGTGGGTGCGTCTGTCTGGACCGGTCAGGGCGGGGCGCCGCGGCAAGACGAACCCTCAGTTCCACTGGACGACCGCTTCGCGCGGTGCTGCTTACCACTTCCGTGTCCTGGCCTACAGCGCAGACAACGTGGCCAGTCAGCCGAGTCACGACATCTTACTTCACACAGGCGGTGAGACGCAACGCACGCAACACGTGCAGCAAACGCAAAAAAGTACGCAACAGACGCAGCCGACGCGACTTTCAAAAACACAAAACGCAATTGACGGCAATGTCATTTGTTACGTCAGCTGCGTTTTTTTGCGTCACGTTCGTTGCGTTGCGTACGTTGCGCGTGTTGCATTAGATGAAAACCATGCTTTAGGCGAAAAAAACACCCTTTCACTTGCCGTCTGTTTTAAAAAATATCCGTCCGTGAAATTTTTATTGAGCCCCTGAAAACAAGTGGTGTTTTTTTCTTTTTTATTTGTTTTTGAAGTGTTACTGAAATAACACTGTTTGCCTCTAGTCTGTTAGACTGTTATGCGGCAGTATTTTTGATTAGTATTTTTTGGCATTTTTCATGAGTTGTTGTGTAATATTATGTGAAATGTGACGAGATAAAAACAGAAAATATTTTTCGTCTGTACTTTATTGCTGCAACTGGGAGCATGGGAATTTTAGGTATTACGTCATTTCTGGCCATCTGCATCCGCAGAAGTACCGACAGTGAACTAGACACCTGCATCGTCCCTTTAACAAACACGCGACTCGGTCGCATAAACTGCGCGGTCGCTGGTCCACGTCTCTGGAACAGTCTGCCGGCAGAACTGAGTCAGCTCGACATCGAACTGGGAGAATTTCGACTGCTGCTGATAACGTCTTCTTTAGGAATAGGAGACACGGGGGCATGGCGAATGTTGTTTTTTGTGCCATAGAAATATTTTTCTGCTACTAAAAACTGCTACTGTATATACTATTACTACCGGTGTGAAGAGTAGGCCTAAGTAAGTGAAAATTTTTGATAGAATCCGGTGATGCGTTTGCCGGCTTGGTAGATCCGATGGCTGGTGGGTCGGTCAGTCTGTCAGATGCCAGTATCGGCGCACTGACCGCCGCATTGACGCTGCTCATAGTGACGCTGAGTGTGGCGGTCGTCTTGGTTCGGGTGTTTGTTCGTCGTCGACGCGAACGCGCCAGACACAAGTCACGTGACTACGGTAAATACATCAACATCTACATGGCCAAAACAACTGTATCCCGTTTACACGATGAAGCAAACATGAAGCAAACTTAGAGCAAACGTGGTGCACGTGTATATTGAATACGTTTGCTTCATGTTTTTTCATTGTGTAAACGGGGTAATAAGCCTTACACCGGCCGTTTGTTGGTTTGTATAATCATATTCATCACTTATCAATTATCAATTAATACTTAATTATCAATTATTATTATTACTAATTGAAAATTAGTTATTGATTCTTGCTTTTTGTTTTTCGTTTTTAGTAGACCGTCTTAGATTCCAGTTCAAGATTTATGATAGCAACTTTAAGAAACAAAATACCAAGTGTCGCGTGGTGTTTTTTTTATGTGCAGAGAGCGTGCAGGTGTCATGTCGCCATGACGACGCCGTTGACGTGACACCAATCAGCGAGCGGCGTCCGACCGTGGACACGCCCATCATCCTTGACGACCAGCGCAGCCTCAGCAGCCTCACCAGCTTGCGTCACTGTAACCATGGTGATGATGACGTCACCGGCAACTGTCGGCTAGCCAACTGTGGTGATAAGACCGGCCGCGACAGAGGTAGAAACCATGACGCAGTACGTCGACTTACTTGATTAGTCTAAAATTATGTTTAAAAAAGAGTCAAATTTTGGGCTTGCACAAAAACGAAGATATTGTATTGACAAAACACATGCATTTATAACTTAATCTCGCAGCCCATAAAATAAAACTTTGTAACTTGTTGAACAACAAGTTATACAACAGAATGTGCGAAATCTTCGTATGCCATCAAGGCCTAAGTGATGGATTTTTAGGGGCCTATAATACGATTCGTTGTTTCGGCATCTTGTACAACAAATTCACCCATAATTGAAGTAAATGCAGTTTCAGCCCAACCGAAGCCGATACGCTCGATGCAAACACTTTTCGTGTAGGTTTAATTTGTTTTTTTTGCAGCCCAAGATTCATTATCTTGTAAAGGCTACATTAGTTTTCCGGCCGTCTGGCGGTGTCTGAAATATCCTGTCTGTGCACTAAATGACCGGCAGTTGGCCGTAGACATCTATACGCTGTCATGGCACAGCTGCAGCGGATGTAATTATGTGAATTATTTATCATCATTAGCCATTAACAGTCGGCTAACATCTGTTGGAATTAGCTAAATATTCTGTCCTGCCAGACATCACTTAACGTCACTCAACAATCAAACTTCTTGTCTTGCCTTGTCTTTTTGCAAATTGTTTTTGACGCGCTGCAGCTATGCTGTAAGCGTCTATGGTACGATGTGCCTGTCTGTCGTATGTTCGTCCGTCTGTCCGTAACGGATGTATTGTGGTTAAGTGCTAACAGGTCATGAGGGAAAACTTTTTACACGAATAATTAGCCCTTTGTCGAGGCTTTTTTGACACAAAATTAAAGAAATGCAGTGCAAGGGAAACTTTTTTAAATTTGGGTTTGAATGGAGGGGTAGGAAAAATGCGCGTTTTTTCAACGAAAAACTGGCCGTATCTCGGAAACAATGAAAAATATGGCTTAAGTTAATCAGTTATAGGAAGTGGCATACGTCCTTTCAAATAAAATGAAAATTATATCGAACTTGGATGACCGCGCTATTGTGGCTGAACGGTGCGAGATAAGGCCTAGGTTGCTACTGATCACTAATAAGATGTGGCATTTTGGCTATCAAATGACATAAAAATTATTGACCTTAGATGACCTTGAAGGTCAGTACGCGCTATTGTGGCTAAACAGTTGTGAAGAGGTCAAGGTTGCTATTGATATTGATCACTAATAGGAAATCGTAGGAACTGTATATGCTGTAACGCGTTTTCTTTAACGACAGCTGGGTTTCCTTGTTTTTAGTAGAACGTATGTGGTGATTGAGTTTCTTGTCATTCCTTACACCTCGCACGCAACTCTGCCAATTTTTGTAAATTGACGCTAAACATAGCACCAAAACGCAGCCAGTGAGCCTACTACGAGTACCTTCGGTTAAAATAAACTATAGATGAACCCGAATAGCACAAACGTTTCTGAATAATGTTTAAATTGCTGGGAGGGGATGAATCCCCAATTGTTTTTTAAACCCCCTAGCACACTGTCAAATTATGCACTGGGGGTCACAAATACGATTTACATCACAATTTTGGACCGCTTCCGACCGTCGAAAAGTTTAACTCCTAGCTATTTTACACAATTCAAACACTGTTTCTTGATAATGATTGAGCCATCTGCATGGCGAATGCAACCCAATGACCTAATACAATCTGCTATATCTTTATATCTTCTGAGTTTGGATCGCTATCATGATCCACCGGTAATCGCTTGTTTCTTGTAAGCTTATCCAAAAAAATTTTTTATAAAATTTATTCACAACTTTTGAGTAAAGTGACAAGCTGATAGCAAATAAAAACATAGGCCTAACGTCCTTCTCTTAGCAGAAGTAGACGGTTATATATAATGCAAGTCACTATAACAAAAAGCCCAGCTGTCGCTAGGATAGCCGACCGTATTGGTTGTAAGTGACCTTTAAGGTCATCCACGGTCAACGATTTTCATATAATTTGAAAGCCATGCAGCCAATATGCCACTTTGAATTAATGATAAATAGCAATCTTGGCTTTATCTTTCACCGTTTTTGAGATATGGCCAGTTTTTCGTTGAAATACGCACATTTTTCTACCCCCTCCATTCAACCCTAAATTTGAAAATATTTCCCTTGCACTAAATCGCTGGAATTTTGCATACCTAGGTTTAAGACATATGGCTAATTATTCGTGTAAACAAATTTTTAAGACTTAACGCTTAGCCACCATACATTCGTTACAGACCACAACGCCGACGACAGACGGACAGACGACAATCGTACCATTTTAAGCTCGACTGTTACTTAAGTGCGGTCGGTTAAAATAGTAACTATTAACATATCAAACAACTTTATTTACATTTTTGCAGTGAATATTACAAATAAAATTAACCTACAACGTGGACAAGAGTGTCGACAAACCATTCAAAAATGTAAGAATAAATGTGTTTTTATCGGAATATCAAAAGCCCATTTTACACGATCAGCTGCAGCCGCAACTCACGTTTCCTTGGCAACAGTGTTGCCAAGGAAACAGTGAAAGAAAAGCTTTGTATGAAGTTTTTGCATGCAACTAATTCTTGCAAAAATGATGTGTACTTTTCGTGACTTTTGAAGCGTTTTGTGCGTTGTCTCCATCGTAGTTGGCGTTATGTAATTTTTTTTCACTGTCTCTGCTGGTCAACATTTTCACACGCTACCGTGTGATGTTTGCGATGACGCTGCGGCACGGAACACTATCTGCACTAGTCTGGAGCTGCTAATTAACCGGCGGGCAACTGTTGTGTTTTCTGTTGTGCTGCGTGTCCAGCAGTTGCGGGTCTGGGCGGCGGTCAGAGTCGTCAAGCACGTGCTAATCACATGGAGGCCGAGGCGACCGTATGACACGCGCTACGACCATGTCATTTTTCAACGAATTACGACCACCCGGGAGACAGCTCTGCGACAGAAGCACGCGCTTTGTCCCCGCCACATTCGCAACGCAGCAACAGAGAACTGAATAACATGCAGGCCGCCAGCATTTGCTGTAGGTCGTAAGGATGGAATGTGGTAACAGCATTATGACGGGCTTCGAAGACCGCGCAAAAATGCGCCTGAATGATTGAGAGCGGTATAGCCCAAATTCCATTACGCCGACTTTCACCGAAACTTCCCCGCGGGGAAAGTCGTGGACACAAATCATGAAACCATGAAGTTTCGGTGAAAATCGCCGACACAAATCACGAAAGTCGCCGACACAAACCATCTCGACATGTCGAGATGTTTGCGACAAAATCCGTGACAAGTCTGCGACAAACCCATTTGTGTCGCTCTGATGGAATTTAGCCCGTTACAATGCACGGGATTGCTACGTGTATATCGTGTAGGGTTAAAGCAAGTCGTATTTTAGGCCTATAATAATACAACATGTCCCGTGAATACTACGCCATGTAGTAGTGTTAATACTTTAATAGTAATAGTAGTGTAGTTACTAGTAAACTATTTATGTGGCGCTAATGATATGCTACACTTCATCGACATCTCGCATCGAGTTACTAAATTTATTCAATTAAAATTAAACAAATAAAATATTTTCTACTTTCGCGATCCACGAACGCGGTGATCGCGACGGTAATTTTTGATGCCTGATATTTTAAGTAGTTCAACTGCTGGACTCAAAACAACTATTTTTGAATATTCAAACTATTAGTTGGCTTTGCGCTGAAACTGTTTGGCGAAACGTTTTGTTTAAGGAAATAGGTTTTGTAAAGCCGTATAGGTTTAGTTTATTTTTTCAATTGCAGCAATACGTAACAGACAATTATGACAGAAGCTCGTACCAATAGCGCGACCATACGTACGGTCGGCCAAAACTGTTGATAAATCTTGCAAGCATTCTAGCATGTCAAACACAACGACGAAAGATGGAACGTAGTCATGTGTGGAAGCAGCGAAGTAGAAAATAGTGTATTTGTTTAATTTTAATTGATGAAATCGGTTCAATGATTGCCAGAAATCGTAGTTTCAGAAGATCGGTGCGATTTGTGGGTTGACGCTAGGCTGGAGGCTAAAGCCCTGGCGGCTCGACTTCCTGACACTTTGCTCGAGTAGTTTGCGTTCTTCAACGCGGTGGCTGAGGTCGCTGTGGTGGTCCGGCTTGGTGACACTTGGCTGGTGGACGCGGTTTTCTTCAGTAAAGGACTTTTGTCTCCAGTAGCTTCCTTCTCGTCCTGTTTCTGGTTTGTCGACTCCGCAAAACAAAGGATCTTCTGCTGATAAGCGTATCCAGTGACTGCGCCGGCGACCAGAAGCACAGAGACTACTACAATAATGACGATGGTCTTGGTGGATTGTTCCGATTCCTTTTTTTGCTTCGCCTTTTCCTCTATTGCCGTTTCAATCTCATTTTTCCACTTTTCCTCTTGCTTCTTCTGCTTTTCTTCGTCTTCTAGATAACAAAACAAAGAAAAAACCACGTGTAGGGTTAAAGCAAGTCGTAGTTTATAATAATACAACATGTCCCGTAAATACTGCGCCACGTGGTAGTGTTAATACTTTAATAGTAATAGTAATGCACGGGGAAAGTCGGCGACAAATTCCGCGACAAAGTTCGGGACAAGTTCACGACAAAGTCACGGACACAAATCATGAAAGTCGGCGACGTGATTTGTGTCGCTAACTTGTTTCGGACTTTGTCGCAAAGTCGGCGTAATTTAACTTGGGCTTATGATGTATAAAACTGCGGGTCATTAGCTAATCCGTAACGCTGACACTAAAATTTACAGGATTTCAAAAATCAAAACCTAAAACTATTGTTCTAAAAGATGACTTCGTAGCAGCTGATGGCGACTTATTCTGGAAAGAAGAACAAAACCACAGATACGTTTATTAATAAAATGAAAATCAACATTTACAAAGTTCCAACCCGAAATTGTTTTAAATTACATGGATTTGATATTTGCTGTTATTTTTTGTGAACGGCTTGTTTACTTACTTACGTGGTGCTTAGCGATTTCGGCGTCTTGTCATTAGAACTTACATTCCAACTTGTCGACACTGGAGATGAGACCATTTTAGCTTGCAAAAATGCACAAAATGTGCAAATTTAACGTTGATTTTGTGACAGAATTTTAGGGAGGATACCCCAGATCTGATACTGAGAAGAAGCTGTGGCACCCCGAGACACATTTCTGTCCCCGTTTCGCTCAAGGGGCCTTCGGTTCTTCCACGTGTCCGTCGTCAGGAGGAATTGTAATTTTTTACGCCCTAAAAATTTGCAAGTCGTGAAAGTGTGACTTTGATATTTATGATTATATTTAACATATAATTCGATATACATCGTCTTTAAAAGTCAGTATGTTAAGATAAAATTTGATGAAATGCTGACAATTGGCCTGTGAGAAATAATCAGCGCTGTTGTGGTTCTTGTACGTACGGTGATTAAATCAAGGCTAGAAAATTGGTTTGAAAAACCTAAAAAAATATTTTATTTAAGGCACAGAATATTTGATCGACAGCCGGGCAAATATCCTATAAGCTCCATGACCGGTCACATTTTGTAATTGGTCAAACGCGCCCGGTCATGATCGGTCCAATATCCGGCTAGGTGAGGCCCGGATATTTAACCGGTTACCGCCTTGAACAGCCTTAGTCGGTACGTACAAACGCCGAATGGGGCTCATAGGTACCGGCAAGGACCGTGTCCCTGCGGCGGTACGACAAGCACCCTTCGGTGTTTGTCTTACTTCCGCAGGGACGGCGGCAGCCGAGCATCTGACGACCTCAACCGTAGCAAGTACGGTATCGCGGATCTGCCAGTGAGCCAACTAGTATCTCAAGCCTAGCAAGTAAACCATCATAGATAGACTGTCGGCAAAGTTTTTAGCAATGTTTGCCTGCAAAAACCTCAAATTTATCAATTATATTTTAGCTAATTTTTGGTGTCTATTATTGTCACATAAATTTTTTAAACGCTAATCTTAATTCAAACCTTAACTCTACCCCTAACACTAACCCCAATTCTAACTCTAATCCATTCCTAAGCCTTAAACGCTACATCACAGTATTGACGCGAATTCTAGTCAATAGCGCGTATACTGTATTTAATGTCATTCATAAGGGGCTACTGCGATTTTTGTTTTGACTAGTCAAAGAGCCTGTAGGCTATCTGACCGGCTGCCGGTAAAATAGTTAGTGCGTTTACTTTAAAAAAGACCGTCAAAAACTTTGAACGTTTATATTGTAGGCTTTTAATTTGTTTTATTCGCAGTTTATTTTTAATTCCAGGTCATACTAAATTTCATATTTTAACCGCGATTTTTGGATTTTTCTAACTTTGTAAAAAACAATGTGACAAGGATATCATATACAGTAGGCTATAAGATGCTCTTCCTGGGTCATAAGTTTGTGTCAAGTCATCATTGTACGGTAAAAACTTAAAACGTAATGATTTTTTAAATAAAAAACAAGGTTTTCCAGCCTTGGTATAAACTCATTTGACGGTGCCTTCCATTATTGCGTGCCTCCATAATTGTTCGTTTCGACATTCGTGAATTTTGTTCTATCGTGTCATTCAGATCATGCTATCCATTGTCTGTCGCTGATTTTGTCGACGTTCACTGGCTTGAATTCTCAGTTCGCGAATTACAAAAAATAATAAAGCTTAGTTTGTTGAATATTAATAACGACTTTGTCATATGCTAATAATATGCTACACTTCATCGACATCTCGCATCGAGTTACTAAATTTATTCAATTAAAATTAAACAAATAAAATATTTTCTACTTT
>Ga0209367_1011002_pt1 | contig 12061 bp, 4 predicted proteins | sample WorMetLIZISLAND2_FD_187412 | JGI IMG/M metagenome (GOLD analysis project Ga0209367, IMG submission 187412) | Marine gutless worms symbiont microbial communities from Max Planck institute for Marine Microbiology, Germany - Olavius geniculatus... ... | reverse complement strand
ACGTAAAACTTATGTCAAGTGCTGCATTTGCCGAATGCCAGGCGATGATATTTTTACTCATTGGTGCACCAAAAAAATTACAAGGGAGGAATAGGTGGAGGCGTCGAATGGAGTGGGAAATCTAGAATGGAAATGGTCATTTCCCTTCGCAGCTTATTACAGGATGTGGAAAGCGTCGTAAGAATTTGTGAATGAATTTAGTGCATTTTACCCTCAAAAACGCTTCTAATCAAGTTCTGTAGAACGATGACTGCCCCCTGAGGTCATAAAAGTTGCCCCCTCAAGAAAAGTAGTAGGCTACGCTTTAAGCATAGTTCTCAATGGACGTAGATGCCCTTACAATGGCGGGCCGTGCGCCGCAGCCAAATATCCTAGTACTCGTATATTTGCCGCAGCCGTCTCAGCGCCAGCTTCAAATTGGGGTGAAAATCACGTCTACGTTCTGTCGGTTCCAAATCGGTCAATATTTGTTCAAGTATCTCAGTTATTGGTAAACTTGCTGTCGCTGAACAGCTTTCGCTGTCTACAGCACAATGCAAGCTTAAACGCGGATAGAATTCGTCAAGCATGAGGGCATATCTCCGCCAATTCGTGTACACAGACAGACAGACGGACACGCACAGCGAAGGACAGATCGACCAATCTCATAATCTCCTCCAATTCACTTTGTTCCATTGGCGGAGATAAATATCACGTGCAAATAAATTGGACATTTGTTTATATTTACTGGATTGTTAAAAATTACAAATTATTAATGGTCTGAGCAAATCATTAATAATATTTGAATCTTCCGTTTCGTTGCCTCACATCAAGCGACAAGAAGACAAACAGTGAGACAAATGAGAAACTATTATTATTTCTTATAAACCAAACACAAATGTGCAGCTGCAACCGATCAACTATTTATAAGTTCGTGCTATGCAGACGCTAAAAAATATTTAGGTACTTTTGTGGCAAAATTTCATCCACGTGCCTTCTAGCCTGCAGTAACGCAACATTAATACCACAGTGGATTACCTGCGCTAAAAGCTTATTTGGATAATACCGGCGAATGTCGATGCCCTTAATGCTACACGGCGATAGAAGATATCCTACTTTCTTCCACATGCTGCTAACTGTAATATAAACTTTACAGATGTAAGTAAGTAAGTAAGTAAATAAATAATTTATAAAGCGCCAAAGTCTCAGAAAAAAATCAGGGCGCATAGGATGATGGACGATAGGTGGCAGAAAAGTTTAATAAGCTTGTAAAAATGCAAAACATGAAAAACAATATTTAAATGAAATTACAATAACCTGCGTAAGCGTTGTTATTAATACATAAGTTTTTACATACACTTGATAATACAGTTCTTAAAGTGTTTTGTCTCGTACAGTCAGTCTGTACAAAATTTGTATCTATGTTTTATGATTTTGATGTTATGATTGACATTTGTACTAAACAGGACATTCGTCACAAAATATTTGAACATTTTACCTGTGCAGTAAAAAGTAGCTAGTTTTTAAATAATAGTTGTTTTTTCACTGTCATGTACCTAGACTCATTGATTTGTCTTTTGTTATCTTGTACGGCTTGTATTTTTTGTATTGTTTTTGACTGCCTGTCATGGCAAATAAACTTTATCATTAAAGTATAAATATCATATAGAACTGGCCCAAAACGTGTTCACTGGTTTTTTGCATTAAACTCAGACGAAGATAGCGCATCCGAGTTTAAAAAGCTTACATGTGCTTAAGGCCTTAAGGCTTATGTCATTTTGAATAATCTACTGCATTATTTGAATCTAGTTTGTAAAGAAAATTATCAAAATCTTGCCTGTTTCAATGTGAAAAAAATTGAAAAGTATTCTTAAAATTTACAAAGGTTGATTTTGTCTTGTATCTGCAGGTATCTGCGCATTCTGATCAGTATAGAAGTTTTTAAACTGTCAATCGTTAGGCCTCTAGTCAAAGTTTTTTTACCTGTAGTTTCTAATTTGCCGACAGCGCTGCTTTGGAGTGCTGTTGTACCTATATTTAAGTATAATGGTAACCACACTGACTGGTAGGCTGTAATAGCAAGCGACCAAGTTGAGGACCGACATTAGCTGGCGTCATTGGAAAGTGATCTGTCAGCCGATCGGCACTTGTCTCGTGCAGCTCACTACTACACCGACCGGCGACCACTTTTACACGTCAGTGACCACAATGCACGGCGCCCGCTGACACAAATGATTATTTCATTGCTGTCAATGACCAACGCAAACAATGCACCTACCTATCGCCAGCCCACCCGCCCGACCTCATTGCTAGACGATAATTTACGTTCGCTCATCACCCCTGCACTTGACGATCGCGCGCACTTGCAACTATATCGAGTATACTTTAGATTACTATGAGGTTCCTCCGAGAGTTATTTCCAGATGTAAGCCATGCCTATATCGCACATGCACAATGAGCGACGCGATCGTTGCAAAATAGCAGATTGATGTCGCCCACGGTATGTTGTGCAGAAAACGCGTCTCTTGCAGGTGCTCGTAGTCGTTTTTGACGCGCTACAGCTATGCTGTAAGCGTCTGCGGCACGATTGTCGTCTGTCTGTCTTCCGTTTGTCTATCACGGGTATATTGTGACTAAGCCTTAAGTCTAGGGAAAACTTTTTGCACAAATAATTAGCCCTGTGTCGAGACTTTCTGCGCACAAACTTTTGGGGATGTGACGCAAGGAAAACATTTTCGAATTTCGGATTGAATGGAAGGAGTAGGAAAAATGTGCGTTTTCAATAGAACAGGGCCAAAATTACTATTAATCACTAGTAGAAAGTAGCACACGTTTTTCAGATGAGATAAAAATTATCGACCTTGGATGACCTTGAAAGTCAGTGCTTACTGCAACAAGAACTGTATAGGCTGTAGCGCGTCTTCCTTAGCGATCGACAGCTGTTTTTTTTGGTTAATTTTCGCTTTCTTCTAAACGTTGAGTTTACTTCGATATGTTTGTCATTTCGGTACATGTATATCGGGCATGGCCCAGCTTTTTTAGCCGTCGACTGTCAGCTGGTCTCTGACGAAGGTCATCGTCAGCTGCGTTCTGCCAACTGAAGGACATATGTCGTCAGAAGAACTTATACAGCAGCTATGGAGACATGTTTTGCTGAGCTGCAGGTTCTAAGCTGTGGAACAAGCTTTCTGCTCATCTGAGACCAACTGGCATTAACTTTGACCCTGCAAAACGGCTGCAAAAACATTTTATTCGGATGTCAAGATCACGAAGCATAGTAACTAACAGTTAGGCCTAAATCAGTCCTTTCAAGTTTTCTTACTGCAGAACGCACACAAATTCGTACTAGCCTATAAGCTCACGCCAACTGCCAATCTACCTCCGCTCATTTACGTAATACGCTATTATGTGCATCCGCTGTTAAAATATTCTACTCGTTTAATCCTTATTGGGCACAGTTGAAAGGACTTGTTTTGAGAGGCATGCACTGTTGCACAAACGACGCAAGGCATGGTGGATCGGCATGTTTGCGTGGCGCCCTCTGCTGGAGTCACGCACGCCACGCAGAGGTCGCACACAACTTCAGTCGCTCGGATTCGCTCATCGCTATACAGATGATACTCATTAACTTTGATCATTTCCTTTACCAGAACAACCATCCTCCTCGACAGAACCGTGCAAAATGTTTACATATTACGACCGTCCGTTAACCTAAAATATTGGAAAGGCATTTAAAATGTCCAAAGATTTGCATTTGCGGCGCCCTATACGAACAGTTATGAACCAGCCGTTGGTTTTTCGGTCATGAGCAATGTCTGTCTGTAGCGGTACATGTATGTACGTAGGCATGATCACTTCTGAAGAATGAAATATTATCCAAAATATATCCATATTTTACCAAACCAGAGCATAGGCTAAAGCTTAGTCTTGTGTATTTCAAGACAATTAGATTTCGGTGGCTGTCCTATATTTCTTTCCCTATTAGAGCCACTAGTCACAAAGTACCAACTGACCAGCAGACCGAGAACAATGAAGCCATGATAATTATTTAGAGTGTTTACTGTTGAGCGGTTTTGAGTAAAGACTCATATCAGCAGATGATTCGAGATCCGAGAGAGCGTTGTGGATGCAACGAACGTGTCAATGGCGATTATTGTAATGCAGTAGATATTGAGCAGCTATAGCAGAGGCCGGCCCTCGCTTGGTCACCAGAGCTCGCACGCGTACGCACTATAGGTGGTAGAATCAGGCGAAACGTTCATGAATAAAACATTCGACGCCAGGTTTCTCGGCGAACTCGGCCCGCACGATGATCCGCCAGCGTCTTAAGCGACGACAAATCCTGCACCATAGCGCGAAAGACGCTGAGGGTGCAAAGTGCACGGGACTTGGCGACTTTGTCTAAGACGTAATGTGGTCTCGGTAGTGTTTTCATACACAGTTCAAAAGACTCTTCCGATTCGTTAGACGAACAACGTGACTTAGAAGCTTCTATGATCTACGATTTGATTGCCAAAGTAAGTGCATCCAAACTGTTATTATGCAATAGGCCTATAACTTACGGCACAACAATTATACTATGAGATTGGTAGGCTTATACGGGCGTATTATAATAAACCCATAAACTACAGTGAGAGCCTAAAATTGCAACACCATAATAACAAGAAATCCTTGTTGTCCCAGTGCATGCGCGAAATTTTGATGCGATAGTCTCTGGCACCGCAGTTGCGTGTTCTTATTCGGTTTTCCTACAGCAAAAAAACGATCGAGTGCTTCTCGGCCAACAGAAAAAAAGTTTCAGTTAAAGCTAAATTGACTGAAAAACTCCTTTTCGGTGGTCAAAATAATCAAACTCAAATATAGAGGTATCGGATCGTGAACTAGTCTATTTGGCGTTGCGACTGCATACTTAAAGCCTTCGCTTTTGTGTTTCTATCTTGTTTTTGATAAATAAACGATTTTTATTTCACCATTTACGAGATGCATTTCTGCCACGGCCATTGTCTCAAACTTTTTAAATGTTTCTTTCTAGCCGGCTCTAGATAGTGCATGTTTTGTACACAGCTATGAAAGTCATTAATTTTGGCACCAATCGAACGGTTATTGACAATAAAGCAGACAGGATTTGTTAGTGATCGGTATTAACAAAGTTTCTATTTATGCCGTTCTTGAAACATCAAGTCTGCATTTCTCTAAAGTAAAATTCATATTTAACAATGACACTTGGGTTAAATGAGAGAAAATAGAGCTAACAGCGGAGTCGAGATCAAATGCCGCGAAGCCAGTGAGTAACTTGAACACTGACAGTCAATCCATACGCAGTTTTAAATGTGCATTGTTATTGCGTGGCAAGAATAGGCCTGAGGAAATAATTACTTAACATACATGATGTATGTTGTTAGTGTTAGAAGAAATGTGCGCATGTGTTTCTTGTGCATAGCAAATGTACGGTAGTTTAGTGGCTCAGCGGTTAGGGCGTTGGATTCAAGACCAATAGGTTCCTCGTTCAGCTCCCAGCAGGTCCGCTAACATATAACAACTCTGGGCAAGTTGTTCACACCTACATGCCCGTGTAGGTGCAAGTGGTCTAGTGGTTGGCGTCGACTCGTAACTTTCAGGTTGCGGTTCAATTTTCAGTGCGGTCATTTGCAAGCAACCTTGAGCAAGTTGCTAACCTACGGTGTGCTCAGGTCAACTCAGCCTCCTACCCTCCGTGGGACGGGAAATGAGAATAGTAGCTTACGGGCTACGGGGTGAAGGCCTAACGTGGCTGATTGGGGCTGATTGGGTATGTCTGCTTGCATGCTGCAAATCGCGGGTCTAGTTGTTCGCCAACGCCGGCAATGGATGGCCACATAGTGCGCTGAGGTATCATTAGCTCATGTCAAACGGCTACTATTTTCGAGATTGTAAAGCGCTTCTGGCCACGAGTCTGACTTACGTAAGAAACGCTATAGCAAGTAACGGATTTTACTTTCACTAATATTTGCCTTTTGTAGTGAGGTCGTGAGGTGGTTGGCGTGGCTGATCAACATGGCGGACCGTCAGCGACAGATGTCGACTTGCTGGATTCTTTTCATGCTCGCCATGTCCACCGCACAAAGTAAGATAATCGTTATGGTTACTAGTCATACACCTTCGTAAACAGCATACCGGTACGCAAGTTTACACCGGGTAAAGGCCAAAAACGGTTCCAGTTTGTTCGACAGCCAGCCTGAAACTTTCGAAGTGTCGATCGGATCAGCACTAAATTCGGCAAAAATCACTGTTATTTCATTCTTGAAATCAATTTGTGATTTACTTGAAATAACTTTAGAAAATAAAGTGGCGCTATCTAGCAAATGACAGTAACTTTTGAAAAGCGTTTGCGGGTTTTCAGCCGAATATTGTAAATGCAGTGCAACGAACTGCAGACGGCCGTAACATGCCCATCTCCCTTAAGTCCTTTCAATTTTATGCGCATTTTGTAGACGTGCAGAGCACTTTCTTGACTGCAGATGAGCTTCTTCGCAAGTTCGATGTTTTACAAAATTCCGGCTTGCGAAATGATCGCGGATGGCCACAGCCTTTCGGACGTTCTGTCACGCCAGTAAAATTAATTTTCTTTCAATATAACTACAGAGTGCGGCAAAAAAGTAGACCCCCTAAAGTTTTTCGCTGTTTTCTCAACAACCTTTTAAAATTTTAATTAAAAATTTTACAAAATTATTTACTGAAACGTTCTACATCTAACTACCGAATAAAATGCGATTCTGTTGAAAAACGACGAAGTTATAAACCTTTTAACATGACCGCCTACCGATTTTTTATTTAATTTTTAAAAAAATGGTTACCACGTTACTGGCAATGATGTAACACTAGCGCTTTAATAAACAGTAATTTATTTTTGTTTGAAAACTATCATTAAATTATCGTTCCTTTAAAGCAATCACCGGCTGTCCACTGGATTCATCTTCCAGCAGGAGGGCGCGTCAGCACACACAGCGCGCAACGCCGCGCAGCGCACAGAACTGGCTGCGGGCCAGCTGTCCAGATTTCATCACTAAAGACCAGTGGCCTCCAAATTCGTCAGATATAAAAACCAATGGACTATCGTGTGTGGAGTGCAACGTTGGAGGCTTACCGCAAGCTTAAAACAAAGCCGAAGACAATCGCCGAACTCAAGCAAGCGCTTCAGGTTATCTGGGGCAACCTGCCACAGGGACCGATCGAGAAAGCTGTGAAAGACTTCTCAAATCGACTGAAGGCTTGTGTTGGAGCTAACGGTGGACACTTCGAACATTTACAGTGACAATGGAATTCCGGCATTTGATCATTAGTCAACTGTGTTGTTTCAACGATGTTATTAAATTGGTGTTATAGCCTGAACATTTTTAAATGCTGAACAACGGTAGGTGGTCATGTTAAAAAGTCTATAACTTCGTCCTTTTTCAAGGGAATCAAATTTTGTTTAACAGTTCTATGTAGAAGGTTTCAGTAAATAAATCTGCAAAATTTCAAATTAAAATTTCAAACGATTGCCGAGAAAACAGCGAAAAACTATAGGAGTCTACTTTTTTGCCGCACCCTGTATGTCTCAATCTGCAGCAGTTTGGCCGCAATTTTGAACGCGAAGTTTCTGCCTGCATCCATCACCCATCACGTGGGCCCAGTTACTTTATCGTATCTCGGCGTTGATTGTAGCGTTCAATAGCAGCGTCAGTATAGGGGCCTAATGTGTATGAGGACTGTAGTCACCTCTGGGAAATTGCTTTCTGTTTGCGACCGGAAGTCGGACGCTGGCCTTTGGACATAGGCGGTACGGTCGGCCTACCTTAGCGACAGCTGGGTTTTTTGTTTATGTTTAACTTCTCCTGTCTAAGGCTGTCGTAACTTTGTTAGTCTCCTGTAGTTTATGACATGTCTGCAGTTTCCTGCTGAACAAACAATCCAATGATAGTGATAATGTTGATGACGATGATGATGATGATGACAGCTGTAACGATATACACCGTTGGCAATAAAAATGCCACTTTTATTTTTTTGGAATAGCTCCGTGAAACATTGGTCGATTTTAATAAGTTTTGGCACGCGATATCAAGAAGACATTTGACGCAAATGGCTATAGTTTTGCCCACCTCACCTTAGTACTGTCGTTTGTCAGTTTGGCCGTTTACAGCAATTAATTCATACTGGGTAGCGCATGTGTCGGCTCAGAAAATTACTGAGACCACAAAATCATTAAAAATATTGTCATTTTAATATCGTACGTCGACGAACTGAAGTGACCCATCAATAGCAAGTGGGCTGCAGCTCTGAGTCACGCGGTTATTTAACGTGCTGTTGGCGAGTGGCGTCAACGTCTACCGCTTGCGTTCGTACTAAATTAGGACATTTTGAGCACATGCTGTAATACCTATGATGCGATGTGACACGTGTGACTTTTTGAGAGACAATAATTGTCGATCGTGCTTGCCGCTATTTAGTTAATAATTTCTGAGTTGCCGAATGCGCTGCCCAGTAAGAAGTCTTTGTTGTAGACTACGACTTCTGCATTTCACAAGGTAGTGTATTAAGGTAAAGTTGCCTAAACTACAGTCATTTGAGTCAATTTTTTAATGTCGCATGCCCAAATTTTTTTTTGAAATTGGCCAATATTTTACGGAGCTACTTAAAAAATAAAATGTCTCATTTTTATGGCTCACGGCCACTGTTACGTGGGTGTATAGATGATGTTCAGTGCACTGACGATAACAAGAAGACAACGAACACCGTGAAGTATATCTTGATGTCATTGTCGATCACTCTCGAGCGTTTAGCAGAGTCTTACATCTCGCTTGATTTGTTTGCTAAAAAGTAGAAAATTAGCAATACCACAAGGATAACGAAAGTAGACAGCAAGTAGGCCTACTAAAATGTCTGATGTTAAGCACAGTGGCCTACTGTGCAGCTGAGAAGTTTTCGAAATACTCCACGTTCGTTGAAAATGTACTCTCGCGTTTTGTATTTGTGTAACTATGAACGTACCTGCCTATTTCACGGTAGAACATTAATTGCTTGAACTACGTACAGTACCGGTGCGCGTCCATGTGTTCCTATTGTTATAGAACGGTGGCGACAATTATTTAGGGTTCAAGCAGGCTAACGGTGATTTACCGGGCAAGCGATGCAACTTACTGTAAGCGGCAATAACCGGCCATCTTACTGTGTCGCGTATGCACAAAGCCATCGTTATTTTGTCCCTGTCAGTTTTCGAGGCGCTACAGCTATGCTGCACGGCGTCCTTGGCATCGTTGTCGTCTGTCTGTCGTCTGCCTGTCCGTCACTCGACGTATTGTGGCTAAACGATGCGAGATATGGGCCAAAGTTGCTATTGATCACTAATAGGAAATCGCATACGCGCTTTCAGATGAAATGAAAATCATCGATTTTGAATAACCTTGAAGGTCAGCAGTGCAACAGAAACTGCACAGGCTGTATCGCGTCTTCCCTAGCGACAGCTGGGCTTCCTCGTTACATCACCCATACACATGCCACTTTGGCTAAATTTGTCTAGTTGTTGAATCTGTTTGCAGTGCAGCGTGATAGTTCCTGAACTGTTTTGCGCAGGCTAGCGACGTCGACGGCAGCTGACAACAAGACGACGTGCGTGTTGGCCGGGTGCCTGCACGTTTGTCGATCTGTGCCTAACTGCAACAGCACGTCGTGTCGTACAAACGTCAACGTGCTGGTGCGTCAGTTGCCGCGAGGTTGCTGTTCTGTGGCCGCTGATCGTCGCACAAGGCGCTCGTACTCCGCCGAACGTCGTCGACGCAAGTTGCGCTCATCGTCGGCCGCGTCGGCGTCGGACCTCCAGCGCTCAGCGCCCACGACGTCGAAGCGCGGCTACTCGGACGCAACAGACATCTGTCTCAAGTACCACTGCGGCGGTCGCGGCGACGCCACCGTCTACGACTACATAGCGTGCGCCATGGAAAGCCAGTGTGGCTTACTCTGGTGACCGGACCGTGAAACGTTCGACGAACCGAATATGAGATAGCAGTTTGCCGCATAAAAAGTTAAACCATATTCAGCTCGCACTGGTACAGTTGCACTGTTTTTACGCGCGACAGCATTGTAATGTTTCGCGCGTCTTAACCATCGTCTAGGCGTCTGTTCGCCTGTCAGTCCGTCTGTCCGTGCTTCCGTCCGTCCATCACACCCTGGCACTAACGGCGACACTTAGAATCACGAAGTCTTTACTGTGGGCTGCCCCAAGGACTCTAGTTTTTAGTGACAAAATTTCGTGCCCCTGGGCGATGGGGTTCCTTTCGAACGAGGGCGTCAAAGTGAGGTACCCCCACTTAAATAGACGTTATTTTGCCACTATTGGCTCTTACAGTGTGAAAATGGTTGCAGATAGGTACAGACTTGCTGCATATCATAACAAGCACTGGTGACATACTATTTAGATTTATCAACATCGATGACCTTGAACGACCTTGAACCTCCAAAAGAGGGGCTTTTAATTTTTTTTGCAATTTTTGGCTGCAGCGCACATTTCAAGCGTGAATTGCGACGAAATGGCTGGAGATAGACGAAGACAGCCTGCACGTGTAATTTTCAGCATTGAACGTAGATTTGAGCTGTTTAAGTTTCGACTCTCTAGGTTCAAGGAGCCGTGCACAGTCGGGCGTCAAACACGGCTCCCCCTAAAAAAAGTGGTTATTTTACCGCTTTGGCGTGAATACTGTCGCAGGTGAACGCAGACATACTGCTTATCATTAACAGACACCAGTGACGGGCTTTTTAATGGTGTCAACATCGATAACTTTGAATGACCTTGAACTTTCAAAATAGAGGGTTTTAGTGTTTTTTACAATTTTTTGCCGTGGTGCACATTTCATAAGTGAATTGCGCCGATATGGCTGGAGATAGACCTGGGCAACCTGCAAACAGAAACTGCTAAGGCTGTCGCGCGTCTCGTGAGCTTTGCTCAAATTACTCGTCACAATCTCGGCTACAGTCATGCGTCATTCATAAACCAAACGACAGTCTCAGCATGATTAAGGTTCGATACCGCACTGTCTAAAGTGGTATTATACACTGTAGGCCTAAGCTCGCACTGCGTATAATATACACTCGCTTACCTACTCCAGCAGTGCGGTATCTAGTATATACTGGAACATGCTTTCTGTAGATCGACCAATCGGGCAGTTTGAGAAACGATTACGGTTGTTTCGGTCGTTGCGGTGAAGGATGGGTTTTTGGCTCAGTGCCAAAAAAACGAAAATCACCTTACCCTCAATGTCACGGTTATTTTCGCGTGGTAACGCGCGGTTTGTTTACCGCACGGTCGGCCTAGCCTGAGACCACGCGACGCCCCATTGCGATCCCGATTTCCGCTTCCGATTTTTTCGTACAGACCCACAAATTTTTGCGGATTGGCCTTAAAGCCTTTCTTTTCGACTTCGAACACGCTGAGTGTTTAACGCTGTGTTCGGGTATTTAAAATGACCAATATTCAAAAGATGGTCGAGGCTAAATGCTTCTAAAACCCGTGCATGTGCGTTTAACTTTTATGCGCCACTCTTTAGGCTAGTTCTGCTTTAATTACTTCTCGGTGTTTGTGAAAAATTTTCTTCAAACTAGTTCGCTTTTATTATTGTGCAAATATGTACTACGCAACAAGAACCGACAAAACACCAATAAGTAGACTAATATAACAATGTCAAAATAAAAAGAGTGATGCCCTATTGTCGTAGCGAACAGCGCGCGACGCAATACCCCTTACATCCGTCACGCTTTACGTTGATTAAAATTGCGCCGCCCGGACTGTATTTCACCAGAAATTTGGGGCATCTGGCCAAGATTAAGTCGCCGTTGTTTGGTCTCCAAAGATCGAAGACTGTAGGCCTAAGCCAAGTAGACCTGTGTCATATTCCAATTAGGCCTAAGCCTATCGAAAGAAATACAAAATAAAAAGTAGAAAAAGTAGAATCATTATAATACACGTGACTAACAAGACAACAATTTATGATCGATGTAAATCGATGTAAGCAAAATATGAACGAATATCAGGAAACTGCCATTTCTCGCACTGCAGGGCTCAATGAGCTTGGTA